>Ga0315550_1000657_pt1 | contig 21243 bp, 17 predicted proteins | sample SalMarSW160190MG_2_FD_203100 | JGI IMG/M metagenome (GOLD analysis project Ga0315550, IMG submission 203100) | Salt marsh sediment microbial communities from the Plum Island Ecosystem LTER, Massachusetts, United States - Salt Marsh Sediment SW1601-90 ... | reverse complement strand
TTTCATTTCCACCTCAGAGGTTCAGATGAAGTATGCGGTGAATATGACTCCGGAGCAGGTTCTGGCGAGTTCCATAGATTCGATAGAGTACATCAAAAGTCACGGTTTAGTCTGCGAGTATTCTCCCATGGACGCCTCGAGAACAGACAGGGAGTTTCTGAAGCGTATATGCAAGGCGGCTGAGGAGGCGGGAGCAGACCGAATAAACATTCCTGACACCGTTGGGATTATGATTCCCACGACCATGCAGCAGCTAATCAGAGACGTCACGAGCGTGGTTAAGGTTCCCATAAGCGTACATTGCCACAACGATTTCGGGATGGCTGTCGCCAACTCTTTGGCTGGAGTTGAGGCTGGCGCTTCTCAGATTCATGTTGCAGTCAACGGTTTGGGGGAGAGGGCAGGAAACGCGGCGCTTGAGGAGGTTGCTGTTGCCCTAGACCTGATTTACAACAAGAAAACGGGAATAAACCATAAACATCTTTACGAAACCTCAAGGCTGGTGGCAAAACTGACTGGGATGATGATACAGGCAAACAAAGCCATCGTAGGCGAGAACGCTTTCTCTCACGAGTCAGGCATCCACACGCGGGGAGTCACGGTTGCTCCTTTGACCTTTGAGCCCATTAAACCCGAGTTTGTGGGAAGAAAACGGAAGCTGGTTGCAGGAAAACTGGCTGGCACCAGCGGCATCAGGGCGGAATTAGAAGAGTCTGGGTTACATCCCACCAAAGGGCAGCTTGCAGAGATCGTTAAAACAGTTAAGGAGCTGGGGGACAAGGGCAAGAAAGTGACTGACGCTGACTTGTTTGCTATTGCCCGCGCGGTTATGGGGAAGGTTGTCAAGGAAAAGAGGATTGTCGATCTCACAGACTTTTCGGTTGTAACCGGAATCAGGGTTATCCCCACAGCCTCGGTCCGGCTGGTGCTGGACGGCAAAGAGTACGTGGCTTCGGAGACGGGTTTTGGTCCCGTGGACGCCGCAATCAAGGCTGTCCAGAAACTGACAACACCTCTAGTGAACGTCCGCTTGAAGGAGTACCGTATAGAAGCTGCGACTGGAGGATCGGATGCCATGGGAGAAGTCATCATAAAAGTCGAAGACAAAGACGGAAACGTGGTCTCCTCACGAGCAGTCAACGAAGACATAGTCATGGCAAGCGTGGAAGCCATGATAGATGGCATAAACAAAAGCCTACTGAAAAGCAGAAACAGAAAAAAATAGCCACAGTTTGCTGCTTCAAGTTTTGAAAGTTTTTCATTAGAATGTAACAATAAGGCTCGAATAAAACAACAGTTAATTGCCAAAATTTCATGTTTTGCTTAACCGCAACAACCAAATAATACTGAACCAAAATGTAGTAGAAGCAGGAAGAGATGCCGATGACAGAATTCAAAGTTAAAGACCAGAACTTGGCTCCACAGGGAGCACTGCTCGTTGAATGGGCAACAAAACGTATGCCCGTGCTAGCCCAAATCAGAAGCCGGTTCGAAAAAGAACAACCCCTAAAAAACGTCACAGTAGGCGCATGCCTTCACGTCACCAAGGAGACAGCTGTCCTCGCAGAGACACTCCAGGCTGGAGGAGCAGAAGTTGCCCTGTGCGGATCTAATCCCCTTTCTACCCAAGACGAAGTGGCAGCGTACCTCGCCACTAAGGGAATAAACGTGTATGCTTGGCGCGATCAAAAAACCGACGAGTACTTCTGGTGCATAAACCGGGTACTCGACTATAAGCCTCAGGCTACGTTAGATGACGGCGCTGACTTGGTGGGCACCCTACACAAGGAAAGAACAGAACTGCTAAAAAACGTAACCGGGGGAACAGAGGAAACCACCACAGGCGTCATCCGTTTGCGGGCTATGGAAAAGGATGGGGCACTAAAATATCCCATCATAGCCGTGAACGACGCGTACACGAAATACCTGTTTGACAACCGATACGGCACTGGACAGAGTACACTAGATGGGATTCTCCGTTCCACAAGTCTTTTGCTGGCGGGAAAAAACTTTGTTGTAGCCGGTTACGGATGGTGCGGCAGAGGTTTAGCCATGCGCGCCAAGGGCATGGGCGCCCAAGTTATAGTTACAGAGGTTGATCCAACAAAGGCTTTGGAAGCCATTATGGATGGTTTTCGTGTGATGCCCATGAATGAGGCGGCGAAGATCGGAGATATTTTCGTAACCCTCACCGGAGACATCAGCGTTATCCGGAAGGAGCACATGCAAAAAATGAAGGATGGCGCCGTAATCGCCAACAGTGGGCACTTCAACGTTGAAATCAACATACCCGACTTGCAGAGTCTGTCTGATTCAAAGAGAACTGTGCGACCGAATCTGGAAGAGTACAGTCTGAAGGACGGAAGAAACCTTTACTTGTTGGCTGAGGGGAGGCTGGTGAACCTTGCCGCTGCAGAGGGACATCCGTCAGAGGTTATGGACATGTCGTTCTCGAACCAAGCTTTGTCTGTTGAGTATCTGGTGAAGAATAAAGGGCTGGAAACTAGGGTTTACCGGGTGCCGAAAGAGATAGATGAGCTTGTGGCGAGCCTGAAACTGAAGGCTTTGAATGTTGAGATTGATGAACTTACTGAAGAACAGAAAAAGTATTTATCTACTTGGGAAGCGGGAACTATCTGATTTGACAATAAAGCTTATAATGGGGTTTTAGATAGAGTTGGCTACGTTGTGGTGAATGATAGATGGTTAGTAAAGATCAAGCTATCGGATGGTTAATCTTTCTTGTATGCGCAGTAGTTGCAGTTGCGTATGTTGTCGGCATAATATGGCCAGGGGAAGTAAGGGACTTGCTCGGATTTGATATTGCAAGAGAAACCTTTCGACTTTACCTAGTTGCGGTTCCAGTGCTGATCGCTTTTGTCGCAGTCTTGGCGATAGGGGCATGGATTGGCTGGACAATGGGCACTACTCCACCTCCTAGACCAATCGAAGAGATTGAATCCGAGAGCACAACAGAATAAAAAGATAAAAACCTATTATTTTCTTCCTTTTCTTTCATATTTTGGTAGTGTTTAGAATGAGTGAAGTCAAAGGAATAGTTCTTTGTGGAGGAAAAGGCACCCGACTTAGACCTCTTACCTATTATATTCAAAAAACCATGGTTCCTGTGGGCGTGAAACAGAAGCCGCTTCTAGAGTATGTGGTTCAACTATTCAAGTTTCATGGAATCAGAGACTTGGTTTTTCTGGTCAACTACAAGTCAGAGCAGATTATAAATTACTTTGAGGATGGCTCCAGATTTGATGTGAACATCTCCTACGTGGAGGATGATCCCTCCTCAAAGGGAACTGGCGGCGCCGTTTTAACCGCCTACAATAAGGGTGCAGTGAACAGCAAGGACACTTTGTTCGTGTATTACGGAGACATAATAACAAACATGAACCTCACAGACCTGTTAAGCTATCACAGAGCCAAAAAGGCGTGGGGAACTGTTGCCTTGTCCTCAGGCTTCAAAGTCCGGGTTGGTCTGGCAGATCTGGACAGCGATGGAAAGATTCTTGGATTTGAGGAGAAACCTACATTGGAGAAGCCGGTGAGCGTGGGAATTTCTGTTTTGAGAGGAGAAATGCTTGAGTACATGAAAGGTTTGAAGGGAGAGAAGCAGGAATTAGATCTGATGGGAGAAGTTTTTCCTCATCTTCTAAAAGCTGGCAAACCAGTTTACGGCTATGTTTCCAAGGCTTTTTGGTATGATGTTCTCAGCACCGAAGCCCTCGAGAAACTGGATCCAAAACTTGTCGACGACGTGTTTAGGGAAATTTTGGGCTAAGTTACGCCCCAGATTCATGTCCATTTACATTCTTCTATAGGTTAACGTGTCCGGGCGGGTGGTTCTTTTTATTGTTTGCTCATAACTTTTATAAACCGTGGTTATTGTTAGTAGTTGGTTGCTGGTGATTCGTTGGAGCCAAGTAGAAAACCTTTGAATGCTTTAACAAAACAGCTGAACAGCTACGTGTCCATTGTCCTGAAAAACGGAGTTGAATACAGAGGCACAATGGTTCGCTGTGACAGCCACATGAACGTGTTGCTTGAGAAAGCTACCGAACGGGTTAATGACCGATTGACCGCCAACTACGGAAGCATCCTCCTAAGAGGAAACAACATTCTGTACATCTGCGTAGATGTGCCTCACGAAAAATAAACTAAGCATTCAAGTTTCCAGTTCAGTGTCTTGCGTCAACTTAGGTTTTGGAATTCTCTCGGACGTAGGTTAAGGCGTCTTCCAGTCTGGTTTTTAATCCGTATTTGCGTTTGAAAAAGGTTAGAACGTTCCGCAGGTCTCTTTCCAGAAGCTCCTTTGCGTTTGGGTGTTTTGTGGACACGTTTTGTGGCCAGTCTATTATGAGAATGTGCTGGTTTGGCTGGAGGATGATGTTGAAGGGGCTGAGGTCCCCGTGGATAAGGTGGACGTCTCTGTAAGCTCTTTTCACGTTAACCAGTATCTCGTTATATACAGCCTGTGCGTCTGGCAGTTCTGGGTAGTGATAAAGTTCTGCGCCTTCTATCATGCCCATAACCAAGACGTGGCGGGTCTGTTTGATGGGCTCTGGAACTGCCACGCCCTTTGGATGTAGAAGTTTCAGGGCTGTGTACTCTTTTTTGGCTGCGATTCTGGATTGGTGGTGCCAGTCGGGCGTGTAGCTGTATTTGATTGTGTAGTTTCGTTTTTGTTTGGTTTTTTTGAAGCTGGTTCTGCCTAGGCGATGAAACTTCAGTGCCACTCGCCTTTCATCTGGTGTGAGAGCGTCGTATACGTCTGATTCCTTTCCTACCCCTAAGGGTTTGCCGAAAGCCTCGATTACGTCTGCTTTAACTAATGTGTTTATGGCTAAGGCGTCGTATCCTGCCGTTGTGAGGCTGTAGCCAGTGTATTGTCCTCGCCAGCCTCTGAGTAAGCCCTTCTTTATGAGAATTGGCAGCCGATAGTCTATCTCTTGGATTGGAAGCTCTGCCTGATTGCTGATTGCGTCTGCTGGTGCATGCTCATAATTTTTCATCTGCTGCTCGATGGCATGCAGTATCCTAAAGTCTTCAGGCTCAAGCTCACGAAACACTCGCACAGCAATATCAACGGCTGACATAATCAAACAACTAATGGGTAAAAGAACACTTAAAGCAGTTTACCGCCTTGTGGTTATAGAAGAAGCGCCATTCTGTACTCGTCTCGGTATTTGCCGTTGACACAGCTTTCTTTGCAGAGTTTTCCCTCTGTCTTAAAGCCTGCCTTTTTGTACAGGTTTATGGCTCGGTCATTAGCTGTGCTAACTTGGAGGTAAATTTTGTTCAGTTTTTTCGTTTTGGCGATGCTGATCAAGTGCTTTAGTAATGCTGTTCCTATGCCCATGTTTTGATAGTTGTCATGCACTGTGATTCCCAGTTCCGCCTTATGCTTGAGCGCCTCCTGCTGGTTGAACTTTAGTGATGCTGACCCAACGATTCGCTGCTCGCTTTTTTCCTCTACCACGGCAACGATCGCCAACACTTCATCGTAGTTTATGTTGTTTGTCCAGCTTTCCACCCGTTCCCTAGTGAAGGGAGGAATCAGGTTTGACGCGCTCTCTTCTGACAGCGTCGAAAACATTTCCCACAGCATTTCCGTGTCGCCAGACTGTTCTGGACGAAAAACTACTTTCTCGCCATTTCTAGTTATGAACGCAGTTTCCCACTCGCTGGGGTAATCCACCCTTGTTCCTCCAAAGTTTATTTGGTTAAACAGGTAACATGTCTAACGGTTCTCAGGATAAAACTTTACATCATTATTAACCAAATTTGGGTTTTGACTTTCAGAATTTGTTTGGTGTTTCCTCTACAAACAGTATTTAGATAAAGTTTATTTTGGTTGCTGAGAGAAATGTTATGGTGATTTTGATGGAAGAAAAAACAGATGAGATTAGGTTACCATTAATCGGCGAAAAAGCACCCGACTTCGAGGCTGCCACAACTCAGGGGACTTTGAGGCTCTCAGATTTCGAGGGAAGCTGGCTTGTCCTGTTCTCGCATCCCGCAGATTTCACGCCGGTCTGCACAACAGAGTTCATGGCGTTTTCTGAGATTTACGGCGAACTGAAGAAACGGAACACTGAACTTCTGGGCTTAAGCGTTGACAGCGTCTCCTCGCACATCGCATGGATAAGAAACGTTGAAGAAAAGATGGGAGTGAAGATTCCTTTCCCCATAATCGCAGACCTGAACAAGGAAGTGTCCCAAAAGTTCGGGATGATACATCCTGCACAAAGCAAAACAGAAACAGTTCGCTGCGTCTTCATCATGGACCCAGAAAGCAAAATCAGAACTATCCTGTACTACCCATTGACTACGGGCAGAAACATGAAAGAAATCTTGCGGATCATCGATGCTCTGCAAACCACGGACAAACATAAGGTGGCTACGCCTGCAAACTGGAACCCCGGCGACCCTGTTGTTGTTCCTCCTCCTGGTACAACGGAGCAGGCTGAGGAGAGAACCAAAGAAGGCTACGACTGCAAGGATTGGTACCTCTGCTTCAAGAAGCTGTGATTGACATGCCTTGCGTATCTGCAGATGGGAAACCCACCAAAAGCGGCATTGAAATGTTGTCTGCCTTGAAGGGTGGAGCTTCAACACCTGATGCTCTTTCAGGAGCCACTGGAATGCCCATGTTCAGAGTTAGAAGCGGTCTCAGACAACTCGTTAACGCTGGATTCGTAAAGCAAGTAGGCGACAATTACCAACTCACCCCAGAAGGAAGCAAAATAGTGCCTTAATGGTGCCGCTTCACTTCCTTTCTTTTTTTGTGTCTTTCTAGATTTCTTCTCAACCTTGATCGATTCTTCCAGTTTTGCTTTGGTGAATAACGGGTAGGTGTCACTGTACAATCATAAGCTGGTGTTTTCCACCAGACAGTTGTTGTCTCCCTGAATACGTAAGTGTTAAATTTCTGGTTTGGTCAGGTTTTATGGGGGTTTGTTTTATGCCTGAAATGGTTTTTGAGGGTGCAGCCACTTGGAAAGGTGAAACAGAATGCGATTTGACAATCAAGGGCAACAAGATAGTCACTGTCAGTCCTCCGCCTGAGTTCGGCGGAAAATCGGGATACTGCGTTCCCGAGGAGGTTTTCGCGGCTTCTTTGGCGGCGTGCATGAACACTATCTTTCTGTTGGTTGCAGCGAATTCCAAGCTGGGACTTAAGGGTCTTCAAACAAAAGCGGCTGTTACAATGAACGTTGAGGGTCTCGAGAAGCTGATCTTCACGCACATACACTTCACCATGAACATCGGCTTAGAAAACGATAATGACCGTGAAAGAAAAAAAGCCGACAGGGTCTACCAGATTGCGCAGAAAATCTGTCCGCTCAGACAGTCTTGGGGAGAAGATGTGCCGATAAGCTTCAAGCTGAACTTCACATAGAAACCGCTTTGACGGTAATCAAACTGCGAATGCGTCGGCTTATCCAGATTGCTCCATTTTTGTTGCTTGCTGTTGCGGATGTGCTGTGGCATTTTCGAAGACTCTGTAGTCTATATAGATTACTGGGTATATGTATATATTATCCGCTCAGTTATTGAAACCCATGCAGAAAACAAAAATTAGCACAGTTGGAGGTGAGTGTGGAATGAGATGCCCTGACTGTAACTCGGAAATGAAAATGGATAAAGAATGCGGCTACATGAAGCAATACAGATGCGACGTCTGCGGAAGAGTGGAAACGTTGTGGACCGTCTGCGTAACCGCGTAAACTCCCAATTAGAAAACAGTTTTTATTAAAAAATAGAGTAATCATCAATCACGTTTTGGCTGTTTTTACGATTCCAGTTTTATTCACATGCCACATTAGGAAACCTCTCACTAGTGGCTGATCGCCTTCAACCGTAGCAACATAATCAGCCGGTTCGTTAGCAAACTTGATGCAATCCCTAAAAGTCATACAATATTCCACCGCAGTGCTTTTCTGTGTAGAACAACCGATGTATAGTAAACAGACGGGTGAAAGTGTACGGTGGACAAAAATTGGCGGCGGTGTGCGGGCTATTCTGTGGAACCTGCGAACATTTAGGCACAAAATGCCGAGGATGCGGACAACAGAAAGGAAAACCATTCTGGACAGCCATGATGAACGTTGAATCCTGCCCATTATACAACTGCTGCGTTAACACGAAACAGCTAGAACATTGCGGTTTATGCAGTGAACTCCCCTGTGAAACATTCTTGGCGTTACGTGACCCAGCTTTAAGTGACGAAGCGGCAGAGAAGGCTCTTATTGCACGACAAAACGACCTCATAAAAAGAAAGGAAATTGGAACAGAAAAATGGCTTAAAGAAAAAGAGGCGACAGCTTAATTTCATAGTTCAACGATTTTGATGGACTCCAGCGATCTTTCAACCATTGCTTCTATGTCTAGCTTCTCCTCAGCCTTGAACACATCTTCTAGCTTCGCCTTTGTGGATGGCTGATAGGGAACTGCTGTGCATGCTCCCGCCTTCTTGCTCGAAAACCTGTATGTTCCAATCTTCCTTGCTAAGGCTTCAGTTTCTGCCTTGTCAAAACCCAGCAGCGGTCTATGGACAGGATAGTCTTTGACCGCAGCGTTCAGCACCCTCAGGTTGGTTAAGGTTTGGCTAGCCTGCTCGCCTATGGCTTCTCCAGTGACGATTCCCTCAGCCCTAAACTGTTCTGCCAGCCGCTCAGCAACCCTGTACATCATACGTTTACAGAGCAGACACGAGTATTTCCTGTGTGTTTCCATGATCTGCTTCAGGTTTTCGCCGTGCTGAACCACGTAAACCTTTCTGGGGAACCCAACCGCCCAACCAAACAACACTTCAGCAACCTTCAACGCTCGCTCTGTTGTAGCCTCATCCGCGAAAGGCGAAATATCAAAATAAACTGGCACAACCGGGCTGCCCCGCTTCATAACCAGCCACAACCCCACCGCAGAATCGATTCCTCCACTAAACAAGCCAACAAGCTTCGCTTGAGTGCCAAGAGGCATGCCGCCAACACCGTCAATCACCTGCGAATAAACGAAGGCTTGGTCATTTCTAACCTCAACACCCAAAGTCACATCAGGGTTACCCAAATCAACGCTTAAGCCCAGCTTCTCACCGAACTCGTCTAGAACCCGCTGACCCAGCAACTTGCGGACATCAGAGCTTGAGTAGCCTTGTTTGCCAACCCGTTTACATTTAACAGCGAAACTGTCGCCATCCTTTAACACTGTGCCCGCCAAGAACAGGCTCTTGCCGATTACGTCGTCAAGTTTGGAGGAGGTTTCAATTGCAGGCGAGACCGAGGAGATTCCGAAGACCCTTGCCAGCTTCTGTGCCGCCTCCACTGCTGAACTGGTTTTCAGGTAGAATCTGCTGTGTTTACGAACAAGTTCTGTGTAGGATACGTTGTAATGTTTCAACGTTTTTTTCAGGTTTCTGGCCAGATGGCGCTCATAACGTTTTCTGGTCCAATGTTTTTTGAGTCCCAGCTCTCCGCCGAATCGGATAATAACCGAGTCGTACACGTTGTTTAGGGCAGTTTCCACTTGGTTCCCTCAGCGGTGTCCTCTATAACCAAACCTGACTCTTTCATTCTTGCTCTGATCTCATCCGACAAACCGTATTCCCCCTTTTTGCGCAGTTCTTCCCTCACATCAAACAGAAGCTGCACCAAATCATCCACTATCTTCCCGCCAATCTGCCTAGTTTTCTCTTTCTGGAAGAGACCCAAAGCTTTACCCAGCTCCGAAAAACAGTCATAAGTCCTTTCCAGAATCTTGGCGCTCACTTGTTTATGTTCATCCAGAAATCTGTTAATCTCCTTCGACATGTCAAAGAGGGCAGCCAAAGCCTTCGGAGTGTTAAAGTCCTCATCCATAGCCTCTGTGAATTTGCCTCTAAGCTTCTCCACATTCTCGCTGAACTTCTGTTCCACATCATTCAGCTCTCGCTTCTCTGAAGTTTTTATGGCATCCTCTAGAGACCCCACAGTGTTACAGAGTCTATTCAAGCTGGCTTCAGCGCCCTTAAGCTTCTTGTCAGTGAAATCTATTTCATTTCGGTAATGCGTGGACAAGACGAAGAGTCTTATAGCCTCAGCATCATACTTCTTCAGCGCCTCCCGGACAGTGATGTAATTCCCTAACGATTTCGACATCTTCTCTCCGTTAATAGAGAGAAAACCTGTGTGCAGCCAATACTTGACAAAGGGCTTCTTTCCAGTTATAGCCTCGCTCTGGGCAATCTCGTTTTCGTGGTGGGGAAAAATCAGGTCGCGAGCACCGCCGTGGATGTCAAACTGGCTTCCCAGATACTTCAAACCCATGATTGCACATTCGATGTGCCAGCCTGGGAAACCGTTGCCCCATGGGCTCCACCACTTCAGAACCGTGTTCGGCTCAGCCCGTTTCCAAAGCGCAAAGTCTCTGGAGTTCCTCTTGTCCGGATGAACCTCGAATCTGGAGCCCTCAAGCATTTCGTCAAGCTTGATTTTGGAGAGTTTCCCGTAATCGTCCAGTTTGGACACGTCAAAGAACACGTTTCCGTTAACCTCGTAGGCGTACCCCTTCTTTATCAGAGTCTGGATTGCTTCAATCATTTCGATGAGGTGCCCTGTGGCTCTGGGAGAAATGTCTGGACGTTTCACCCCCAACGAGTCAAGGTCTCTGAAGTATTCGCGCATATAAAATTCAACCAGCTGCATGGGCTCAACTTTTCTCTCTTTCGCCCGTTTCCCAATTTTGTCCTCAGCAGTGTCAGGGGTTAGATGACCCACATCGGTTATGTTCTGCACGTAGAATACTGAGTAGCCCTTAAACTCCAGCCACCGAACAATAACGTCAAAAGCGATGTATGTTCTGGCGTGACCCAGATGAGCCCAATCATAAACTGTGGGTCCACAAACATACACCCCAACATGCTTGTTCTTTAATGGCTTAAACTGTTCCATCTTTCCGCTCATCGTGTTGAAAACCCGTAAAACCATCCCATTTTCACCCATAAACAAGCATTTTCAGTTCTTTTTGATGATCAAGCCCTCAAACAGAAACTAGAGGCTACCCATGATTTAAAGTTAATCAGAGATTAGCGTGTTTCACATGTTTTAAAGTTAATGCTGGGCATGCGAAAAATCATGTTTTCATACTGGAAGATAAAGCTCAAAAAAGGCTTTAAAACAGAAAAGGATGGATTTTACTGGAGATTGCGTGTATAGATTTTGAATTCATTAAACCTAAATATTCCAAACAGAGCAAAGATTATCAAAGAACCTTTGAGATGCAGCAAGATTGTCGGAAGAATCAGTAGTTGTTGTTTGTCCAAATCCAAAATGCCAAAGAGAAATCGAAGAGCCTATCCTCTTGACCATACTATCTGTCACACCGCCAAAAGAATACGAAGCTTGCCCCTACTGCTTCACCAAACTGGAGCCAGAACCCCCGATTGAAAAAGAGGATGTTCCAGAGCCCGCGGTTGAACAGGAAGAAGCTTTGGATAAAGAAGAGGAAACTGCACCTACCACTAAATCCGAGCCCTCGGTTCTGGAAAAGGTTAAGGCTGGCCCTCGGTTCTTGAAGAGATTCAAAGCTTTGATTCCCACTTCTGATGGGACTGAAAAGGAGAAAAGAGAGAAACCTGAGGAGCCTCAAGCCGAACCCCTTGTCAAAGAAGAACCAAAAGAAGAGCCTAAAATTGAACCGTCTGCCAAAAAAGAAAGCGAATCGTCAGGTTGCCCTGCACATTTCGGATATCTAGCTAACCGACCGCCAGACACGCCCATCCCTTCACAGTGTTTGGTCTGCCCAAAAATGGTTGACTGCATGCTGAGCCCAAGAGAAAGCTAAACAGACTAAAAATTGGTAACCCAAGTTTTTGTTAAAAAGAAAGTGAAGAACTGTTCACATAAGCGGAAAAATGGCGGATTTAGGCAGGAACATTTCAAGAACTGTTTAAAAGCTTCTACAGGAAACAGTTTCATTCAACATAAGAAACTGAACTTGTGGAAGGCGTCGAGTATGCAATCAAAGGCTGATGTAACCAAGTCTGGTGCGGTTCTTTTGGGGAAACACGTTGCATGCGACGCCTACGATGAGTCCCGCCCAATAAGAGTGGTTTCTCACGCCCACGCTGACCACATGGTGGGGTTAGGAAAGAGCCTGAAGAACTGTGAAGTAACGGTTATGACGCCGGCTACACGGGACATGATAGACGCACTGAAGGGTCCCCGCTTTCTGTCAAGGGGAACAGTGAAAACTCTCGATTACGGGGAACCACTCACCTACGCGGACGAGACCCTGACTTTGCATTATGCAGACCACATCTTGGGAACGGCTCAGGCTCTGGTGGAGGACAAGGAGCAAACGCGGATACTATACACCAGCGACTTCAGGTATTCCCGGACTCCCCGGGTTGAGGCGGACATACTGGTTATGGAAGCTACCTACGGAGACCCGGTCAGGGTTAGACCCTTCGGGATGATGGCTGAAGGCATACTCGTTTCTCTGGTGGAGCAGGGCTTGAAGCGGGGACCAGTCTACGTTTTTGGGTATCACGGCAAGCTTCAGAAGATGATGCGGATACTGTACGAGGCAAAAATAAAGACGCCGTTTATTGTCCCAGAAAAGATTCATCGCGTTTCAAAGGTTTGTGAACGGCACGGAATGAAGCTGGGCAAGCACCTTCTCCCCTTCGACGGCGAAGAGGCTCAATCCATGCTAACGCAAAATGAGCCATCCGTCGTCTTTTATCATTCGTATTCTCGAAAAAAGATTGAGGGCGAAGCCTTGAAGATTCGTGCGAGCGGCTGGGAATTCGGGAAGCCATGCCGAAGAGTGGGAGCAAACGAGTACGTGGTTGCCTTGAGTGACCACTCTGACTTCAACGAGTTGCTTCAGTATGTGGAAAGATGCAACCCAAGAATGGTCATAACCGACAAGCACCGCTCCGAGGCTGCCAGAATCTTTGCCAAAGAAATCGAGAAAAGACTGAAGATTCCCGCCAGAGCCGCCCCAAGCTGAGCAGACATAACGAATCTATTTTGCTTTGTTGACATGTGGTGTTACATCAGTTTTTGGAGGCTCTTCGGTTGTATATTGCTATGGCAACTGCAAGAGCAAACATACAAACTATTGGCGCCCATGATGAAACTTCAGGGATTACAGAGATGTCAACTTGCGCCATAAGTGGATAGTTATCTTGGTTGTTCTCGTCGATGACGTATGGTGTGTCGCCTATTCCAGAAGTGCCCACCTCAGCAGCATCAGGATACTTTGTGAGGTAATCGCTCCAGTAGTTTCCTTCTGCGCCATTATCCCAAGTGTTACTGCCATCTACCACAGTTTGATTTATGTTGTCAATGAAGTTGTTTTGAAAAACTGTGTTACCAGGAGCAGAAATCCAGACACCATAACGATTGTTTTCTAGGGTATTCCCAAAAACTAGGTTACTAGAACCGGAAACAGAGATTCCGGCGCCGGTGTTGTTTGATATGGTGTTTCCAGAAAAAGTGTTATAATCACGCTCAAGATTGATGCCATTGGCGTTGTTGTTTGTTATTATGTTGTCAGAAATCATGTCATTAAAACCCCAAAGGACGAGACAGCTGCCTGAGTTGTTTGAGAAGGTGTTTCTAGAAAAAGTGTTATTATAGTTAGAGTAGGGCGACTCAAGAATAACTGAACCCATGAACCCTCCACAGTCTTGCATGGTGTTCCCAGAGATTACATTATATGAAGAATCATTGATGTTGATGGCTGTGGCAAAGCCTTGGATGTTCACGTTTTGTATTGTGACATTGTCTACGCCATCTAATTGGAATCCAGTTCCTGAACCCTGAAGTGCATATCCGTTTCCGTCCACGATTATGTTGCTTCTCTCCACAACAATCTCATCAAAAATGTCATCAATAAACGTGTAGACATTTCCATCACACTGAATCTTGTCTGTCCCCTCAACTGTTCCATCAGCCCTAACATAAACAGTTCCGCCTGCTTTAACTGGTTGAATGTTAAATGTCAAAAATAACATACTAGTTAGCATCAGCATCAAAATTATTCTGGAAGCAACTTTCTGCCCCAATTTCCGTATACCCCCATTAAGTGACCACTTAAGATATAACTAGATATATAATTTATGGCATGTCTTTCTGATTATACTACCGAGCCACCAGTTTTTTGTGGAGTCTTCGTCAGGTATATGGCTACGGCAACTGCAAGTGCAGTTAGTGTAAAGAGAATTAGTGTCCATGATTGAAACTCGGGAATCACGGTTGTTCCCCTTATTTCAATGGTTTTTGTGCTGTGATTGTAGGTGAAGTACAGGTATGTGTTGCTTGTGTCTTCGTTGACTGTTGGAGTAACAGAGGCTCCATCCACCAAGACAATCCAGTCGTCCTCGGTGTGCAATAGCTTTTTTGGGATAGTTACTCGGCAGAACCCTGATGTTCCACTTTCGCCCTCCACGTTAAACTGGAAGAAAGCTCCTTCAGTCGGGTCAAAATAGAAGTCTGAAACCGTGGAGTTACTTACGCAATCAACAAAATATTGTGTCTGTTCCCATGCGCCAGCATCGAATAGACAGATAGGCGCCATGAGCGGATGGTTGTCTGTGTTGTTTTCGTCGATGATGTGTGGCGTGTCGCCTATGCTGTCGCCGTCACTGTCCATGCCGATGTAGTTGCTCCAGTAGTTGCCACCAGACGGATAACCATCATCCCACGTACAATTCGAAGACGTAACATACGTTTGAACTATGTTGTCTACAAAGTTGTTGTGATAAATCGTGTTGCCATCAGCATGATAGACTGAAATTCCATATGTGTTGTTGATTACAGTGTTTTCTGTGATGTTGTTGTGTGAAGAAGAACCAATGCTGATACCACGGCTTTCATTATCTGTTATGGTGTTTCCAGAAACAGTGTTATTAGTTGAGCCCTCCCCTAAAGAAATTCCGTTGTAACAGTTGTTCGTTATGGTGTTTTCAGAAACGATGTTGCTGTTTGACCACTCGTCGATGTATACGCCTCGGTCATTGGCTAATAGATTGTTTTTACTAACAATATTATAACTTGCTTGAGATATTTCAATACCCGCAGAGAAATACTGATGATCGAGATAATTGTTGGTGATGTTGTTTTCGGAAATTATGTTATAGTTTGAATGTAAAAACACTGTCACCCCCCCGTAGCTGTTGTTTTCAATGACGTTTCTAGTGACTACATTATGACTCGAAGAGTAACCCATGTGTAAGCAATAGCTATTATTTGCTAAAGTGTTTGAAGTGATGAGGTTGCTTGAAGAGTTTTTTATGTCCAATCCACGAGCATTATTGTATATATTATTATACGAAATGGTGTTATTGTCAGAAAAGTTTTCAATATCTATCGCCGGAAAACCGTCTGTTATGTTGTTTAAAGAAATTATATTATTTCTCGAATGATCAAGAGTAATTCCCTCACCTGTATTGTTTGCTATGTTGTTTTCAGAAATGGTGTTATTATCGCTCGAAGACACTAATTTTATTCCGTAAACAGTGTCTATTATTGTGTTTTTAGAGACGTCAGTGTAGGAGCTTCCTGATAATTTAATACCCTCAAAACCATCTTGAATCGTAAATCCGCTGATTACAACATTATTTACGCCAGCAACGCTGATGACTGGAACAGTTATATCATGGGGTTGTTCTCCATCGATTATCGTATTGCTTTTATTTTCTCCAATGAGCTGTATTGATTTGTTTATGACCACATTTTCGTAGTATGTTCCACTGTCAACAAATATTGTATGACCCTCCAATGTTTGGGGAGCGTCTATAGCATCCTGAATAGTCGCATAATCCAAGCCAGTGTCAAGATTGTGAACTGAGTCCGCAACAGGAGGCAAATATTCTACAACCTCAAAGTATATCGGTCCTGCGAGGAAGGGGAGATAATAGTCCTCGCCTAACACTTGTCCAGGGTAAGAAAGCGTAGCAGAGTATGTTCCAGTCTGTATAAGAACTAAAGACATTGCCGTTCCTCCAGTGCTGTTAGCCATGAACGGACCAAGAGTTTGCATGGACTCATCAGGCATTACAATGGAAACCGTAATATACTCATAGAAATAACCGCTCGGTGGGTCAGGCGAAATATCGACTACAATGTAAATGCTGTCACCGACAGCGACAGGGTTAGGGAACACATCAAAAACTGCAGCCGACGGTTCCACATCTTCAGCTTTAACCGTTGGAACCCCAATCATAGACACGATAACCGTCAAAACCAGAACCAAAGCGATGGCAAACAAGATTTTGTTACTGTAAATTCCCATTAGTCACTCCTCAAAAGTTGGTTGTGATTTGTTTCTACATCATTTCTCGGCGTCTTCGTTATGTAGATGGCTACGGCAACTGCAAGTGCAGTGAGTATAAGGAGTATTGGTATCCATGATGGAAATTCGGGGGTTGTTTCTGGTCCTTTTATTTTTATGGTTTTTGTGCTGTGTCCATAGGTGAAGTGAAGGTATGTTTGGTTTGCATCCTCTTTGATTGTTGGGATTGTCGGCTTTTCATCAACCAAAACGCTCCAGTTGCCTTCCGTGTATAGCAGGTCTTTTGGTATCGTGGCTTTAACGTAACCAGTGGTTCCTGAGGCTCCGCTGGCAGTGAAGATCAACTCAGATTCTGTGGCGTCGAAAGTTAGTGCTGTAATTGTGCTGTTTGATTCAATGTAGAAAACGTACTGATTCTGGTAAGGTAAAGAAGTAAGTGTGGTGGTGGCGCTTGTTCCAAGGTATTCATCATTTCCATTCCATTCTGCTTTTAGCGTGAAAGTGCCGGAGGCGGTGCTAATCCATTGGATGTAATATTCTCCGGCAGCATTTGTAATACTTGAACCTATAGGGACCCAATCGTTGTCTGTGACAGAATATGATAGAGTTACTAACTTGTTCTGGAGAGGGTTTCCATTTTCGTCGGTTAGTATGCCGTATATGTTAACTGCTGAGCCTACGACGGTTGATGATGTGTCCACTGAGATAGAGATCTGGGTTGCATTTGCTGGTGTTGGTTCGGTGTCGGGCTTAGGGTCGGGTTCTTGTCCAGGTTGTGGCTCTGGTTCTGAGTCAGGCGCAGGTAATGATGATGCCGCAGGGGCTTCAGCAGTCAAAAATGGAACATATTCAACCCTGCCCAAGCTGAAATCATCCATGATGTCTCTGATCAGCTGATCGATTAATGATGTGTTAGTAGTTCCCCACCAATTGTTTTTGGCAATCAAGTTTATTGCCTCGCCATGAGTGTTTGTTCCAGGACCTATGTTTTCAATAGCGTATAGGGTGTTATCGACAATGTTATTGTACACTATCATAGTGTCGCCAGATTTCTCTTGAAAAGAGTCGGCACCGACCAACTTAAATGGGGTCGCAGCTATGCCTACGTGGTTAAATTTTATGGTGCTATTTGTAATTTGCATTGAGCCACTGCTCTTGTAAACCCCGTTGCCATTGTTGTTTGATATTGTGGTTCCGGTGATTGTCGCGCTTCCCGATAGAGTGCCGCTGGCCATGTGAACGCCGTCTTGGTTATTGTTCGTTATCTCGGAATTTGTAATTGTCACTTCTGAATAGCATATTGTGACTCCGTTATGTCCATTATAAGACACTTTGCAGTCAGAAATTGCAAATGTACCACCACCAGCTCCACCGTAAATACCGCTCTGGCGATTGTTTGATATAACACTAGCCCGTACAGTTATTGATCCGCTGTCTTTGTAAATGCCATTTCCTTCATTGTTCGATATCGTGCTGTTTGTGATTGTGATGTCTCCGACATAATTGTAGATTCCATCTTTGCCGTTGTTTGATATTGTGGTGTCTGTGATTGTTGGCGCTCCTGCTGAAACATAAATGCCGTATCGTTGATTATCAGTAATGGAACAATTTGTGATTGTTGGTGAACCTGCAGTCACTGTGATGCCGTCGTTTGCATAACTTATTGATGCCCACTTCAGTATCGCCGCGCTGCTCGAACTTCTCAAGTTGATTGTTCCCCAGTCGTTGGGTGCTGGGGTTTCTGCGTTACTCGTAAATGTTATCGGATGCTCTTTGTCACCGTTGGCAATCAGTTTGCCATCTACAATTAAGTTGGTTCCGTTATCAAATTCAACGACAACTCCTGCTTCGATATTCAAAAATACGTTGGCGTCAATCAAGGTATCGCCTGTTATGATGTAGGGACTACCTGCCATCGTCCATGTTGCGTCCGAAGTAATTATGCCACTGATATTTGTAGAAGCGTGTACCGTACCAAAATGCACATTACTAACTAAAACTAATCCGCTAAAAAGTATTGTTATCAATAATGCACGTGAAAGCGATTTCTTCACATGGAGCATTTCAGTTTAAACCCCAATAATAACTACATTTGCTAACCAGAAAAGCGTTTTTGTCAAGAAACTTTGACCAAAACTCCTCGTTTATAGTCAAGAAATCTTGACAAAGTTGTTAACGATGTTTTCAACATGTGATTAGATCTTCAGCGCTATTTCCTTTGTCCAAAGACAAACCTGAAATAACTACTCTGTCCGAATCGCTGTTACCCAAATTCTTATTATCTTGTCTATCTGAAACTGTGCTGTGGAAGTATTCTGTATGGAAGGTCCAACGATTAAGGGCGAATCCTTCAAAGAAATCGTTATACTGGAGCGTACCCGCTTCAAGTCTGTCGATGATCTGGCACGCTTCGCAAGCATCGCTGTGGGAGGAAAAACAACAGGGGTTTACTGGGCGAACGGAGTCGTTTTCATCTACTATCCCTTACCCACCTCAACCGAGATTGCCGCGAAGGCTCTCATCGAAGAAAAGAAGGTTTACTGGGCATTCGTAAGTTACGCGCTCATGCCCCAATACAAGCCGATAATAGAGACAAAAGAGCGGATCATGGTACCCGCCATCGACATGTCCACCAGCAAACTGTTTAGCAAGGTCGCTGAATGGCTAAAGCAACAGCCTTAAACCCTTTTTTCAGCCAACTTTTTGTGTATAATTGAGTTACTGAGTGAACCGGCTTTTTGTTCGGCTCATGAATGACTCCAAGTACTGGTCGAACTTTCCGCATTTCTTCAAGTAGAGACCATAGTCTACAAGGGCAGCCATGCCCCGAGCCGCATCCTCAGGCGAGAAATAGGCGGGAATGCCAAGCTTATCAAATCTTGAACGGATGTGAAGAGCCATCTCAGTTTCGCCCACATCACAAGCAACAACAGGTTTGACGCAGTTTTTGGTCAGCTCAGCAACCCGGTCAACGAAATCCTCCTGCAGGGCGGGAAGATGATGAAGCCCCAAAACTATTAGACCGTCAATTTCGGGGTCTTCGAGAAGAATTCGGGTGCCACGCTCAAACATTTCAGAGGTCACCGATCCCGTTAAATCGACAGGATTAAAGTTAGTTGCGAAACGCGGAATCTTTCCCTCCCTTTTGAGCGCCTCAAACTTCCCGATTGTCTCATCAGAAAGCCTCTTCACGTTCAGCCCCTGATTCACACACTCGTCAACAGCCATGATTCCCGGTCCGCCAGCATCAGTTATTATCGCAACATTGTTTCCGGCAACCGGAGGCTGAAAAGCCAAAGCTTTACCCATATCAAAAAACGCCTCAAGATCATTTGCCCTTAGAACCCCAACCTGCTTGAAGGCGCTGGAATAGATATTGTCAGAGCCGGCAATGGATCCTGTGTGGGATGCAGCTGCGCGGGCTCCCGCCTCTGACCGTCCCACCTTCAAGGCAACAACAGGCTTCTTGCAGGTGACTTTCCTCGCAACTTCCATGAATTCTCTTCCATTGTCTATGCTCTCAGAGTAGAAGAGAATAACCTGCGTTTTGGGGTCATGCAGCAGGTAAGCAAGCATCTCCGACGCGGTGACGTCCGCCTTGTTTCCGAAACTCACAAACTTGCTCACCCCCATCTGTTTACCCGTCAGATAGTCCAATGCGGCAGCGCCGAAGGCACCGCTCTGCGTCACTATAGCTGTTGGACCAGCCATGGGGCGGGGTGTGGCAACCACCTCATCTCCCGTAGTGAGGGTTTTGGTTTCGGGAAGAAACAGCATGTCCACGCCAGTTTCTGAATCGAAGACGCCTAGGCAGTTTGGTCCGAGAACTCGGATTCCAGCCTTTTTTGCGATTTCGGTTACTTCTTCTTCTAGTTCGTGGTTTCCAACTTCGCTGAAGCCGGAGGTGATTATTACAGCCGCTTTCACTCCTTTTTTGGCTACTTCTTTCATAACTTGTGGAACGATTTTGGCGGGAACAACTATGACTGCCAAATCCACCTCGTCTTTTATGTCCAGTATTGAGGGGTAACAGGTGAAGCCTTGGATGGTTTTTTCTCCGGGGTTAACGGGGTACAGTTTTGCTTTGAACAGGTTTCTTTGCTTGTTTATAACAAAGTTTTTGAATATAACATGCCCTGCCTTCATGGTTCTGCGGGAGGCGCCTATCACTGCAACTCCCCGTGGCTCAAAGAAGGTACGCATCTGCTCTACTGTATGTTCCATTTTTGTCTTCTCCCTAACAGGTAACTTTTAGGTTACTGTTTGATTTGCGTTTTGGGTCTTATAATTACTATGGGGCGATGCTTCACGCTGCTGAGCATTTCCCAAGTTACGTCATTCAATCCAACTTTGAAGTTTTGAACCATGTCCCAGACGGTTTTGCCTGCGCCGCTTCCCCGTGTTCGGTTAGCCAATTTGGCGATTTCGATAGCCTCCTCAGTGCTTATCTTAAGTCCAGACACCGCTAGGGGAGTGGCTCTTTTCTTCAACTTAAGAGACCTGCCAGCCACGTATGCCAAGAATCCTCCGATAGAATGGATTCCGCTGAGAGGTTTGGGGCGAGGCGTGAAATGGAACCCCATAACCGAGTAGGTTTTGTCCGTGTCCACGATAACAACAGATACGTTTTTTCCGAGTTTAGACTTGATTTTTTCGCGAAGTTGGCAGGCAACCTCTTGGGCATTCTCTAGAGGAAGCGCGACGTAGGAGTAGGGGAGGTTGCTTCCGTCGATGGCGCCCTCTGACCCGTGCATCAGGGCTCGCAGAAAACCGCTCTGCATTAAGGCTAGCTGCTTGTGACGGCTCCCCTCCTCAGCGGGGTATGACCTGAGAAACTCTATAGTTTTCAGTTTCATGTGACATTTGCGTCCCAAGATGTATGGCCAGACAATCCGCATCCAGTATTTGGCTATGAAACGTGCAAGACTGCTGGGTTCCACATTTTTTTCG
>Ga0315550_1000653_pt1 | contig 21303 bp, 20 predicted proteins | sample SalMarSW160190MG_2_FD_203100 | JGI IMG/M metagenome (GOLD analysis project Ga0315550, IMG submission 203100) | Salt marsh sediment microbial communities from the Plum Island Ecosystem LTER, Massachusetts, United States - Salt Marsh Sediment SW1601-90 ... | reverse complement strand
CTTGCCGTTCATCGTCATCATCATCGTGCTGGTTTTCAGGCCCCACGGCCTGTTTGGTCTGGCGGATATAGAAAGGATTTGATAGATGGCTTTGCCCAGCGGAACCTTTAACCAAAGCTATGCTCAAGATATGGCTATCTTCCGCACCAAGACGCAATGGGCGATGCTGCTTATCTTTCTCGCCGTACTCTTCACCTGCCCGCTTTATTCCAGTGACAGAATACTAACCATAATAACCATAATGGGTATCGCTATTATCAGTGTTCATGGTCTCAGTATTCTCACCGGATATTGTAACCAGGTCTCCCTGGGGCACGTGGGCTTTATGGCCGTGGGGGGCTATACCTCGGCTATCCTCACCGCCAACCTTGGCTGGCCATTCTGGGCAGCCTTGCCCTGCGCTGCTTTGATGGCGGGAGTAGTCGGTATAATCTTCGGCTTGCCGTCATTAAAGGTCAAAGGCTTCTACCTGATTGTGTCCACCGTAGCCGCCTACTTTATTATCATCTGGCTTGTCCTCCAGCTGGTTGACCTCACCGGTGGTGCCGATGGTATGGCGGTGCCCCGGCCGGCGATAGGCAGCTTTGTCATTAAGTCCAAAGCCAGCTATTTCTACCTGGTGATGATACTGGCCTGTCTGGCGACATTCGTCGCCAAAAACATCGTCAGGACCAGGGTGGGCAGGGCCTTCATCGCCATCAGGGATAACGAAAAAGCGGCCGAGGTCATGGGGATTAACCTGTGGACTTACAAGCTGTTGGCCTTCTTTATCGGCTGCGTTTTTGCCGGTGTGGCCGGCGCCCTGACGGTTCACTACGTCGCCTTCGCCTGCGTTGACCAGTTTCCCTTCATGAACTCGGTGTGGTATCTGGGCATGTTGATTGTCGGCGGTATGGGCAGCACTACCGGCGTTCTCTTCGGCGTGGTATCCCTGAAACTGCTGGATGAGCTGGTTACCATTGTCGGCCCCATGCTGGCGGTGGCCGTCTCCCCGCAGGCGGCGTCTTCGCTCGGGCTCATCCTGCGCGGCCTGGTAATCGTCGTCTTCCTCATCTTTGAGCCCCGGGGTTTGGCTCATCGGTGGGAGATGGTTAAGGCATATTACCGGCTATGGCCTTACTCGCATTAAGAAGGCAATACTGTTTAACAAAGGGGGTGATTGCATTTGACAAAACAGCTAATTCAAGTTGGGGACTGAATCCTAAACTGGAAAGGAGGAAAAATGACTAAGTTTAAGTGGCTGTCAATAGTTTCCTTGGTCATTATGCTATTGGCCATGCCAATGTTTGGTGCCTGTGGGGGTGAAGAGGCGACTACAACACCAGGCGGAGGAGAGACAGCCGAGTACACCGTGTATGTCGGCGGCTGCTTTGCCCTGACCGGCGCCTACGCCGAGGATATGGCTGCTGACCTGGCCGGCTATGAGGACTACATCGCCTGGGTAAACGAGCATAAGATGGTGGCTCCATGGTACTCGGAGAAAACTATCCCCGATAACGTAACCTTTGAGGTGATGTGGCGGGATGATGAGCTGGATGTGGAAAAGGTGTTGACCATCTATGAGGAGCTCAAGGACAATGGACTCCTGGTCGAGAGGGTATCAGGCTCGCCACAGGCACTGGCGCTAATGAACCTGATGAACGAGGACCGCATCGCTTCCACCAGCGCGGCCGCCGGGCCCTATCTCCTGTCGCCGCCAAAGACCATCTTTACCAACTATCCTATTTATACCGATGACTGTGCCGCTTTTGCCGATTGGTTCTTGGAGAACTGGACAGAAACCAGGGCGCCGAGGTTTGCCTTCCTCACCGCCGATAATTCCATGGGCAGGTCGGTTGTTACCGATGAGATGAAAGACTATCTTTTGAGCATCGGGTATGAGATAGTTGGCGAGCAGTATGTGCCTTTGGTACCCACTGCGCCACCGACCACCCAGCTGCTGTGGCTGAAGGATAACGACGTTGACGTTTGTTTCGGCGTTATGATTAACCCCGGTTCCCAGCCAACGGTAAAGGAAATGAAAAACCTGGATATGGGACCCGGTATGGACTACGAGATAACCTTTGGCTGTGCAACGCCGAGTCACCTTCAGGTATTCGTTCCGGCGATGGGTCAAGAGGGTAACGGTTTCGTCGTCGCCGGCGGCTATGCCTCCTGGGATGACCCCGGTGATGGCATGACTTTCGCTAACGACCTATTGGCTACCTATCGCCCCGACAAGCTTGGATCCATGCACATCATGTACGCTGGTGGTATAGTTGAGTGCATGACCCAGGTTGAGGCATTGAGGCTGGCCATGTTGGAGGTGCCTGCCGGTGAGCTGACCTCGTCTGATGTCCTGGAATACGGCTTTTACAGGATTAAGGACCTTGACACCGGCGGCATAGCCGGTTCGCCACTGACCTATGGTCCGGGCGATGTTGAGGGTACCGATGGGGTACGTATCCAACAGGTACAAAATGGCGTGATTGTAGACCTGGGCTCCTACCCGGTCCACCACATCTATAAGCACGAATAACTGTTGTTCTGGGGGCTCTAGAGATGGTGTGAAAAATTTTATTCTATAGGCGGTCTAAAATTACCTATAGAATAAAAAATTGATGGCGGGTTGGCTAGGGTGTGCCACTCGGGGCTTCTCACATCGTTAGTTTCTCCCACTCGCCCTGCAGTAGAGGCTTAAGCAGGGCGAGTGGCCGCCCGCCTTTGGGCAAGTAGGGCCGAGGCTGGAAGTCTTCAAGGGCGTACGTGCCAACCAGAGAATCTATGATGTAATCCCCAAGATGTCCCTTCGCGCCTTTAGACAAACTGACCATCGAGCTGGACGTATTAGTTCTTACCGCTAACGTTAGCCAGACCGATATTATTCCTGCTTTTAGCGTCAGTGCGGAATATTCTAAGAATCTGTAAATACCTTTCTTCATAAAACATCTTCATCGCCCGGTTATAACGGACAGGCTGGGTCGGGGACGTACCTCCCCCCGACCCAGCTGTTTACACTGTTGAAGAAGCGCGATACGAAAATGGAGTTGGAAAGTTCTACCTATCGTACAGTAACGCCCACTTAAGGGGACGATACCTAGAACCATTGGAAATCGTCGCCGTTTGTCTTTAGAAAGAATTTTCTCAGTAACCTTGCCATGGCCGACTTAGAAAACGTGGTTCTGAAATAGCTCGGCGCTTACCGCCCACTACCAATGCGTTCCAGTCCCTATCGCCCTTGGCCTTGTTGAGCAGTGCAAGCCCCCGCTACATGGTTCTGGCAGAGTAGACATAGTTCTTCATGTCCGGCATCTTGTGCCTCCGTTTGGCTGCCTCTCTCGCAGTGAGGACTTACGCCATACATGATTACGGCGGGAACGGGGGTGTTCGTATACGGCGGGCAAGAGCGTTCACGGGCGTCTAGGGACGACAGATAAAGTACGGAATGGACGAGGAAAGTAAAGCCTATCGATGCCTTAGCTTTGCACGTAAGGCATCAAAATTCAAAGGTTTCGGCCAAGCAAGAGATGCAATAGACTTAAATTTGGTTATCGCCAATGAGCCGCGGACGTTCCTTGCCTTCGAGCCAGGCTTGGTCAGTTCTCGTTCGATGTCTGGCCGCTTCGCCTCGTATATCTCCAGAAGCTCAAAGTCGCCGTCAAGCAGAATTAGCATAACCGTGTCCCATTGGTGCTTGAGCCTGATGCTCCCCAGATGCTGACTTTTCTTCGAGGTAGGCAAGATACAACGCGCCTTCAACTGTATGCGGCGTCCGTCTGGCGCTATGGCGTCGTAACCCGGTTGCCTGGCTTCTGTGAGTTTCAGTCCCATCAGTTCCGCCGCCACAAATTCCCCGACCTCACCCGTTACGCCGAGCGGCTTGCCTGTCAGTTCCCTGTACCGTTTTGCCAGCTTCTTGGCTTCCTCGATTACCTTTTTCAGGGTAACGACGTCTATAGCATTGGGCATTTGATACTCCCTTGTAGCTAGTTTAATCTAATAGTGCAATCGGCCCTATATAGTTAAACCCAACAACAAATTGTATATCCTGCCCCGGTTTGATGCCACGTAATTCTACTTGCCGGGGGTTTATATGCGCTGGACCTATATCAGATTTTACTTCCCATATCTTCTCACGTCTGATAGCTTGTCCCCTAAATCGTTTCCGTTGCCCATTTTCATCATTCCAATAATAATATATGGATGTTGCAGGAATGCTCTCAGGAAGAAGCCGGTGGGCCTTTTGGAATTCATTGGCTGCGTCACCTTTTTTGTTAGCCTGGAATAAGGCTACAGCATACCTTAGCCGAATATCGGAACGCTCAAATAACTTTTCTGAAGAGGTACACATATAACTCAGGCCCTCTTCATTAACAATTCCTCTTTTGTTCATGAATGCTTCAGCTATGTTACCGGCTATCAAAATGACTCCCATATGTTCAGGGTACTTAGTAAGTGCCCTGCGTACAATGTCCAAGGATTCATCGATATTTTGTGATTCGAGTTCTGTTCTGGCCCATAAACACCATGTATCAGGTCCCGCACCAGCATCTGTTCTACTCTTAAAATAGGTTCTAGCCGCTTCAATATTTCCCAACTCACCCAATATAGCGTTATGGACATCTTCAATCAGCCTTCGATTCTGCCGTGGTACTAGCCTGAGTCCTTCGCTTGTAATACTAAAAGCTTTGTTTAACCACTGGTCCATTTCCTCATCCGAACCATGCTCATAGCGTTTCATATCTAATAACATCTCTGCGTGGGAATGATAAGCGAATTCGTTTTGCGGGTCAGCCCGCCGCGCAATTTCAAATTGAGATTCTGCGTCTCGATATAACTTCTGTCTTAGTAAGTCGCCTCTACGCGTTGTATTCCTGGCTTTATCTCGATAAAGGATACCAAGGTAATGGATAATTGCAAGGTTTTTCGGGTCTATAGTATGTGCTCGTTGTAAGATGTCTTCTGCAGGCTCGTATTCACCCTCTTGAGATAACATCCTTCCATAATGAAGTAGTATCGTGTCACTTGACGGGAATCTTTCTGATGCCTTATCGAATAGCCTTCGCTTTAGGCTAACTTCGCCGATGTCATCAAGAAGAGCGTCGTTGCGAAGTATATCCAAGACAGTCCGCTCATCAGTAATTTCGTGTGGAAAGGCGGCTGCGATTACTTTCTCGATAGCATCTGTTAACGATGTCCGAGTTGAGAAGACAGAATCAGCAACCTTCTTGGCAATCAAACGATGCCGTGACTCATAGAATGGTTCAACCGATACCCCTCCAGTCTCAATAATTGTTAGTTCGGCAATCCCCTTTCTGATTTCTCTAAGCAACTCTACCCAATCACATTGTAAAGTTGATCGTAACATGTGTTGTTTCAGAGGGATATCGTATTGATGCAATGCACAGATATTGGCATATGCTGGTTGTGCAATACTGCCAGCTAGCGAATCGTACTCTTCGATAACGATCTCTTCAAATCTTTTTCGGCGAGTGGCTTCTAACATTACGACGAGGATCACGCCATTGGCGGTTTCCCGGAAGTGATCTAGCCAGTAATGGACATCGCGACCAAGATCAAACTTGATGAATCCGCGTTGTTCTAGAGCAAAGAGAAGTTGACGAAATTCGCTCTCGTCTTCGATGGTGTCTGATAGAGTAAAGTCAGGTTGCACATCTGCAAGAGGTTCTCGTTTCCCTACCAAGTTATAATCGCCTTTTCGTAAAGCCACAAGCATTGTAATCGGTACTCCGCGTGTTCTGAGTTTATTGAATAGTCCAAATGCTTGAGGGTAACAAATGTGAGCATCATCTACCAACGCCAGAATCCGCCTTCCAAAGTGTTGATATAACTTTTCAATAGTCTCCATTTTCCACTGCGTACAAGCATGTGGTCGTAACATTATGACTAAGACGCCCTGTCTATAGAAGTCATAACCAATCCGTTTCAGCAGCGTCGATTTGCCCGCTCCGGTAGCTGAAGCTAAGACGTAAAATTTTGCCTCTTGAACTTCAGCGGTCAAGTCATTCGTGATGACGTCTTTAATAGTTGTGAACTCTTTTCTCTGTATGTCATAACCTCGGGCAATGTCGCCCCAAGTAGGTGGATATCCCTTAAATAGTAATTCGCCATTATCGCGTTCAATCAACTCATCATCGACGATGACAAACTGCTGATCCATATCAAGCCGCAACCTTGGTTCAATTTCACCAACCTGCTTACCCATAATGGCGGGGTTGTTCGATACTGTTGTAGCATATAGTATCCGTCTAGCTTCAGCACTATACTTACGGTCAAGTTTTTCCATAAGTCCTTCGAATGTGTCGCTTATCAATTTTAGCTTATAAATTCGTAAATATTCCTCGTCGTCCTTTGTCACATCCGGTAGAACTACGTAACACTTCGGTTGGTATTTCCAAGCTGCAGATGCTCGCAAGTCCATAAATAAATTACGAAGCAAGCCGTCATCAAAACCATAGCCTATGATGAGCCAAGTTCCCACCCGTGCTAGCTTTTCTAGAGCTTCCAACATCCAAACCCGCTCGCCCTTGAACTGTATGTAATCTTTGCTAGTGAGGACTAGGGGAACATGCGATGGAGACGGGAAGGCGGTGACTGAAGATATACATCCGAATAATTTGAACAAAGGGACAACGTTGCTGTTGTTTAACTCTATTGACGCCCCTACTTCACGGCATACGGGATTCAGTGTCTGCACTGCGTCAGGACTCATGTAAGCTGTTTCAATGAGTTGATCGTAATTGGTGGTGAAAATTGCGGGCCATTTGAACCCCGTCATTATCTTATGGCCTGAATTAGGCCGAAGTCTTGTAAAGATATCTTGTAGGAAGCTTTCAACTTGTGTTCTATTTTCTTCATCAGGCCCACATGCGATATCAAAAGCAGTCTGTAATTCCGTACATAACTTTGACTCTATGTGAAATTGACTGCGGACCGCGTCCAATAGCCTTTGGCCTGAAGGAGCTTTAGAACCCATAGAACACCCAGCACCTAAGAAAAGCGCACACTCTCTGTCACGTATTTTCTCCGCCAGTTCATCAAAATCACCCATATCGTCCTCCGCGAAAGGATCCTTGGTATCGCAAATTATACACCTGTTTTGGCTTATCAACAAGAATCTATCCAACATAGCGAGTCAGGATTAGCGGCACGGGAGGCGTAGGGCATGCTTGGATGATGCCCCCGTTCGCCCTGGGGGCGCGGGAGACGCGACTCCCAAGAGTCGCGGGGGCACCCAGGTTCTTGACATGGAGTGCGTGGGGATAACCTTACTCGGCGACTTTATGCCCCACGCGCGGCCGAACGCTAGAAAACGGTGTACCTGAGAGCGTTTAGCACCACAGTTAGCCGCCACATTCTTATCAGAGGCATATTTCGTAGGCAGGGGATCTTTGATTTTGGATAACGTGTAGGTTGACTTAACCAGCTTAGGCAAGATCACAAAATGACGGATTGTGTAATTTGGGAGTAGTTCCAATCTACTTATTTCTACAGGTTTCTACAGGACCCTTTCCCCTTGGTCTCGTTTGCTAAACAATGCTAGAATGAACAACGCACCTAATCCCATCAGTATTGCTTGATCTGTTTCCCTGGCATCCTTAAGTCTTACGAGGTAATTCAGAAGATGTGATAAAGTTACCTCAGGATTTTCTGGATTAAAAGAAATATACTCAATACCTTCTAACTGAGGTGGTCCCCGAAATTTAGACAGGTTGTTAAGATCGGGTTCTGCTCCGTAAAATAAGAAAAGCAGATTGTACCAAGGGCAAATCAATCATCTATAACTGCAAACCTCCCGGGGGAGTCAGGTCATGAAACGCAAACAATAAGAGAGCCTCCCGGATCTGGGACATTAGGAGCAAAGTGCTATTATTACGTGGAGAATTCTTCAGGAGATGATTAGCGATGAAATATGACCTCGTAAAATGATAAAATAAAAAGGACAACAGTACGAATGATAATGGCGTAGTCCACTCAGATAGTTACGGAGAAAGAGGTAACGAAAATGACCAAAGAGGAAATCTTAGTGGCGAAAGCGGGAAGGGAGCTAAATATAAGAGTAGCCGAGGATATAATGGGATACAAATTTAAACAAGATGAGATTCTTGGAGATATGTAAAGAGACAGTAACAATGCCTGGGGACCTCTGCGGCCCTATTCCGAGGACCGCTTAATTGACGGGCAGGTCGTTGATAAATTAAAGTATAACTACAGAGGGAGGTTTGCGTTCAATGGCCGTACGGGAAAATGGGAAGTTCAGTTCAGTAGGTTAGAAGCTGGTCTCAGTTCTGTTACGGCATCAGCTCCGGATGTTCCTGAAGCAATCTGCAAAGCAGCATTGTTAGTTACCTTGGAGGATAGTACGACGATAAACGAAAAAAGAAGTCGAGAAGAATTATTGAAAAGCATAATTGAAATTGAGCTTGATATGTTTGAACGAGTTAGAAGTGCTGAGCCATCTTTATGTAAGGACAAACCAGAGACATTTAAAACAATGCGAAAATTGACTCATTCCGTTCTATCTACAGAAACGTTAGAATCGTACCTTGGGGACTTGCATAAGGCTAAAGCTGTGAGCAGGAACCTTTTAACAGAAAAGTATGCCCGCATGGATAATAAAATTCCTCCACTTAAAACTAATCCCACCATTGACAATGTAGTCAAAATCGAAGAACGTTGGATGAAAGAACTATCAGAAAAACATCCCCATACCTTTAAAGTCGGGACCAGCTTCAAAGTCTACCTTTCTAGCGAATTGGAAACTTATTCTGATAAGACCTTAGCACTGTACCTCAAGGATGTTTCCAAGGCGGAGGAAGAAGGGAGAAATTTGGCAGGAGAGCGGTATACTATGCTATTTAAGCAAATGGGCTATGGCTCGATTGCTGAAGTGGAGAGGGGCGTTTTCGGGGGGCAGGTCAACTGACTTCCAGCCTGACAAAGAGAAAAAGCTGAGGGCATTATTCGCCGGGGCCTGTGAGGTAATAGGTGTCAACGTAAAGGCTGTGGCCACTGGGTTTGATACGATAGACATAGCTATCGATAAAGAAAAGAAAAGTCATGATTTCTATAATCGCCAAAGTGCAAATGCCGCTTATGATGCCGAGCGAGATTTCTACAAAGCCCTCGCTGCCGAGGAGAGGGGACATGAACTAATTCTTGTGGATTACTATGAATACCTTACGTAATTATAAAAAACGCCTCAGAGGTAATCATTCGCCTTTGTTAGGTGATTCTATCCTTTTTTGTGTCCGTTTTCTTAAAAAGAGAAAAAATTCGTGCAAAGCGACCATGTCAGAGAGGTTTATCCGGGTCAATGAGTAAGCTTACATCACCATAAACGTCACTTTCCCCCCCGTGTACTCTTAACCCTGTTCACTTCTATAAATAATATCGTCCTGAATTTCCGGAGAAAGCATGACAAAGTAGGCGCTGAAACCGCCCACTCTGACCACGAGGTCGCGGTGCTCTTCGGGGTGTACTTTGGCATCGAGCAACTCCTCGGTATCGACCATGTTGAACTGGATGTGCTGCCCGCCGTTCCTGAAGAATGTATCGATAAGTATCCCCAATTTCTCCCGGCTCTCTGGGCTTTGCATGACAGTCCCCGAAAACTTCTGGTTCAGACAAGAAGCGTAGGACTCCTTGAATCCCGCTTTGAGTACCGACCTGATTACACCAGTGGGTCCAAGCTTATCCATCCCTCGCATCGGGGATATCGAGCCGTCGTTTAGCGGTTCCTTAGATTTACGTCCGTTGGGGAGTGCGCCCACACCCAGACCTCCAAAATAATGCCAGGATAATCCTTCACGGGAAATTTTACATGGCACATCAAAGGGGTTTTTATATGACATGATTACACTTCCGGAAAACATACCTACGTCACGAACCATCAAATCTGCCTCATCGACATCATTACCGAACTTGGGCGCCGCTAAACACATCTGTCTTATTTCCTCACCTCTCTCGCTCCCGAAGTTGGTATCAAGAGCATTCAGGAATTCATCCATGGTCAATTTCTTCTCGTCGAAGACCAGTTTCTTGACGGCGGTAAGAGAGTCTGCCGTGTCCACAATCGCCCGGTCACTGATACCATAGCTGTGGTCGGCGTCCGTAATCAGGATATCCTGCCCTTTCTCCATGCATCCGGGGCCAGTGATGCAGGAATTAAACGGGAAACGCAGGTACTGTGGCTCGATACTCTGGGCCAGGGTGCCGAGCCATAAGACCCGGTTGACGACGAATTTATACTGTTTCTTGAATGCTTCGTAAAGTTCTTCAAATGTCTTGAAGTCCCGCGGGTCGCCGGCATCGATACCGACCTTTTGGCCGGTGATTTGCGATACCCCCCGGTGAAGCGTGAGATCCAGAATCAGCGCTACGTTTACCGCCCCTTTGCCTTCACTGCCGTTATGGTCGACTTTAGTTGGAAGTATCGGTGTCACACAGCCCTGACCGTACCAGTCTCTGGCAACCTCTACAGGCGTTCCATCATTTAAAAAGCTGGCGACTACATGGTCGCTGTTTTCAAACAGGGGGATGCCGCCTTTCGTCTTTACATTGGTCTCCAGCGCCTTGAGCAGTAACCAGCGAGGTGTTTGCGAGTTCCAGTTAAGCAGGACAGTCGGCGACGATATTCTGATTAACCCTATCATGTGAAGAACAAGATAACTCAATGCATTCGAGGCATCTTTCCCGTTCCTGTCCACACCGCCGACATTTATACTGTTGATGCTGTAGCTGAACTGGTGGGTTTCCTGCTGGGTTTGACCGACCGGGACGATTACTTTCATGCCCCAGAGCGTTAAGGCGCTGCCCAGCAGTTCCGCCGCTCTTTCCAGCGTTAGCCTCCCCTCCCGGAGGTCTTTTTCAAAATATGGCCTCAGGTACTGGTCAATTCTACCGATTAAGAGAGGATACATCATCTCTAATCCTCGGCCGACGATGATGAAGTTCACGCACTGAAGGGCCTCATGAAACGTTTGCGCCGGGTTCTCTGGCACGCGTTCACAAATCCCGGCAATCTCAGTAAGCTCGTTTCGTCTTTTAGGGTTGGACTCTTCATCAGCCTTGCGGCGCGCCAGTTCAGCGTAACGATGTGCATAGTGTATCATCGCCTCGCAGACGATAATTGCCGACTGCCAGAAATAGAGCTTGTTAACATCGGTCTCCTTCATTTCTTGAAACCGCTGGAGACCGGCTTGGGCTTCTTCAATCAAACCACGCATGCCTTTGGATAATACTTTCTCCCACATGCCCCGGCAGGTTACACCCGGAAAGTAGCCGGAATCCGGAGTAGGGTCACTGCCTTTGGCATCGGTTATGTCCTGTGCCCAGGTGCCTACCACGGAATACCAGACATCCTTGACATGGTCTGGTGCCGTCTTCTCCGCGAAAAAGTGGGAGCATTCCCTTAATATATTCTTGTCTTCTTTGGCGTTTTTCCCGTGAAATACCATCCACCGGCTCAGGCTGTCCCCCTCATCCCATAACCCGGGAATGGTGTCTCCGGTTTCATCCACGAACACCGGCGCTCCGACAAGGTGTTCTGTTTCCCTGCCCACCACAATGTCGAAATCGTGGATGGCAATGGAGACACCTTCGAGCACTTTCTGGAACAACTTGGCGCGGCGGAGTTGGATGTCCTCGCCCTCCGTCTCTTTCCAGGACTCCATCGCCAGTTTGGCACGTTCAACCGATATTACTCTTGGGGCGCTGAACATCGCATCTTTCAGCTGAAAGAGACGATTACTTAGTGGTAAGTTATCAATCCTTTTCAGCCAAGCTTCATCGGTATCCATCTTGGTAACCATAATTTCCTCCAATTAATTAGCCACCACATGAGTGGTCTATTTCCGTATTTCATTCATATTATCTTGATATCAGACAAATTGTATCATTATCCTCAAACGCTTTTTTAATTGATTCCAGATGCTCCGGCTCAGGGGAGAGGAGCCCGGAGAGGGGGTATGGCCTATCCAGAGCTTCATATTTCCCTTTTCCCAGGCGGTGATACGGCATTAGTTCAATACGAGGGGCATCATTCCCCAATCCATGTAAAAATTCCGCCGTCTCCTTGATATTCTGCAAATCATCATTAATGCCGGGAATCAAAGGCATGCGGAAAAGCGTTTCTACGCCGCTTGCGGCTACAATCTCTGCGTTGGAAAGTATTAGACCGTTCGGCTTGCCGGTATAGCGTCGGTGTTTTTTCGAATTCAGGTGTTTGAGGTCGTAGAGTATATAATCAGTGTAAGGGAGAACCTGTCTCAAAGCGGACTCGGCGGCATATCCTGATGTCTCCATGCAGGTGTGAATGCCGGCCCGGCGGCATTTTTCAAACAGGTCGCATACAAATTCCGGCTGCAGGAGGGGCTCTCCACCAGAAACCGTTACCCCTCCGCCCGATGCCTGGTAAAACATTTTATCCCTGTCTATGGCATCGAAAACCTCATCGGCACTCATTGGCTTACCATAGAGAACGATTGCTTGATAAGAACACACCGAACTGCATATATTGCAGCCTGTGCATCGTTCACGGTCGATATAGAGAAGCTTGCCTTCCTCGCAAACCAGAGCTCCTTCGGGGCATACTTCGGCACACTTGCCGCATTGAGTGCAAAGGGTTTTAATAAACCCCACTTCAGAGTGCGGGGAAATACACTCGGGGTTGCTGCACCACTGGCATTCAAGACCGCATCCTTTCAAGAACACTACGGTTCTTATGCCCGGCCCGTCATGAATCGAGTACCCTTGAATATTTGTGACCAGAGCAGGTTGCTTGATTATCATTTTGTCATCATCTCAGGAAGCCAGAGGCTTAGATCAGGCACAAATAGTACAATAAACAAGAAAATTACCAGGGTAATTAGGAATGGCACCGCCCCTTTGAAAAGGTCGCCTGTTTTTATGTTAAAAACGGTTCGCACGAAGAACAAATTCACTCCCATCGGGGGTGTGATAAGTCCAATCTCCAGGTTAACCACGTATAGTATACCAAACCAGACCAGGTCAAATCCCAGTGTAGTGAGTAAAGGGGCAAAGATAGGTATGGTCAACATGGTGATAGTAATTGAATCGAAAAGGGAGCCTAAGATAAGGTAAAGAATCATTATAGCTATAACAATCACGATGGGGGGGACACTTAATGACGTAACCAGACTGCCCAGAAAATCTCCCACACCGGCGCTGGCTAACATATAAGAAAAGAACGAAGCCGCAACGATAATGACCAGCATCATGGAATTTATCACGGCTGCTTCTACCATGGCCCGATATAAGCCTTTCCAGCGAAGATGAAAAACAGTGACGGCGATAAGTATTATGACCACACAGCCGATTCCGGCGGCTTCGGTGGGCGTGGCTATGCCAAAGAAAATCGACCCGATAATAGCCACCAAAACTGCAATTACAGGCCAGACTTTTTTTAGTGATACCAATCGCGTAATCCAGCTCACTGAGCCTCCGGCAGGACCCAATTTAGGATTTCGCCAGCAAATTATTATAGGTACAATCGCCAGCATGATAGCTAAAAGGACGCCGGGTATTATTCCGGCTATTAATAGATGGCCTACAGACACATTGGCTATGACCCCATAAATAATTAAGGGAGTACTGGGTGGAATCAACGGCCCGAGAACACCCCCGCACATCATTCCCCCTAGAGCCAGGTTCCTATCGTAGCCATATCTTTTAAATTCTGGTTCAGCCACTTTACCCACTGCCACTATGGCAGCGCCGCTGACACCTACCGTAGAAGCCAGCATGGCTTCACCCATGATACTGGCGCTAATCAGCGCCCCGGGAAGGCCGGAGACCCAATTTCTGGCAACCCTGTAGAGGTCTTCTCCGATAGCGGTCTCGGTGATTACACAGGCCATAAGCACAAATAGTGGCAGAGGGGTCCAGGAGTAGTTATAGAATAGCGAAAACGTGGCCAGACCCATTTTATAGAGAGCCATGGGTCCAAAAGCGAGAGTCCCAAAGACTACCGCGCTGAATCCCAAGGCAAAAGCAATGGGAACGCCCAGTATCAGAAAAAATACCATAGAGACAATACACAGTATTGCCGCTAGACCGTAATCCATATTCGTCTTTCCATATATATGCAGTAGCTCAGCAAATCGTTATCAACCCATACTATCTTGTGGTTCTCCGGAAGATGCTTTTAAGCGAAGTAGGCCAAGAACCAGACGAATCAACAGAATAAGGCATAAAAAACCGTAGCCTATGGGAATCAGGAGTTTAATCGGGAACAAAGGTACCGGCCAGGTTGAGAGACTATGCTGGTCGATTTCAAAAGCGCGCCAGGTATCGCCAAAGCTTATCCAGGTGATGATACTGAAAAAAGTGAGCCCCAAAATTGGGCTGATGATATTCGCGATAATATTACGGACATTTTCGGGAAACCGCTCAAGCAGCAAATCGCACCGGAGAAACCGGTCTTGCCTTTCTACGGCAGCTATAGCTAAAACAAAACTGAGCAGCAAAAACATCTTGCTAAACTCGTATGAAACAGGTTCCGGGCTATTGAAAACATATCGCCTTATGGAGCCGTAGGTTGAAAGAAAAGCCATTATCACTATCAAAGACCCGGCAAAGATTACAAAAACTTTGTTGACGCGTTCAATCCATGGGTCCAATATCTGCTTGGCCTTTTTCCCCATACCTATACCTCTTCACCAGGAATACTCTAGATTCGCCATTTTGGTCAATCGGTACTGGTTCAGGCGTAAGTCCTTCAATCTGCCGGCTACGGCAAGCTCTAGCTGCGTAACCGGCAGATCATTATCAGGGTTGTTATTCCGCGTAGGGATACTTGGCGTTGGCCTCGTCGGCAATTTGCTTTATCCTGGCGCCTACATCTCCGAACTCCTCAAGTGTGGCGAGGGTTCCCGGATAAGCCAGGTCCTTCCACCTATCGCGTTCCACTGCAGGCAGGTAGTAGTATTCAACTCCTTCTGCTTCAAGATCATCTACCAGGTCATAAAACAGAGTCACATAATACTGACTTATTTCCTGTGCCAGCGCGCTCATTTCCTCATTCAAGATATCTTTGACGTCCTGCGGCATTGCGTCGTAAACGTCTGAATTGATATTAATAGAATATAAGGAACCGAGACCGTGGAAAACTGTATAGTATTTAGCAGCTTCATATAATTTAGCTATGAGCATGTACTGGGGAGCCGATGTTTTTGCATCCATTACTCCCTTCTGCAGATTAGAGTAGTCCTCGGTAAAGTCCACAACTATTCCAGAACCGCCCAACGCGCTTATCAGACCGGCCGAGGGAGGAGTATCGCAGCCGACAACCAAGCCTTCCAAGTCCTCGAGGGTATTTATTGGCTTTTCCACGGAGAGAAGATTAAGGGTACCGACATAAATACAACCCAGTGACCTCTGGTTGGCCTTCTCCTGTAATATCTCGCTGTATACGTCCTTGAGACCGATTTCGGCATAAGCATTGGCCTCGCCGTTGTTATATAAAAATGGTAATTCCGCAAGTCCGAACTCCGGGACAGTGCCGCCAAAAGCGGCCAACGGGATTACACCCCCCTCAACGGCCCCGGTCCTGATGGCATCCAGGCTCTCGGGCATACTAGCCAGCTGTCCACCAGGGAACATCTCCATTTTATAGGCGCCGTTGGTGCGGGCGTTGAATTTATCCATCCCTTCCTGGCACATGTTAGACAGGTCATCGCCTGGGGGTACAGGTGTCGTCATGCGTATCAGTATCGTTTCGGTTGTTGGTTCGGTAGTCTCTTCAGGTTCACCGCAGCTACCCAGAACCAAGGCAACACCAAGTATAATTACCAACGAAAACAATGATAGCTTTTTCATTTTCCCCTCCTTTTTGTATGTCTGTGTAAATTTCTCAAGTCTTGCTTGTTATTTAACCGCCCTCATAATGATTCTCTAGTAATATTCCACAGATTAATTACTTTTCTGTGCTAATTTCACCTCCTTATGTTTTATTGTCTTGGGAGACTCTCTATTTATTAAACTTCCTTAAGAATCACTCTTGTTTTATTTTTCCCACCTGAGTAAACAGTTTTAATGTATCCGCTACGTCCCAATGCTCGGCGATTTTCCCATTTTCAATGCGGAAAATATCGACGACGTCGAAGTTGAGTTTATTTCCCGTCGGGGGGTTTCCCAGCCATTCACCGGAATGCGTCGCCGTGGTGGCTGAATACATCATCACGGTATCGTCTTCAGCAACGATTTTCTTGATGGTATAGTTAAAATCGGGCATAGCTTTGAACATTTGCTCGAAAAACTGCTTGAATCCGGCCTTCCCCTGAGGTGTGTCCTCATTGTGCTGAATATAGTCATCCCTCATTATTTCATCAAGGCGGCTGAAATCATGCTTCTGGAATACGGTCTTGCATAGCGTCTCGACGAGCTTTTTATTGTTCGCCGTTACGGACATCCTGTCATCCCTCCGTTTTTGATTCCATGTGTCAAATGAGCCAGTCCGCCTTCTTGATAAGATATTTAGACCTGGATTTTAGAATCTTCTTTTTTTACGTATTTGGAGGCGATGCTGGTATGAAAAAGAATCAGGGGTTTATCGACTTTTTTGAAAATAAGAGGGCAATGGACTAATCCAGCGGGGATATAAACGCTTGCCGGCGAAGTGATGGTATGCATCTCCTGTTCCTCGCCCAGGCCTATCTCGATTTCTGCAAACAGGTCATTCATATGCTCAAAATCGTAGGAAATAAAATGTAAGTACATATCGAAGTCATGAGAATGAGGATATTCCTCCATTTTGCACGGCGCCATGACCCTGGTAATCATAAATGTAACGTTAGATTTATAATCAGCATCTCCAATCCACTCCATGGTGGGCCAGGGTTCCGGTTTCGTCACGGATTTTCTTACCACATACTTGCCATATTTAGTTTCCTTCATTCGTGAAACCTCCTTTTAATATGTCTTTAGTACACGCCTTTAACTGCCGTGAGACCGTAACCGGGGCGACCTAATTGTACCAGCGAGGAGTGGAGATGGTTGCTTACACGCCTTTGGCAGTTAAATACCTATAATTAAGCCATTTTTCTCCTATTGTTAGCTTTTTGCCATAACAGCATGTGACCTGTTTCTTTTGAGATTATTTTGACTGCATCGGCAGCCAGCGGACCAAGTTTAAGTGCTATTTCCTCCGTAAAGAATCCGACTATTGTAATGTAACCAATTGGATTACCATTTTGATCTAATATAGGCGCTGCAATCGCGTTCACACCCGGCTGTATGTCGCCCAGCTCCAGTGCAAATCCATTGCGCCTGCATTGTTCAAGCTCTCTCTTGAGCCTGGTTCTGTTATATTTATCAGGACTCCCGTGAAAAAAGAGGTTTTTGTTTTTAAGCAGTTCTTCCAGTTCAGCTTCAGGGAGAAATGCCGCAATTGCTTTCCCATGAGCGCCGTATGTGATTGGGGTAACATGTCCAATAGGGGCGGAAATACCGATTCCCGGCGCCCCTTCATACTGGGCGACAACAAAAGTCTTGTCATCTGAAATTACTCCGAGTGCCACCGTGGCGCCGGCTTTTTTGGCAAGATCATACAGAATCGGTTCAACAAGACGCGACAGGCTGAGATTTTCGAGCATTTTCCCGGTAAGTGTGAGTAGGCCGGGTCCGAGCACATAGCCTCTTCTGTTAGGATTCTTTTTTACCAAACCATACTCATTCAACGTACTCAGAATAGAAAAAGCTTTACTTCTATGTATACCTACTTCCCGACAGATATCGGTAAGGCTTTTAGAATTGCTCCTGCTGTCAGCAAGATAAAGCATCACGCGTATTGCTTGTTCAACGGCCGGCACTTTGTATGTGTTATCCATTGTTGGCTTATTCTCGTCCATGATTATGTTCTACTTACAGAACTTAAGTTCTATGGATAGAATAACAAAGCCGAAACGTCTTTGTCAAGCCTTATGTGTTATCTAGATGTTTTGTCCGGCTTAAATTGAAAAGGAAATGACTAAACATCTGATAATTAAAAAGATAAGCTGTATGTAGTGATCGTATGTAATAATGCAGAGCAATAAATCACAGTAATACACATTGTGAACCAAGTAATATACAAGTAGATTGTGACCCTAGGTAGCCAACAATTGGGCGTAATGTGCCATGAGGGAAACGTAGTAGTTCGACCACTTGTGATATACGATTGCCGTATTTTGGTCGCCTCGTTATAATGACAATAAGAGACCTGGGATAAGAAGATTAATACGATGGAAGCCTGGCAGTGGGTCTTGACTGGGGTCGTGGCGGTGCTGGTAGCGGCAATCATCCCCTACTTGATTCTGAAATACGCATATCGTAGGCCGATGCCCAATGTTTTGATGTATCTCTTCTACATTTTCATGTTCTGGACGTGGATATTTGCCATATATGAGACGCCTGGGAAACGAAGGGAGAAGCTGAAGAAGGCAGGGGTTAGTAAGGGGCAGGTTATGGTGGACCTAGGCTGTGGTCTCGGTCGTTTCACGATTCTCGCCGCGAGGATAGTGGGGGCAGAAGGTAAAGTGTATGCCTTAGATATTCACCCCCTAAACACAGCTATTGTCGCGGCCAGGATAGGAATAGGAGGCCTCGAAAATGTAAGTGTCCTGCATGCAGATTGTTGTGCAACACAGTTACCAGATAAAGCGATGGACCTTATCTTCATAAACGATGCCTTCCACGAGTTTGACAAAGTTGTCTGCCTGAAGGAGGCGGCCAGGATTCTTAAGGCAGACGGGATTCTAGCTATAGACGAGCACGAAATGAAAGAGGATAAATTGTTGGGTATTGTTGAGCGGGCTAACCTCTTCACTCTAATCGAGAAAGAAAAGAGGCTCTATAAGTTCAAACCAATGGGAGAGGGCTAAACATTATCTCCCGTGAAGGTAGCCTGCCGGGCCACTTTAGGGGGTGAAGCTCCTGCGATTCTCCTGCTTGGCACTTGCGCTGCACGAAAGTCCATTATGTGTAATTGGACAACTTCGCGGTCTATTGTTGCCATCCAAGGAATAACAATATAAAATAGGCTTCGATGCCCCTGTTTTTGGAGGTTAGGTGAATGACTAGCTTGGTCGTGCGCAAGGAGATTCATGGAGGAATAGAGGTAGTGAAGCTGGAGCGAGTCCGGGTCGTTTGCCCTGCTTGTGGGCAGCAAGTCGAAGCTGTAGCTAGCGACGGCCGGGTTAAAGGATACTGTGCAATTGCTAAACAGTCCGTAGATTTTCTAATTGAAAAACAACGTACAACTGAGACTAAGGCTGAAATGTCAGCGGGGCTTACGCCGATGAGAGAAGGTAGGGATAGTAGAGGGCACTTCGTTAAGGGTAATGTACCCCTGAATAAAAGGACGCAATCGCCCTAAAGGCAACGACTTACCTCCTCTTGGCAGTGTATGTAGTGAGGGAATGTCCTGCCCTCCAGGGCTTCACAATGAAACACGTACACCCTGCGGACTCTACATTAGCTTGTCTTGTGTGATTGGGTACAAAAAGAGGGGACTGGGAGAGTCCCCCAGTCCCCTTGAAGTAGTTACCAGATAATACTAGAAGTCAAACAGCGCCGGCTGCGGCGCCTCCTTTTCGGCTACCTCCGCCTCTTTCCGCTCGCTCCGCTCGGCGCGGTCCCGCTCCTGTCTCACTTTAACCCGCTGCCGGTAAATCCAGTCTTTCAGCCGGTCGAGGTGCTGCATCTGGTAGTCGCTGAGTTGGTCTACCCTGATTTCCTCGGGCATGGTGGCCCCGGACTCTTTAGTGCGGTGCTTCTCGTAGACCTTGCCGGCGACGTAGAGGTAGATTTCCGACCAGTCGCTGTCCATGGACTGGGTCAGTGAAACCGTCATGAGATAGGCACAGGCCTCGGCATCAGTGCCGGTCATCTGCTCTTCCTTGTGTACCTTCATGTTCTCGATAAGGCGCTCCATGGTGATAGCCGTCTTAAGCCAGTCCGGCAAGGTGTCTCCCCAACCGCCCGGGAACACGATAATAGGGTCTGTGAGGCATCCTACGATGTCGGAGATGCCGTTCTCAACAGTCTTATTCAATTGTAGCAACCTCCTTCCTTTAATCCTTAAACCTGGTGATATGCAGGCAGGCGTAGTGGGCCCGGTAGTTGTCAACCGGGCTTTCCCAGAAGCCGTTGCGGAAGTCGAGTAGATAGTGCCAGTAGCCCTGATATTCCTGGGTGCGGACGTCCACCAGGTAATCGGTAAATATCCGGACACAGGCATTACGGCTCCCCCGGAGAACTACGACGGTTGGAATGAAACTGGTATCCTCTCTGAGGTGGAAAGGATAATATTCCAGCTGGAGCCGTTGCAGTTTCAGGTTATCGAGCCAGAAATGCCGGCCGCCGGCATCATACGAGCCGATGTAGATATCCTTGCCTTCGAGGTCTGCAAGGATATCCATTAGCCTGGCCAGGGCTGCCCGGCGTTGCTTGCGCAGCGGGACCCGGGCGGACCGGTGCCCAAGTCTGACCTCGGTCATCGGTTCCGGCTTCTCTATCTCGACCCTGGCTTCGTTAAAGAGGTCGAACTGAGTTGTTGCCATCGATGTCACCTCCTTTCCTCTCTAATTTTGGGCATGGGTAGCCCCTTGAAATGCATTTAGACAGTTCTAGACGAGAGCTGGCGTGCTGCCGTACTTCCGGCTGGCCTGGTCTTGCTCGACGGCTCCGCCGGGGATATCGCCGCGGATACGCTTGATGGTCTTGTCGAGACTGCCAGGGTACGGCTCTTGGTTAAAGCTACTGACGCCGCCGATACTTCTTTCGACTTCGCTAATCAGGCCGCGGAATCCCTGTTTTATGTATTCGGGAATCTCCGGGATTTCCAGCGCTTCTTCAGCGATAGCCTTGACAGACGCCATAGGTTCCTTTATCTGTCCGATATACTGCTCGGCTTTGTCCGTCGCCTCACGTACCTTAGAGGCGCTCCATCTGATAGGCACAATATCACCTCCTTCCCAGGGCATGGGTAGCCCTTTAGATTTGAGCGGTAACCCGCAAAGCTGAGCTGGTAAGCTCTTTTGCCATTTCGGCTCATGCAATCCCCTTTTCGCCACAAGCAAAAAAAAGGGGCAACCGTTCCCACGTAGGGGGAAACGATTACCCCTGAAAAAGACAAAAAGAGGCGGAGTTACCCCCGCCTCTTCTGCGTGGCTTTCTGTTCGGTCAAGCGTTCAATTCGGCTTAAGCTACACAGCTACAGGTTCTTTCGCCTTGTGCTTCCGCTTGGGCTTCTCGGTCTTGGTGATTGCCTCGGCTTCGGCTACCGCTTCGGTTGCCTCGGTG
>Ga0315550_1000652_pt1 | contig 21314 bp, 20 predicted proteins | sample SalMarSW160190MG_2_FD_203100 | JGI IMG/M metagenome (GOLD analysis project Ga0315550, IMG submission 203100) | Salt marsh sediment microbial communities from the Plum Island Ecosystem LTER, Massachusetts, United States - Salt Marsh Sediment SW1601-90 ... | reverse complement strand
GATGACTATAATCAAAAAAGAACTCGTCTGCCGCTGTTCCCTGAAATCTCTATTAAAAACGATAGTTATTCTTCTCAAATCGGACTCCTAACATGATAAGACTATTTTCTCTTTTGTAAGACGGGGCTGAAGAAAGAAAGTAATAATTATGATCACTAAAGCCAGTCCAATATTGGCAGTAGCGAAGGACCATGAGGTGGAAGTTAGGATATTAGTATGGAGTATTAGCTGAATCACGATATTGATCATAACCGGTAAAAAGATCTGAGCGATTATGTTGCCGGTGGCCGGCTTTCCGGTCAGCCCAATAAGATAGACCAGAAGGCCGAGACAGAGATAGACAAGCGGAGCAGCAATAAAGCTGTTCACAACTATCCAGGGATTAATTATAAAACCTGTACCGGGAATAAAATATATATAGTTGACAGCAATCAGAGTTATAAGTGTAAAGATCTCTCCGATTACCAATCCAGGTATAAAGATAGCCAGGCCTTTGGCTATCCAGATATCTTTGATTTTGATTGGTGTGGCCAGAAGTGACTCTATATTCCCTCTTGTTTTTTCCCTTGTCATGGACTGAAAGCCATACGAATTAAGATTTACCCCTAATGTCAAAAAGCATGTACTATACATGATCAGACCTAGGTAAAGTTCCAGATCTGCCCTGTCTGGTGATGCTGTACTAACAGCCGGTTCTATAAGAAGGATACAGAAAAGAATGACCAGGAGGGCGGCGATCACAAGGGTAACAATTATAAATACAATACCTACAGTTTTCAGCCTGAGATTATTTCCAATGCTGGCAATGATTAAAAGGCGTATATTCTTCATGATGGCTCAGCCTCTTTTAGGATAGCGGCATACATCTCTTCCAGGGATGCCTCTCTTTTTACTGCTTCCTCTATTTTTATATCCCGGCTGGCAAGAAAACTTATTATATCCGAGACCCCTGTTCCTTTACGGGGTGAGAAAATAAGACTCTTTTCCTTCCTTTCCTTCAGCCCCAGATAGGTTAGTTTTTTAAGTTCCGCCAGCAGTGACTCTGGGATGATTTTTGTTGTTTTTATCACCACTCCACCCCTGCCCATTTTCTGCCTCAGACTTTCAAGATTGCCGTACAACTTTATTTCTCCCCTGTCTATCAGGGCGATGCGGTTACAGATACGCTGTACCTCGTCAAGATTATGCGAACTTAAAAAAATGGTCTTATTTTCCCTGTGCGCTACATCCAGCATTATTTGCCTTATTTCTATCTGTCCGGAGGGGTCGACTCCGGCGGTAGGCTCATCCATTACCAGGACCTCCGGATCGTGGACCATAGCTCTTGCCAGAGTCAGCCTCTGTCTCATTCCCCTGGAATAAGTGCTTACCTTGTCTTTAGCCCTGTCATCAAGATTTACCATGCGCAGAAGCTTGTCAAACTTTACTGAAGCTTCGGACAGGCGGTATATCCTTGAGTAAAACTTAAGATTCTCTTCGGCTGTCATACTATCGTAGAGACCGTCTTTATCAAGGACAAAACCTATTTTCATTCTGGTCTCACTCAGATTAATGTCCTGTCCCAGAATATTAAGTTTACCCGAGTCTGCCTGAAGCAGACCAAGAAGTATCCTGATGGTGGTGGTCTTTCCGGCTCCATTGGGGCCCAGATAACCGAAAATATCTTTTTTTTCTACGGTGAAGCTTATTCCCTTGAGGACTTCACGGTTCCCCAGAGTCTTTTTTATGTTTTCTATACTTATGGCTGAATTCATTTATTATCCTTGGGTCTTATTATATTATTGAGATTATTTCTTCTCTTTATTCTTTATGAACGGCTGCATTTCACTATAGAACTTTACAGTGCCGTCCATTGTTCTCTGCATGATATCAGCAGTGACAATTCCAAGCCCTTTTTCCAGGTCCCCGAAAACAAGCAGCTTGTCTCCGGTTTTAATTTTAAAATCATTCCTGGCGCCTGCCGGTATTACCATCTGCCCCCGCTCGCTTACCGTTACCGAGCCGTAAAACTTCTTATCTTTTGGTGCTTCCATGCCTAATTCTCCGCTTATGTAAATATTACAAGATTTATCTTATTTACAAAGCATATCATACTAAGGGATTGAGGCACTGTCAAGCGGATAGATTGTCTTTTTACCTCGATAGGACCCATATACTCAGAATATCACCTAAAAACCGGTAGGATAAAAAGAGCTTTTGTATATCAATTCTGGTTTGCAAAAATCACAATAGCAGATATTGGCCTGGAAAGATCAATCTATTGCCCTCAATAACCGTTTCCTTATATATGATTTAAAGAATAAGGAAATTGGAATTAAAATTATATATAAGGTCAATATGGCAATGTTAGGGACCATTCTGACCGGACCATCAAGAAATTGTCTTATGATTTCACTACCGTAGAAAAATTTCCTGATTATTTCAGCAAATAAGACAAAGACTATTCCAAAAGCTACCGGTAATATAAACATCCAGTAATTATATGTTGAAGTCAGTTTCTTTGTGACAGGTATTAGGATGAAAGAAAGTATAAAAAAGAATGTTATCATGCTTATATCAATTCTGGTTTCAAAAAAGCTCATATCTATTTGTTCAAACCATATAAACATACTCGAACCTATTATAAAAAATACAAAGTACATAATTCCGTCAATTATACTTAAAACCGGTAACCTGCCCGGTTTAGCATAAGTTATAAGTATTTCTCCGGCAAAAGTTTCCGGATTGCCAATAGTATCTCCAGCTGCCTTTCCGGACTTTTGAGCCGAAATGAGTATGTCAAGCACATCTTCTTTGATTTCTTTTTTAGCAGCACCTGAGAGCTGGGAACTCATAACGGTATCTCTGATTATTTCATATTTTTGAAAATATTCATTACTTAGCATTTTTTCAAATTTTCTTTTACGCACCTTTAAAAAATAAACTATAGGAACAGAAATAATACTAAGCAGTATGATAATTCCCATCAAAATAAAAGAATTGATATTAATGGCATTGTTATTTATGGTGTATTTTAAATTTAGAATTACGGTTGCAATTACACACAACGCCAGAAAAATTGAAGTCATTAAAACTATTTTATTTCTGTTTGTCATTTTCATCACCTTCCATTACTTCATTAACGATATTTTTAATCCTATCCCATATATCTTTGAATTCCTGCAAGCTTTCCTTTCCGGCTTTGGTAAGGGAATAATACTTTCTCATGGGACCAAACGGCGAGGGTCTTCTGTCAATCTTTAGATACTCCTTATTCTGCAATCTTGTCAATATCGGATAAACTGTTGCTTCATTGACTTCAAAGCCTAAAATGTTTAATTTTTCCACGGCCTTATACCCATATATTTCTTCTTTTTCTACAATTTTTAGGATACAACCCTCCAGTATCCCTTTTACAATCTGAGTATCGCTATTCATTACCTTACTCCTATGTAATACATAATAGCTTTTATCTGTATAATATACCTACCTACTATGTATTGTCAAGTAGTTTGATAAAAATATTTTAGGAAATTTTATTTGAAGATATAAAATTTGCGGACCCGATGCAGACCTATCTGCAATTTAATATTATTTAAACGTTTAAATTGGCTGCTCAAAGGCGTGGAATTTCGAACTGATTTTTAAAGCAATTGACTCACTTGAAGAATCCATATGATGCCGAGTGGCGGTAATTCAAGTTTATAAGACATGTTAGGCAATATTTTAAATTAAAATATAAAAGGGGAAAATGAATATAGGAAAATGTATATTAAAACAAGTCCCGTAAATAAAGAAACTGTATTTTACCTTTAAACTTCTAATAGTTTATGTTATTTAACTTATCTATAAGCGGACCCAGCAGCTGCTTTAAGCTTTTATAATCTTTTTCTTTTCTTATGGAACAAGAATATTTGTTACCGTTTTTTGTTGTAATAGTGAGGCCATTAGAGATATCACTTAATACGATTTTATTAATATTATCAAAAGAGATTTTAATATGGCTCAGGCAATTTTCAATCAACTCACTTAATTTCATGGTGCCGACCATTTCGGCAAGGACCCTCTCAATATCTTCCTGCATGGCTATCCACTGCCATTTGCTTATATCTGTACCTGATATAACTTTTCCCGAACCTTTAAGAGGTACCGATACGACCCAGATATTTTTATCTGTAACAATCAGTGAATTTTCAGGAGCTATATTCCTGCCAGCTCCGAAAAACGAATATGAGCCCGAACCGGAACCATATCTCATTATTCCGGTAAAATATTTTTTGATTTTTTCCCGCGGATCGATAATTATTTTTCTATCCTTTAAATCATTTAATGATCTGTTTTTTACCGAAATAACCCTTTTTAGGGTAACTGCCTCAAAGATTGTTAAAAGTAAAAAAACAAGGAAGGCAGCAATACCGATCGTTTTGGAAAACCCTCTTGATATAAAAAATATTGATACAGCAGATACAATAATAGTAAGGATCATAAATATAAGGAGCCTTGTCGAACTTTTTATTATACCTACTGTCCTAACGCTGTCTGTAAAATATCCGGTTCTGCCTGAGTCAGTGTCTTTAATTGTATTATCTTTTTTTATTTTATGCGCCAATTTAAAATCTTCATCCGGTAAATGATAATTTTAATAAGATTATAATACTGTTATTAAAAATATATAAGTCTTATTGCCCGGTATGTTGTTATTGTTCTGATAAAATACTTATGCCTTGCTATTATTCAGCAAGAAGGCTACGGCTGCAGAAAATCTGAATAAAAGTTATCAGATTCACTTTAATCAAAATAGATATTGTAATTATGCGGCAAGAGGTTTAATATACTGAAGCTTAAGTAGGTCATAAAAGATTTTTTTAAAAAAGCCGGAAGTAATTAATGGCAATACCCGGCAGTAATGATTTGAGATGTAATAATCATGGAAATTCGTAATGTTGCAATTATCGCCCATGTCGATCATGGCAAGACTACCCTGGTAGATTCGCTGCTTCGTCAGTCTAAAACGAAATTAAACAAGGAAGTTGCTTCGGCAGACTGTATAATGGACAGCAATGAACTTGAAAGGGAACGGGGTATTACAATTTTTTCAAAAAATGCCTCGGTGATCTGGCACGGTATAAAGATCAATATTATAGATACTCCGGGCCACGCTGATTTTGGCGGTGAGGTCGAGAGGGTTTTAAAAATGGCGGAAGGCTCGCTTCTGCTTGTGGATGCCCAGGAGGGACCTATGCCGCAGACACGTTTTGTTTTAAAAAAGGCTCTTGAACTTGGTCATAAAATTATTGTGGTCATCAATAAAATAGATAAACCCATTTCCAATATAAATAAAGCCTTAAATGATACTTTTGACCTTTTTATAGATCTTGGAGCCGATGAAAAAACTGCAAATTTTCCGGTTCTTTATACGTCCTCAAGAATGGGTAAATCCGGCCTGGAGCCCCATTTGCACCTGATGCAGGATATTACGCCCCTATTCGATGAGATCATAAGCTATATTCCCAAACCCGGCGGGGATATAAATCTACCTTTACAGATGCTTGTGACTTCAATAAGCTGGGATAATTACAAAGGCCGTATTGCTACAGGCCGTATCTATAACGGGAAAATTAATGCTGGGCAGGAAGTCATTAGGGTAAACCGCGAAGGCAGGATGGATAAGTATCGCCTGACTTCACTTATGACATTTCAGGGATTGGCACAGACTGAGGTCAGGGAAGCAGTAACCGGAGAGATTGTTTCGATTGCGGGAATACCCGATATCATGATCGGTGAGACAATAGCGGATATCAACACACCGATAGCCCTGCCGTTGATTGAGATTGAAGAACCTACCGTCAAAATAAATTTCTCTGTCAACTCATCTCCTATTGCAGGCAGTGAAGGTCAGTTTACGACTTCAAGACAGATAAGGGAAAGGCTCTATAAGGAGCTTGAAAATGATGTAGCATTGAAAGTGGAAGATAATTCTTTAGGCGGATGGATTGTTTCCGGCAGGGGCGAATTTCATTTAGCCATTTTTATTGAAAGATTACGCCGGGAAGGTTATGAACTGCAGGTTTCCCAGCCACAGGTTATCACTAAAATCGTAGAAGGCAAAAAATTCGTACCGTATGAAGAAATTTTCATCTCGGTGCCGGAACAATATTCAGGCGCAGTGATCCAGAAATTAGGAAGCCGATATGGCCAAATGAAGAAAATGGAAATGAGGGAAGGGATCACATATCTTGAATTTATAATACCGACATATGGTTTATTTGGTTACAGACGGGAATTTATGACCGATACCCGGGGGCACGGTATAATGAATTGCCTTTTCTACCGTTATATGGCAGACAATGGTGAATGGAAAAAGCGTGAAAGGGGTTCGCTGGTCGCGTGCGAGAACGGAACGACACGATTATACGGCCTTACCAGTATTCAGAGCAGGGGTGAATTGTTCTATGGTCCGGGTGCTAATGTATATAAGGGCCAGGTAATCGGGCAAAATTCCCGAAAGGAAGACATATGGGTAAATGCCTGCAAGGAAAAGCAGCTGTCAAACATGCGTTCCAAAGGTGAAGGCGGCATGGAGCATTTTAACGTTCCAAGGACTATTGGCCTGGATGATGCTCTTGAATATATTGATGACAGCGAACTTGTAGAAGTGACCCCAAAATCTGTCCGCATACGTAAGATTGCTTTAAGCGAGCTTGAATCAAAGAGGAGCAGAAAAATCCTGGTAAAATAAGTTAAAGTGCAAGGCTTGTTCCCATCCCGAAAATAGAAACTATAAACTCTTCGGCGTTAATGGTACCGCACTTAAGACGGTGCGGGAATAGAAAAAATATTAGCCGGCCGGCCACTATGGGCAATATTAAAACAAAAATTTTACTGTTAAGTCAGGAAATTTTCATACCTGAATTGAGTTTCAGGCTTTAATTGCATAAAAGTCACTATGATTATTTACTTTAAAAGGAAAAAATGGCTTTAAGTCAGAAGGGGCGGCAACAGGCCCAATTATTTAAAGACTTGACATTAATTTTTCTTTTGAAATAATTTTAATAAAAATATTTACCAGCTTAGTATCAAATTGTGTTCCCGAACATCTTTTTAATTCCTTTAAAGCTTCTTTTTTCGTGACTGCTTTTTTATAAGTTCTACCGTTTGTCATAACATCATAGGCATCAACTATCGATATGATGCGTGATGTAAGTGGAATATTATCACCTTTTAAACCATGCGGGTATCCTTTTCCATTCCACCACTCATGATGTCCCAGAACGCCTTCAGCTATGTGCGCAAGCTGTGGGTTTGATTCACAAATATTATAACCAATCACGGGATGTTTTTTTATTAAAAACCATTCTTTTTTGGTAAGTCCTCTTTCGCTTGTAAGTATTTCTTCAGATAATGCAATTTTACCAATATCGTGAAGAGTAGAAAGCAGTGAAAGCTCGTCTATTTTATTATTCGGAAGGTTTATAATATTCCCTATTTCTTGTGACAGCTTTTTTAAGCGTTCTGCGTGTTCTCTGGTTTCTAGACTTTTTTCATATAATGTTCTCTCAAGTGATGATGTTATCGAACTATATATACTTTTTCTTTCAATTAGCTTATGCCTATACATATTATCTTCTGCTTCTTTTATCACATCTTGAAAATCTTGGTTTATTTTTTCTTTTGTCGCTGATCCCAGAGCTATGCTTATGGGTATTCTATGTTTACTGGTTAGGATGCACACATTTTTTATTCTGTTCATAATTTCTTCCGCATCCTCTTTTTTAGTTTTAGGAAGCAGAATTGTAAACTCATCTCCTCCCCATCTTGCAACGACATCTTCTTTTCTGCAAAATGCTTTTAGCAATTCTGCTACTTTAACAATTAGCTTATCGCCTTCCAGATGGCCCAAAGCATCATTTACCAGCTTTAGCCTGTTTATATCACCGATTGCAAAACTTATGGGAAGCTGTCTTTGTGTATCCTGCCTTTTTATTTCTTCCTCAAAATAGGCTCTATTATAAAGTCCGGTAAGATTGTCATGGAAAGAGAGGTATACAATTCTTCCTTCTACTTTTTTACGCTCTGTTATATTTCTTACTATTCCTTCATAATAAACCGGTTTTTCTCTTTCAAAAATTACCCTGGAGTTAATCTCTACCCATATGATGGTTCCATCTTTTTTCTTAAGTTGTGTTTCAAATAATCTATTTCTTTCCTTTGAAGTCGGCCTACTTTTTTTGGAGACATATAACTGGTATGGAATATTTATATTATATAATTCCCCCTTATTGGAGTATCCTAACATTTTTACCAGCGCCATGTTAGCATTAATATAATTTCCAGTTAGAGTACTTTTATACATGCCGTCAAGGGAGTTTTCAAAAAATGACTTGTAGTCTTCTTCTTTTTTTTTAGAAAGTTCTTCTGTTTTTTTTTGTTTATCGGACAATTTTAAAAGTTTCAACTCTATGGGTTTGCAGGAACTCGTTGTTTCGTTTTTATTTATTACCGCTTTATCATTTGGAACTTTTCTAGAATTATGTTTATTTAATTTTTTGCGTTTATTAATTTTATTATTTATTTTCATTTTACTTAATTATTAAAACTATTTATTATTGTTATAGTATATTTATATATTTTAATAGTATATAATTTATAACATATTTATTAATTATAACATTAATTATAATAATATCAAATATCATAAAATTATTATATATATTTAATATTTTATATGTATTTACATCCTACTGGATGATTTTTATACATTGGTTAATATGCTGCATGGGAAAAAATGGTCCGGATATTTTACAAAGATTAGAGGTCTTGAGTCAGCCCGAAGATTTCTATTCAGCTAACAGTTGCAAGGCTTCAGATTCTTTATCTATTATCATGTTTAATTTATCAGTTGTCACAGACATCTCAAATGATATTTCTGAGAAAATTTCTCCTGATTCCTGATACAGCAATGCAGGTTCTGCCATACTATTCTTATTCAAGTAATTTGAAAATTCAGTTCTTGACCTTCCAAGTTCATTAAGTAAAAAACAGGTGCGTTCCAGGCTATTGGGATTATCTGCAAACTTACTTATTTGGAAGACTGAATCTTTTGATATATCTACGTTCCATCTTATGATTTCATTAAAAGGTTTTTGGGATACCGGGTCCGAAAGATATATCATCCAGAATGGGCCAAGTTTCTGTCCTATTTCATTGCCCTTCTCCCAGGCCCGCATGAAGTTTTCTAAATTTGCAGGAATATTTGCCGCAGCCTCAGTTGGATCGGTAGGATCGTTAAGATAAATATTATTTTCATCATAGCCTGTTACCACCATGTAATGATCATAATGATCCTTTTCCATACTATTTTTCCAGAAATCAGAAACCAGTGTAAAATCATCATATAGGTAATAACAGTCGAGATAAACTACTACCGGATTTCCGGAAGATACAACAGACTTTAGATGTGCAAATGAATCCTTCCCATCATCAAAATAGATTATTTCTTTTGCCTGACTTCCAAATTTTAACTGGGGGGAGTAGTAAGATGCCGAATCATTCCCTCCGTCCTTAAGTCCAAGAGTAAATGAAGTGTTCAGGTTATTGGTTGCATGTATTATACAGGCTTCTCCGATCCCATTACTTAAAACTGAGGTTTCACCATCATCTATATATCCTGCATTTGTTCCTATACCGCTTGCAGCTAATATTTCACAAAACTCTATTTGCGGCTCCTGATATTTTACCAGCATGGAAAAAGAACCAAGATAACATAGGCCCGGCCTATCCCGATTGCCGGAATACACAAGCTCTACATCTAATTGATAATCATCCGGGGACCAGGCTGCTGTAAATTCGATTTCTTTACTGGATATTTCTTCCTCTGCGATTATTTCAATAGAGGATACATTTTCTACAATCAGAAGAAGCATTCCCTGATTTTTTTTCAGGGTTCCTTGTGCTTTAACTGTTTCCCCTTTTTGGATATCGGTAAGTTTTTCTTCGGCAATAGAGCTTAAAAGCCGGCTTTCAATAAATATGCCTATGGTACCGCTTTCATCTTCCACATCAAGAAATAATCCATCAGGGGATTCGTCCATGAATACAATTGATCCCATTACTGTAAATTCTTTTCCCTGCTCTTCCTCTTTTATATCTGAGATTGTTGTAATCTTCGTGGTTTCCGGTATTTCTGTTACTTCTTGTGTCTCCTCCTCGGGTGTAATAACGGTAACAGGCTTACATGAGGATAGAATTAACATGGCGCAGAAGATTACTGCGCAAAGGGCAATTAAATACCTGTTTTTCATAATCTCTCCTTTTAAACAATTTCTTAGACATTTTTAGCCTAAAATTCTATCGAAGATATCTACTAAAAACCATCCATAAAGTTAATTGTTTATTTAAACGATAAACAAAAAGCATGACTGAACTGATGTTAGAAAATTATTATACTTTTATAGAAGAATCCTACCCGGACATTAAATATTTATGTGCAGCTTTAAGTTTATCTATTATAGTTATATGCTGGGGGCAGGCTTCCTCACACTGACCGCACTCAATACACTGAGAAGCATCCATTTTGTTGCTGCAAAACCAGGACTTGTATCCTTCTTTCAAGATCTCAGGGTCACCCATGAATGCACTATTATATTGCCATAAGACTCCAGGAATATTTACCTCGGATGGGCAAGGCATGCAATATGAACATCCTGTACATCTTACCTTTAACTTTTTTTCGTAAAGTTTTTTTACTTCTTTAAAAGTCTGTACTTCATTTTCTGTAATTGAATTTGGAAATGCTTTCTCAAATATCTTAATATCTTCGCTTAATTGTTCCATAGCGCTAACCCCGCTAAGGATTATTGTTGCTTCCTGGAAATTGGCAAGCCACCTGAATGCCCATTCTGCAGGGGTTCTTTTTATCCCTGAATTGTCCCATTTCTCTACTATGTCCGGTGGAACATTTTCCCCTAAAAGTCCCCCGAGCAGCGGTTCCATAATAACTACTCCAATGTTTTTAGATGCAGCATATTTCAATCCCTCTATTCCTGCTTGATAATATTCTCCCATAAAGTTGAGCTGAATCTGACACATGTCCCAACTATATGAATCTATTATCTCTTTAAAGAGCTTCAAGTCATCGTGAAATGAAAATGCCCTGTATATTATCTTTTTCTCTTTTTTGGCATTATCCAGTTTATCAAGAAGTTTAAACTTTTTTACTTTTTCCCAGGAATCCTTGCCAAGTCCATGGAGCAGATAAAAATCGGTATATTTGGTCTTAAGTCTTTTTAATGACTCATTCAAAAGGGTATCAAAGTCCTCTGGTTTTTCCACCATGCTTACTGGTGACTTTGTTGCTATAAATACTTTCTCTCTCAAACCTCCATTTAAGGCTTTACCAAGAATTGCTTCACTGTCTTTATAAACATATGCCGTATCAAAATAATTTACTCCATTTTCTGCCGCATACTTTATCATTTTAATACTTTCAAGCTCATCTATTATGCTTTTACCGGAACTGTTCTTTTTATTTGGGAATCTCATACACCCCATGCCGAACCTTGATACTTTTATGTTTAGTTTTGGAAATTTTATATATTGCAAAAGCCCGCTACCCCCTGATTCATATTTATATAATTATAAGACAATAACATAAAAGCATCAATTTATTTAATATCTTATCGGTTATATAAAATTTCAAGTTGATATCGGATAACAATTTTTCAATTCATTATTAGTAAGAAATAACCGCGAACAATTAGCACAGTATTTAATGGGTCGCTGCACAAACAATCAACCACCCGTATCCTCCTTATTGCAAGTTGCAGGCAGTCTCACTATGGAGGACCCACCCCAATTCTTGGTGCAAAGCTTATTGCCTGGACGGTGTGCATCCAGGCGAGCCCGCCCAAAGTCTCGGTGCCACCAACCGGTCGGCACAAGGTCACTTTTTACATGTTTTACATATTTTACATATTGACCAAGAAACCATAAGGCATTGCTATCATGCCTGTCATTACTTACTTCATTGATTGTTTCGAGCCGGGTAAGAAATTTTGTAATAAAATCTTCAAGTGTTTTTCCTGTTTCTCCTTGATAAACTCGCGTCTGTAATGTTCGTAAGTAATCACGAGGAGAAGAGCCTATTTCTAATTGTCTTCTACCTCCTAATATCTTTCCCCGGCCTTGCCCGGGCATAATGGGTAAACTTTCAACTAATCCAACGGACCAGCCCGGAACGGCACAAATACGTCCATTATTGACTACTTCTAATTTGGTCTGTGCCTGATGATTGCTTGAATATTCTTGAGGAAAATATACAAGCTCGTCTGTATCTAGTGCCTGTCTTAAGGTATCCCATATCCAGACATGTTTTTCGGTATTGACACGAACAGGTATTAAAGGATCAGAAGGAGAATGTCTGGTTTGATAAATTTTTCCTTCTGCTGCATGTTTGGAAATAGCTGCTTTCATTCGGTCAATAAAAAGAGATGCAGGCATTGCCATGGGTGTTAATTCTAAATGATCAAACCCTTGTGGAACTTTTTTGCCTACAAGCTCTCTATTATGAACAAATAGTTCTATAACCTGTTCCAGGGTTGGTACAGGATATTCTCTTCCATCTATTCCAATCACCCCAATGCTTTCTGATTTCGAAAGGGCCGTGAGAATGCCGGTGCGGTTTAAGACGGTAACGCAATGGGTATATTCCCTTTCAACAGGAAACTCGCCTAATTGAGGAACTCCTTTCATATGCATTGATGTGTCTATAGATTGTTTTGGCATACCCTATGATACCATTTTTTGGTTAGATTTTTCCACCAGTCTAATATGTTTAAAGATTAATATTAAGGAGTAGCTGTATCAATAAGTTTCGATTATAAACATATAGGAAATGACAAAAAGTTTATTGGCTAATGACTATTTTAGTTAATTGGCTAGCCCGGGTAGTGAAATTTCGAACCAATTTTTAAAAGAAATATTCAATTTAAAAGAACTATCTAATTGTTTCAGAATCTTTAATTAAAAAATCTCTTTGAAAAGAATACATTATTTGATAATATACATACAGACATATATACGTCTGTATGTAAAAAAGGAGAATTATAATGAGTAAGAGAATGACAGTTGTATTCAAAAACGAGAATACTTATACACATTTAAAAGTCGAGGCAGCTAAAAGAAACATTAATGCAAGTGATATAGTTTCCGAAGCAGTTGTTGAGTGGATTGAAAGTCAGGAAGATTTAGAGTTAGCACCACTGATAAGAAACAGTCACGAAGAAGTAAAATCCAGGGGTACTAAATCCTGGAAAGAATTAAAAGCAAACCTATAGTTGGCATCAATGAAAGAATATAATATTGAAGTCTCACCTGCTGCTGGAAGAGATCTTAAAGATTTAAAAAGCAAATTAAAAAACTTTAATGATCTTGTCGTTGTGATTGACGAATTATCAACAAATCCAAGACCTTATGGAGTCAGAAAAGTAAAAGGTTTCAGTATTACTTTTAGGGTAAGGTTTTCATCTTATAGAATAATATACAATGTTTATGATAAAAATAAAAAGATAATTATTTTAAGAATTATAAAAAGAGATAAATCAACTTATAAATTTATTTAAACATGGCTCTCCTAAGTGACGAAATTTCGAACCTTTTTTCAAAAGAGTTAAATAATCTAAAAAACCTATTCAAGACCTAGATAATGAGTATTTAATCCAAATATTTTTGCATTTCTAATAATTTTGCTAAAATCAATATCTTAATTTAAAAATATATGGAGGTATAATATTGGATATCTGGAAATATTTTGATATTACTCACAAGAAACATATAATCTGTAATCCTATGAGTGAAGTTAAACTTAATGGATTATTTTCATTGTTGAACATAAAGCCAGGTTCCAAGGTCCTGGATGTTGCCTGCGGTAAAGGGGAACCTCTGGTCAGGTTAGCTGAATTATTCAATATCTCCGGCACCGGAGTTGATATTTCGCCTTATTTTATAAAAGATTGCGAGAAAAAGAAAAATGAAAGAATTCCTAACTCTGATATTAAGTTATTGGAAATGGATGGTGCAAAATATAGACCTGAAATAAATGAATTATTTGACCTAACTATGTGTATTGGCGCCAGCTTTGTTTACAATGGATTTATTGGAACAATAAAAGCATTAAAGAAGATGACAAAACCAAATGGACTGATAATTATTGGAGAGCCTTACTGGTTAAAAGAACCAGATGGTGAATATCTTAAAATGAGTGGAATAAAAAAAGAGGAATATAATTCTCATTATAAAAACATAGATATTGGTGAAAAAGAAGGATTGAATTGTATATACACACTTGCAAGCAATCATGACGACTGGGACCATTATGAAACCCTGCAATGGTGGTCAACTTACGATTATATAACCGCCAATCCCAATGACCCGGACAATTATGAATTATTGAACAAAATAAATAAAGCTAAAATGGAATATCTATTATACGGTAGAGATACTCTTGGCTGGGCAATATATGTTTTTAAAAGATGGTCAAGGTCTATTTAGCTTGCCCCGGGTTGCGAAATTTCGAACCAATTTTTAAAGGAATTAACTAATTTAAAGATTATTTTGAGGAATTAAAAAGTCTTGTATGGCTGTTGATAGTAGAAGAAGTTCAAACCAATATTTTACTGTTAAGTGAAGATGTTTTTATACCAGGATTGAACTTACAAGTCTAATTATTAACCCATTATTCTGCATATTATATTTATCCTTGCTATAAGGTGTGATATTTTAATAACTGATGTCATGTATTCTTAGTATGTGATGAACTTTCTGGCATAAAATCATGGATTATGCCCCACTTTTCTATACGATCCAGTGTTTTTTGCTTAGCATGAAAGTGAACATAAATCGGTGCTTTCTGAAAATTCTGGTTTTTTGCAAGAAAAGATTTATCACCATAGCAAAGAGCTTTAAGGACTATAGGCATATGATACTTGAATATTGAATCACGCCATTTTGCAGGGCCCAGAGCTATGCCTCCACTACAATGACAATGGATATCCAACCTAATTTGCTCCATGTTTTGCCATTCTCCCAAAACCTCATCGCGCATTAGTTTAGAATAAAAATTTGAAAATTTTTTATAGTCATAGTTTGATCCTATGGAAAGGAAAAGATCACCGGTAATATCAGAATGAGTAAGGGTATATTTTCGTGGGAATATCGGATTTTGAGTATTTTCCTTATCATCAAAATGAACATGAAGTTTTTGGGGATTAAATTCTGACATTAATTACCCTACTATTTATGAGACATAATCTTGATCTGCAAGATTCATTTTATTATACCTACTTTTTTAAAGAATGGTAAATCATTACTTATTAAGTTTACAGAGTATTCTTTTTATAATCGATTATAAAACTTAAATTAATATTAGGGAAGTTGGCCACTTTGATTAGTTCACAGTATGGCTGGCCCGGGTTGCGAAATTTCGAACCAATTATTAGAGGAATTAATCAGTTTATACAATATACTAGAGTGTAATCAGAATTTATGAAATTAAAAAGTCTATTTTTATGATTTTTCTCAATTTAATCTTTAAAAAAACACTACCTTAAACTTATCTGATATTTAAATATAGATAATTTTTACAATACTTCCTTGAATCCTATATACATACAAAATATATCTTGACAAAATATATCAAGATATAATATATTTAGGCTAAATGTATTATTAAAAAGGTGATGATATGCATCAAGAAAAAGCAATAAAAAAATATATCCCTATGACCGAAACAATGTTTTTTATTCTATTATCATTACAACAGGAACAACATGGATATGGAATTATGCTGCATACTAAAAATATAACAAATAAAAGGATTACTCTTGGTGCAGGAACTATATATAACAGTCTTTCAAGGCTTGAAAAAGATGGATTAATTAAAACTGTATCTGAAGACGATCGTAAAAAAACCTATATTGCAACTAAACTTGGAAAAACAATATTAAAAATAGAAGCTAAAAGACTCATTGAACTTTGTGAGAATGTGAAATCATTATTGGAGGAATAATTATGAGAACAAAAAAAATTGTATTTTTTTCTGCTTTTAAAAGGGTTATCCCAGAAGATTTTGAAAACTGGCTAGAAAAAATGGCCTTAGAAGGATGGCATATTGAACGGATTAGACAATGGAGTTCAATTATTATGATATTTAGGAAGGGTGAGCCCAAGAAATATCGTTTTGTTTATGATTTGCGTGCAGTAGCAAGTAAAGATTATATTTCAACATATGAGCAATTTGGATGGCAATTTTTAGGTCAGATGGCAAGTGTGAATATCTGGCGTATGGAGTATAAAGATGATCGTCCTGAAGCTTTTACTGACAAAGATAGTGTGACAGGTAGAAATAACCGGACTGTTGCTGCAGTATCTATTTCTTTTTCAATATTCTTGATTGCAGCAATTGCAATGGCTGTAGCTCTTATATTTTTTTCATCTGGTATTCCGGAAAGTGACCGCATTCAATTAATTATTGCATCAGTGTTTTTTACAGTATTGGCTGTAATTCTTGGTTGCGTAATGATATATATCCACAAAGGAAGCAAGCAAAGTACGAGATGAAGTTAACAATTTTACTAAATATAAACTTCTATGAATTAATAGCTGACTAAAAAATTGGCTGGGGAGGGATGATTCGAACTGTAAATAGTTTTTATCAAATACATTAATGTAAAAATTAATATAAGTGTTATAGTGTCCCCAAGCTTTGAAATTTCGAGCTGCTTATTAAAAGAGCTAGAAGAGTTTAAAAAGCTTATTGATTGCAGAGGGCAAAGTTAGAAAAACAAGATTATAGGATTATAACCGAATTAAGTTTTTAAGTTTGATTGTTATTCATCAACTATTTTTATCTAGACATTGTTTATATAACTTCTTAAGATAGAAGCTTATATGTACCCATTCAGTATTGTCAGAAGAAAAAATTGTTAATAAAGAAATTAAGAAATACAAGAATAGAGGAAGGCCATAATATGAAGAAGTTATATAACTTGATTGAAAAAGGATACAAAATTGAAAAAATAGCTACCGGGTTTGGTTTTACTGAAGGTCCGGTATGGAATAAAGAGAAAGAATTTTTATTATTTAGTGATATACCTGGTAATACAAGAATAAGATGGAGTGAAAAGAATAAAATAGAAGAAGTGATGAAACCCAGTAATAAATGCAATGGGATGACCTATGATGAAGATGGGAATCTTATTGTATGCGAGCATATAACAAGTACAGTAGTAAAAGAATATCCTGATGGTAAAAAAGAGACAGTAGCTTCCCATTATGAAGGCAAAGAACTCAATTCTCCAAATGATGTAATTGTAGCGAAGGATGGCTCAATATATTTTACAGATCCTACTTACGGCCGAATGGCAGGTCATGGCCTTGAAAGAAAGAAGGAACTGGATTATCAAGGTGTATATCGAATAAACTCCAAAAATGGAAAATTGGAATTACTCGCAAGTGATTTCAAGCAACCAAATGGCCTATGTCTATCACCTGATGAGAAAGTTCTATATATAGATGATAGTAGACTTTATCACATTCGGGCTTTTGATGTTAAGCCTGAAGGATCTATCGAAAAAAGCCGTGTTTTCTTCGATAACATATGTTCCAGTGATACTAAAGGCAGTTCTCCTGATGGTATGAAATGTGATGAACTTGGGAATATCTATGTTGCCGGTCATGGGGGGATATGGATAATCAGTCCAAATGCAGAATATATAGGTTTAATTGAACTACCAGAAGTAGTAAGCAATTTAAATTGGGGAGGGAGAAACTGGGACATTCTTTACATAACTGCTTCTACTTCAATTTACCGATTAAAAATGAAGATTAAAGGAAACAAGTTAAATTATATGAATTAGTAAAAAATCAAATATTCTTTCTTAATAAAAATAATGTTAAAAACTTTTAGAATACGCAATATTGCAGAACTAGTTTATCAGAGAGTTGCAGGTTTTGATCAGTAAAAAAGATTAAAAGAATCAATTTGAATTTTTACTATAAAATAATTAAGGTTTCAGTATTACTTTAAGTGCACCGCTTTTAATTCTATTTCCAACAAGATTGAATGCTTCAACTGCTTTTTCAATCGGTAGTTCATGTGTAATATATGGTTTAAAACTGATTTTACCCGAAGTTAATATATCAATAGCAAGTTTAAATTCTTTAAAAAGATAATTACACGAACTTAAGATTGTTTTCTCACGTCCAAGTTCATCCATAAATAATTCAATTTTTTGATGGTGGATTGCAAGATTTACTATTACTCCCTGAGAGGATAATACATTTCTACTTAATAACTGAGTTTTGGCAGTTCCAACAGTTTCAAATATTGAATCGATTCCCTTATTATTATTTTTTTCTAATATGATTTCAGATAATCTATTTTCAGTACCGATAAATGTCTTTATTCCAAGTTCCGATATTACTTTCCTTGCTCTTTTGTTTGGTTCTATGGCCAAAACATTATTAGCTCCCCAATACTTGCTTAATAATATTATGCTATAACCTAAGGGGCCGCAGCCAATTAAGAGTATAGTTTGACCTGGTTTCAAGCCGGCACGATTTAAAGCATGAATACCAACACCTGCAATATCTAAAAAAGTTGCCTCGGAGTCGCTTATAGAATCAGGTAATTCATAGCAACAATCAGCCCATACTGGGCAATATTCTGCCATTCCACCAGGATAGTATTTCATTTTACCCCATCCAGCGGCATGCCCAATATGTTTTGTAAATTTACACAGATTATAATTTCCATTTCTACAGTCTCTACAAACACCGCAAGGTTTAAAAGGAGATACCACTACTCTTTTGCCAATTAAATTTTCATTTTCCTTACTTGCAACATCATGCACGGTTCCACAGAATTCATGCCCTAAAATAATATTTGGGGGGTTCTTTAATGGCATGCCTAATGTATGTAGAGCCCAGGGATTTTCACCGTTAAGATACCTTATGTCACTACCGCATATTCCACACGCACTAACTTTTATCTGGACTTCATTAAATTTGAGTGGGAAAATAGGTACTTCTTCAACCAATAACTTACCTGGGGATACTAAAACCACAGCTTTCATTGTCTTTTGCATATAAATCTCCTATTATTTTAAAAACGTTAAACTATTGATTCATAAATTGTTCACTGTTAATATCAATTATCTCCCCGGTTATATAGCTTGCAGCATCGGAACAAATGAAAGCTGCCACTGAAGCTACTTACACTGCTTCCCCTAATCTTTTAAGAGGCATCTTAGAAATTTTATTCTTTCCGAAAGTTTTAGTCATGCTGGTTTTAATAGTTCCAGGTGCTAAGGCATCTGCTCTAATACCATAAGGCGCAAAATAATAGCTTATGTTAAAATTTAAAATTAGTAGAAAATTAATATTAAAGAAAAATATGGATTAATTACCCTGCCGTAACTATTGAATATACTTTACCATTAAATATAAATGGTTCCAAGGAAGAAGTTCTTGTATTTGACCGATGTGGCTGGCCCGGGTTGCGAAATTTCGAACCAGATTCAGAGAGAGTTAATCGATTTTAGAAATCAATTTAATAAATGATGTTTAGTCAAGTCTGGCTGGCCATAGCGTACGAAGTTAGAACCAGGATTATGTATTCAGATAAGGATATTTTTATACCTGAATTGAGTTTTTAATTAAGCATTCTTCAATAATCCTATAGAATAAAATCATCGATGGAGCTAAAATATATAAAAATTAAGAAATCGAATAAAATACTAATATGAAAGATACTAGCCCAGAAAAAAAGACAATAGGTTATTTTTCAGCGGTTTCTATAAGTGTTGGAGGAATGGTAGGGGGTGGAATTTTTGCAGTTCTTGGTCTTGCGGTACAGCTTTCACGAGGTGGTACACCTATTGCTTTTTTACTTGCAGGTGTAATCGCATTATTTACTTCATACTCATATGTTAAACTATCTACGAGATATCCCACAAGTGGGGGTACTGTAGAATTCATTTACCAGGCATTTGGTCCAGGAATTTTTACAGGTGGCATAAATATTCTACTATGGTTAAGTTATATTGTTATGCTATCACTGTATGCATATGCTTTTGGTAGCTATGGTGCAAGTTTTTTCCCGGAAGTTACTCAACAGTTATGGAAGCATATATTTACAAGTGGAGCTATAGTACTTTTTACAATTTTAAATGTTTTAGGTACCGATATAGTTGGAAAATCAGAAGAATTCATAGTGGGAATAAAAGTAATAATACTTCTAATCTTTATTGGTGTTGGTTTTACCAATATAAACACTACTAATTTACATCCGACTAATTGGAGTGGGCCTGTAGAGTTAATTGCTGGAGGTATGATAATATTTTTAGCATATGAAGGATTTCAACTAATATCTACGGTAGCTGGAAATATAAAAAATCCAAAAAAAATTCTTCCACTTGCTTACTACTCTTCAGTTATATTTGTAATTGTATTATATGTAACCATTTCTATTGTTGTTTTAGGAAATCTATCAATTGATAAAATAATATCTTCCGAAGACTATGCTCTTGCAGAAGCTGCTAAACCTTTTTTGGGAAGTTTTGGTTTTTCACTTATTGCCATTGCGGCTCTTTTTTCAACTGGTTCTGCTCTAAATGCTACTCTGTATGGAGCAGGTAGGATAAGCTATATTACAGCAAAAGACGGAGAGATCCCTAAATGGCTTGGAAAAAAAATATGGAATAGACCAATAGAAGGACTGCTTATTACATCAGTGCTAACACTTCTTTTTGCAAACCTATTTGACCTTACAAGTATTGCTATTATGGGTAGTTCTGGTTTTTTAATTATTTTTGCAGTTGTAAATGCTTCAAACTTTCGGCTATCAAAAAAGACAAAATCAAATAAATTTATATCTTTAATAGCAATAATTTTGTGTTTATCAGCACTTATTACATTAATTTCGCATACTGCTATAAATACACCTTTAAAATTACTGGTTCCTGCAGTGATGGTATTAATTTCATTTTTTATAGAACTTATATATAGGAAATACTCTGGAAGGGTAATTCAGTCTTCAGTTGATAAATAATTTAAGATATCTTTGGTAAATGTATCTTATAGGTGATGTAGCGTTATATAACTTATATTAAATAATAGGAATTTTTCAAAGTTATACTACTAAGATATCCACAATACAATTGTCTTATGTGACTGCCCTAGGTAGCGAAATTTCGAACCAAATTTTAAGAGAATTAATTAGGTTAAAAAAAGATCATTACTGCCAAAACGGAGATTAGAGTGATTTTAAATTAAAGAAA
>Ga0315550_1000651_pt1 | contig 21334 bp, 17 predicted proteins | sample SalMarSW160190MG_2_FD_203100 | JGI IMG/M metagenome (GOLD analysis project Ga0315550, IMG submission 203100) | Salt marsh sediment microbial communities from the Plum Island Ecosystem LTER, Massachusetts, United States - Salt Marsh Sediment SW1601-90 ... | reverse complement strand
AACCATCTATAAGAAAGGAAGATGGAAGCAAGAAGAGTTGTTATCACTTATACCAGCATGCCTTACCGCATAGTATCTATCAAAGTGTTTCAGTCGGCTAAGAGAGTGCGCATAAGCTCAAAAGGGGATTTACGTTGAACACCGAAATGGAAAAAGGAATCATTAGTCAGTCGAATGGGGTAATGTGAATCCCGAGAAACCTGTGCTTTCTGAACGACAAGATTTGACAAGCAAAAGAGTTAACCTCAGAAACCTGATTCATGAGACCAGTAAAATAATATAAGGTGAAGCAAATCGAATCCAGAATCTATCTCTTTATGAAGGAGTTGAGCTACACAATCTACTCCGCAGAAAAAGCTCATTAAGCCGGTTTAAGTCACGGAATAGGTTTTGCCCGTGAGGTAATAGCCAGAAAACGCCAAGACTATCTGGCAGGGAAGAAATGCCTGGCGGAAAGAATCAGAATATTCCTAATATTGCATTCCTTCTGAAACCGATTAAGGTCCCCGACTCTTTCGGGTGATTGTTTTTTACACACATGAGTAATTGCTAAGAATCTATTCAGCTGATAAAATAAACGTGTACGAGAGTTGTGGAAGGAAGAGTGGTATTTCACGGAGGGTGGCTCTGCTGATATTCTAATAGAGGAGTACCAAAAACGCCAGTGATAACTGCAACAACGAAGAAGACGGATGTAAAATAAATAAATCAACATCACTGACTTGCTGTCACAGCAGAGGTGGTTTTGCCTGCATGGCTGTGATCTCCTTATGCACTTTAGGAACAGGTGATGTCGAGAGAAAAGCCTGGCATAATTAGGCGTCTCAAATTCATGTCTAAACATAGAGAGAACATTTGCGGATCTACCCATCATATTACACAGCAATAGGCAAACTGATTCTGATCATTCACTGAATCAGACGCCCGATCTCTATTCTATTAGATCAAAAGGGGGAAGCATAAGGGGGATCTTTAAGAACCCATCTTACGGGTAGATAAACAAAGAAAAGGAGTCAAACAAGATGTCAGTTCGTAAAGAAAAGGATTCACGAGGTTTATTGTTCATATGGGCCGATGTTGACAAGGATTTTCGTATTGAATATCAAAAATGGCATAACTGTGAGCATATGGCTGATCGAGTTACGATACCAGGATTCTATGTAGGACGCCGCTATCAGGGAATCGGAGACGCACCTGACTTCTTAATGCTTTATGAAACAGATGACTCAAAGATGCTTGCTGGTGAAGCTTATTTGAAGGCGAAGAATAATCCTACACCTTGGACCAGAGAAATCATAAAACATTTCAACAATAATGGAAGGAACATACTGAGCCTTGTTGCAATTGCGGGTAAAAATCCACCGACCGAAGCCCCCTATCTTTTTATCGTGCGATTTGATCCTGAAACAGGAAGCAGCGAGAAGGTGATAGATTGGTATGGCGAAAAACTGTTATCAAACATGTCTACTGTAGAGGGCGTTTACCGGGGTCGACTTTACGAGGTTGACAAGGAGGTTTCGGATATTAAAACTGAAGAGCAAAATATTTCAGGGAGTGGGCCTGGGCAACAATCGTTCTTTGCGCTCTATGAGATAGCATCCACTGACGTTCCCACCAGCAAAAACTGGCGACACGCTTTTGAGACCACTGAGTTTTGTGGGAACATGAGAAAAAGGCTTCATCATGTTCAAGAAGAACTCTATTGGCTGGACTTCACGATGTATGCTCCTCAAACCCACTAAGTCTGCCCATTAGCATTCAAGCAGGGTATTGTTCATGATTGGTTTATCGATAGATATATTGCAGGTCCAAATATCCACACCAGTTACTCTAAAGGGTGGAATGAATACATACGTTGATGGCTCATGGGTTTTGTGTGCTGAAGTCTGGTAGTTAATGTAATAAGAGATCACGATGAAAAGAGAATATTTTACAGCATCACCTTTTCATGAAAGAGTTTGAAAAATGGAAGGAGGGGAAAATGGTTGATCTGTCAGTTGAGTTTGCAGGTATTGAGTTTAAGAATCCTATTATGCTCTCTGCTGCGGAACCCACGTTCAGCTTTCAGGGAATGATAAAGGGAATCGACCAAGGGATTGGGGGTTTGATCACCAAGTCCTGGTGCTCCGCTGATTTTTTGGAGACGGCACAGAATAGGCCAGAGCAAGCCTTGCTAGACGAGCAGCACCGCAGGGTTATGGGAAAAATTCCCAACATGTATACTCACACCTCACGAACACGTTTCATCAAAGACAGCCTCGATAAGTGGTGTAAGGTCGTTGAGCGAACCGTACGCTACGGCCGAGAACATGATGCAGTGGTCATCGGCAGTGTAGCGGGCACTACTGAGGAATCCTGGGTTGAAATCTCGAAATGCCTCGCTGAAACCGGTATTGCAATGCTCGAGTTAAATTTCGGCTGTCCACATTACGGATCTTTTGGTTTAGGGGGCCCTGTGGGGGGCAATGATGAATTTGCTGTCAAACTGATAAAGAACATCAAAAAAACTGTTTCAATTCCGCTTCTCATTAAGGAGCCAGCTCAATTAACAAACCACGTTGAGTCGATTCGCAAAGTGAAAGATGCGGGAGCGGCGGCGGTAACACTAACTAATCGATACAATGGGCTCGTGTTGGACTTTGAGTCAGGTAAGCCCTACATCCATAGCACTGGGGGATGCGGAGGGCCGTGGATAAAACCTCTAACCCTTCGGACAATCCATCTGGTGGCCAAGGCTATGGATATCCCCATTAGCGGATCTAATGGTGCTTCCAATTGGAAAGATGCGTTGGAGTTTATGATGGCAGGTGCCACCACGGTGCAATTCTGTACTGCAGTGATGGTGCACGGCTACAAGCTGCTCAGCAAGACCCTCAAGGGAATGTCAGACTACCTCAAGGGAGAGGGGATCAAATCAGTCCGGGAGATTATCGGAGTCGCCAACAAACACATAATGAGTTATCCAGACATAGCAAGTCTGCCGCTCATGCAATACCAGGTTGATTATGACACATGCACTGGATGCGGCAAATGCCGTGATGCATGCTTTTTCGGCGCCTATGTTTGGGATAACGGAAAACCTCGTATCACGCATGAGTGTGTTGGTTGCCATTTTTGCCAATCCATTTGCCCAGAGGGGGCCATAATACCAATCTCATGAAAGCTCCATCATAACGCTATGCGGTATCGGAAGAAACTAGCATTCACAAAATGCCTAAACAGAATGTATTAAGGAGGGTTGTTATGGACTTGAATTACGAAGGGTTATCTTTAGAGAATGTTCCATATTTTGAAAAAGACCGTTTTTGGGTATCTCCTATGAATTACTTGCCTGAAACTTACGATGTAACCCATGCCCCAAAACGGGTTAAGATCCATGACGTCACATTAAGGGACGGCGAGCAAACTCCGAATGTTGTTTTTAAGCTCGATGAAAGAATCAAACTAGCTCAAGAATTAGATGAACTGGGCATTGATCGGATCGAATTCGGAATGCCTATGGTTTCTAAAGACATCTACGCGGCTTTTAAAGAAATTTTACAAATGAACTTGAAAGCTGAAATTGTGGCCTTTTTGAGAGCCCATAAGGACGATTTAAATGCCGCAATAGATTTAGGCATTAAGAGCGTTATTATCGAGCATTGCATCAATCCTTATCTATGTAAACACATTTATGGGCTGGATCATTCCGGAACCGTAAACCGAGTTGTTGATGCTTTCAAAATTGCTAAGGAAAACGGGCTAAAAGCTTACTTCATGGGATGGGATGCTTCAAAGGCTGGTCTGGATTATCTTCGGAAATTTTATTCAGATCTCCTGGACAAGGTTGTGCCCGAATCTATCATATTTGTAGACACATATGGAGTAATGACTCCGTATGCTATGGGTCACACCATCAAAAGAATCAAAGAATGGTTCCCAGAAATAGAAGTAGAGGTTCATAATCATAACGGATTTGGATTAGGCACCGCCAATGCGATAGCAGCTGTATTGGCTGGGGCAGGCTGCGTTCATACATCTTTATTAGGTCTTGGTGAACGGGACGGGAATGTACCAGTAGATGAAATTGCAATGGCTTTGGAAATTTTGCTGAAGATCAAAACAAATGTTGATTTGTCCCGATTGACAAAAATTTCCAGACTTGCGGAGAAAATAAGTGCTTTCAAAGTCAGCGGCACAAAACCAATTATCGGAGAATATTTTTTCATGAAGGAATCGGGCGTCTCCATTCATTCCGCAGAAAAAGCCCGTCAAGCAGGATTATATCATGGAGCAGCTTTTGCGCCTGAGCTAGTTGGGAAGAAAGGATTCGACTATGTTCTAGGAAAGGAAAGTGGGATTGTGTCAATCAAAGTGTTCCTGGACCGATTGGGGCTGAAAGCCAGTAAAGATGAAATGAGGGAAATGCTGGAGATAGTAAAAGAAGAAAGCAATCTTGTGAAAGGAACAATATCTGAGGCTGAGTTCGAATTTATCGCCAATAAAATTTTAAGGAAGGCTTGAAGGATAACGTTTTATCCCCGTTATGAATAGCGGGGCATTTACGTTCTGATTACCGTAAACCGGAATCATTAACGCCCTATTAGGCAAAAAGTTGACTCAATCAGAAAGCTCAGCGGGGCTAACCCATCCTGTAGCATAGGCTAGCTACTTATCAGCCCTTATCTGCGGAGCTCAATCTACCTCCCCCGCCCATCTGCGGTAGTAGAGAGGACAGAGGAGATCTTTCCTGGTGTTCATCGTGTCATTGATTGGCTGAAAGGTGTTTTCGGAGCACTTATTCGCATGTATCGAGCAAGCGTCTGAATCGGTATCTCGCTGACTTTTCGTATTTTTTCAACTGTGGGTTCAAATCATGCTGTGACACAATTGTTGTTCACACGACCACTGCTTGATCCACCACTTAGAGCATTACATATCAAACATTAGTTTCTGTCCGAACTTGATGCCTCTAGACCAAAATAACTTTTCCGGTCGTACCTTTCAAATCCGTTTTCCACGATGAATATGGCGACCTTGAGTAGCGCGGTTTATTACTATCAAAACATAAATGCGGTTTGCCAAGCCGATAGAATGGCATCCTCAATCTTTCCTATTTTGAAACAGTCTCCGATTTGATAGCAATCTATGTTCACACTTCTAAGTTCTTGTGCTAATTTACTTTCAGTAACAGATCCCATAGAAAGGACGATCAGATCAGCGGGGATGATTTCTCGTTTTCCTTTTCTCTCCGCTACCGCTCCATGCTCACTGATTTCTATCAAACGAGTCTTAGTTAAAATGGTAACTCTATTCTCGCGCAATCTCCCGAGAAGTAGCCTTCGATGGACGGTCTCCATACCCGCCGCCGCCTCATCAATCATTTCAATGATAGTGATTTGACATTCATGGTCCCTGTTACGAATATAGTCTGCACATTCGCAGCCAATCTCTGCTCCTCCTGCAATAACGATTTTGTTACCCATGCGGCGTACATTCTGGGTTAAGATATCCTCATATGTCACAACATTTTCTTGATCTACTCCCTGAATATCGGGAATCCATGGCTTTGCACCGGTAGCTAAAACAACCACCTCAGGCTTCTCCGTTTGCACGAACTCAGCCGTCACGGGAAAGTTCAGAGTAACCGGAATATCCAGCTGTCTCACCTGGTTTTCCAAGTTTTTTATAAAATCGCTTATGTCTTTTTTGCAGGGAGGAGCCATACCCAGCAAAAGCTGGCCTCCAAGTCTTTCAAGGCTTTCAAAGAGTCTGACAGAGTGGCCCCTTCGCTTTGCCACGGAAGCCACTTCCAAACCTGCGGGTCCTCCCCCCGCTACCATCACTGTTTTAATATGTTGTGTGGGAACGATTCGCAAGTCTCTTTCCCTGCCTACGGTTGGGTTGATCTTGCATCTGACTTGAAATCCTTTGTTGATTCTTTCACTCATACAATATCGACACGCTATACATTTCCTTATTTCCTCAGTCCTTCCCTCCTTCGTTTTTACGGGAAACTCGGGGTCTGCAAGCAACCCCCTGCCCAACGCCACCATGTCAGCTTTCCCTTGTTCTATAATACTATTTGCCAGAATAGGATCATTGATCTTCCCGACAGCGACAACGGGGATAGAAATCGCCTTCTTGATTTGCTCGGCCAAAGGGATCAAGCAGCCAGGTTCAAAGCCCATCGGCTGAGCGGTCCATTCACTTGATTCGGGAATCCCAGCCGACACATGGATGGCATCAACCCCGGTTTTACTTAATTGTTTTGCAATAGTACTAGCGTCTTCCACAGATAATCCCTTTTCCACGAAATCAGAACCATTTTGTCTAAACATGATCGGATAGCTAACCCCCACTTCTGCTCTGATGCCCTCGATAACTTCTAGGGCAAATCTCATATTTTTTTCTATGCTCCCCCCATACTTGTCTGTACGATGATTGTAAAAGGGTGAAAGGAACTGATTGATTAGGTACCTGTGTGCCCCATGGACTTCGATACCGTCGAATTCCACCCTTTTTGCGCGCCGCGCGCCTTTTATGAATTCCTTTTTGATATTAGCAATATCGTTACCGCTCAGGTTGTTCACAGTAGGAGAAGGTTTCCCGGCTGCTAATTGACCTCCGACATGCTGATTCAATTGAACAAAAACCTTTACGTCCAAAGCCGATTCCTTGATCTTTTCCACAAGCTCACGCAGACCAGTGATTAATTGATCATCAAAAATGCCTAGGCGGCTGATATCCCGTATTGGGAGGACGCTTGCATTCTCCACAATAATGAGGCCCACCCCACCTTTTGCTCGCTCAACGTAATAGTCGATTAAAGCGCTTGTGACAGCTCCATTTTCATTGGCCAGGCAAGTCCCCATGGGAGCCATCACAATTCGGTTCTTGATTTCCAGCCCCCCAATTCGGACTGGTTGGAATAGTTTGTCGAATTTGTACATCTTGCCTCCTTTGCTTCTTTTGCTGGAAATAAAGCCAGTAGATCAAAATGATTAGAAATAAAACTTGAAGCCTCATAAAGATTCTAAGTATTCAAGGAGTAAAAAAATGAAAAAATCAGATGTCCAAGAGCAAAAGAACGTTTTCCAGCCTTTAAACACTTTAGAAGAAATAAGGCATTTTGCTAATACTTTCCCGGGGACAAGCTATATCAGCCAAATTGCCTGGATGGAATAATCTCCGAGCTCAGAAGATATTGTAAATGCAGATATCAAGAATCGTCCCATTTACTCTTTTCACCATTTTGGCTGCCACGGGATCTTTGTTTGAAGGATTGCAATATCTAAGAAAGGATAGACGAGCCTCGACCCCAAATGATAGAATTTATGTTCTACCCGATTTTTTCCAGTTCATTAGAATGAATGATATCAAAAACGTAGATACCCATGGGCTTACGTCCATGGCACTCCAAAGGCACTAACTTAATTTTAAGCATTCACCCCCGGGCTGACGCCCGGGGTCCTCTGCAAATTTTGACCACTTCGGAGTCCGATGGAATTCTTTATAAGGGATCGCTTTTTAGAAAAAGTCATTACCTTAATAAAAACCACTGCCTCACCTTTTGAGGTCTACCAACTGCTTTGGAGCTCAAAACAGGTTGCGCATTGATTTCCAGCTTCTCAGCTTGAACTCGTCTTAATCTATACCCAGATGTTTCGCAGGATTTGTCTTGAAGATCTTTATTATCTCTTCTTTCGTGATGCCATGGGCCAAAAGGACCCGCATCATCCATTTCTGCCCTTCGATATGGGTTGGATTCTCTATCTGCCCGGAGTCAGATCCCCATATCATGCTGTCGTTTAGCTCCTTTATAGTCTTAAATAGCCACAGAATCCCTTCAACAAATCGGACATTGACTGAAGCTATCCCCATGACACTAATCTTTACTCCTTCCCTTGCAAGTTCCTTCATCTCTACTAAAGTATGTTTGCTGTGAAGGAGTGTTGGATGAACGACCTCCATCCTTTTCACTCCCAGTTTCTTTGCTTCTTCCATTAAGACGGCTGTTTCCCTGTATGCATAATGACCAGAGGCCAAAACTAAATCATTATCTGCGATAATACGTAGAATTTCCTCTAGTTCAGGTACGATTTTTCCACCCTCCGTGAGATACTTGATTCCTCTGTCCTTTCTGTTAAAAACAATCAGTTGGTGATAGTAAGAATCAACCATCGGCATCCACACGTACTTAAATCCGGGAAATCCCAGACACTTTGAAACAGCCTCAGGATTAAGGCCGCCCACAGAGTAGCCAAGTGTGATACCCCCGAAGACTTTTACTGGTCTCAACTCATGCTCTTCCGCCCATTTGTCAACTATCTTTTGAACGAGGGCATCTCTCGACGCAGATGGAGTGTACCAGGTCTTCATGACAACAGCTTTCATTTTGGCTTTGGTGCAAGCGATTGCAATCTCGTCCTCGAGTTCTCGCCTTTCAAAGGGGTCTGAACCACCGTGAACGTGTGTGTCAATGGAGTCCTCCATCAACTCATCAATGAGTTCATTTGTAATCTTAGTACCTGACGCCTTAAGGCTATACGTAACATTGAACATTTCAGCTTGCTGTTTAAGCAGATATCTCTTAACTTCTTCGTTAGCATGGGGCAAATCAAGTTCAACCAATTCCATGAGTTCCTCCACCCTATCATGCGAAACTTTGGCATTTAGCAAGTTTTCAAATGAAAAATCCTTATTCACCATCTTGCCCTCCTTCCGTTTTTCACGTTATGCTTTCTAGGTTGGCCCCTTGAAGGTCAGGGATACTCATTCTCTTCCCCAAAAGTAGGTCGTTTGGATTTCTATATATAACCCCTTTTTTGTGAACTCTTTGCCTTATTCAAATGCCGTTTCCGGTTCTTTGGACCCGGACAGCTTTTTTTTGAGCACGATGAATCCCATTGGAATGAAGATTAGGCAAGCTCCTATGATATTTGTTCTCCAGCCGGGCCAAGCCAACAGCACGCCGCCGCTGAAAAACAACGGGCGCACTCCCCAGCCTAGCTCACCGACCTTGAGCATATACCCCTCGGCTGCCCAAGAAATGAAGACTATTCCGACTATGGCAGTACCCAGAGGCACAATAGTATTCATAAATGAAGGATTTTGCAAAATGATGCCAGGCTGAAGCACAAAAAGGAAAGGGATAAGATACATTGCTATACCCAGTCGCATTGCCGTAAAGCCGGTCTTCATAAAACTAGAGCCAGCAACAATTGAGGCGATAAAGGCACCGATAGCCACAGGGGGAGTTATAAAAGAGAGCATGGCGGTATAAAGCACAAATAAGTGGACCGCAATAGGGTTAAGTCCAAAATCTACCAAGCCAGGACAAAGGATCAAAGCTAAAATGACATAAACAGCCGTCACGGTCATTCCCATACCGAGCACAAAGCTAACGATTGCGCCGAAAACGAGGATGAGAATCAGGTTCCCGCCAGCCATTTCCAGGAGAACCGAGGACATTCCCGAGGCAGCCCCGGTAATTATCAGAGAGGATATTATGAGGCCTATGCAACCAATCGTAGCCAACATGTCGGTGAGTAATCTGGATGTGTTTTCCAAAAAGGTAACCACGTCTTTAAGAGAAAGCCGCGTGCTCTTTCGAAACATAGGCAGGATAAAGAATGCAGCAACGCTATAGAAAGGGGCCTGGGGTGTTTGTATAACCACCAGCAGCACATAAAGCATTATCGCTATACCAATAAAAATGTACCATCCTCTTTCTTTAATGGCGTTTTTCACCGAGGGTAGTGTTTCACGGGGCAACCCACTCAGCGAGTTTCTAACCGCAAAGGCATCTGCTTGAAGAAACAAGCAGAGGTAATAAAGGATAGAGGGCACGACAGCAGCTATGACAATCTTACCATATGAAACCCCCAAGAACTGAGCCATAACAAAGGCAGTCGCACCCATTATGGGCGGCATTAAAACGCCGCCGGTAGAAGCGCAGGCCTCGATTGCTCCCGCATAGTATGAGGGATAACCCGTCTCCTTCATCGTGGGTATTGTTACCGAACCGGTAGTCAGCACGTTAGCGTTAACGCTCCCACTTATGCTCCCAAACAGGCCACTGGAGATGACAGCTACCTTTGCCGGCCCGCCTCGCACATGGCCGAGCAGGCCCATAGCAACCTCAAAGAAAAAGCGGCCTCCGCCGGTTGCCTGCAAGGCGGTTGCAAAAATCAAGAAACCGATGAGGAGTGTAGCAACTACGTTTGTAGGGATACCAATAATACCTTCATTTCCGACCACATGAAATGCCATCAGATCCCAAAACGGTTGATTGAGTCCCTCAAGAGGACCAGGCATAAACTGAGCAATCAGTGGATAAAAAGCAAAAGAAGCACACAGGGCAGGCAAAATCCAGCCCGCAGAACGTCTGGCCCCCTCAACCATCAGGATTATCAAGATCAGACTCATAAGTTGAGCGTGGAAAGGACAAACAGCTTCCCAGGCTCCGTAGGTAATATCGTATGCTCTTAAGAAAAAGTAAAACGGAACCACGAAAGATAAACCGCTAGTCAACTTGTCATACCAGGGCCAGACATCTCGAGTAGCTCCCCTTTTTGAAGGAAAAAGTATGAATGTCTGTGGAAGAATGAAGGCAATGAAAAAATAGAGATAGCCCTTGTCGACAAATGTATAACCAAAGGGAGATAAGCGAAAAAGATAAAGTATGGCTGCAACAACAACTATTATCGTAAAGAAGATACATATCCATCTCTTCAAGCCAGTTATCTCCCTGTATCTACCCATAACCGGTCTCACCGATGAGGATGGGAGTGATGCTAAATCCGAATTCTGCTCTTTTATCATCTGTAATCTACCCCGTTAGGTGCTTTTCTCCGGGGATACCTGGGTCTTGGTCTCCCCAGAGAGTTTGCAATGATAAACTGGCTCTAGTACGGTTCATTCCTTCCAAGCCATCATGCTATTTCGCTATGTCTGGAACAGTCCACAAATCATGGTCAATAAGATACTGGCGCCAGAAACCCTTAAGAGGATCATAAAACTCCGGTTTTTTTATGTCTATTCCGGCCTTCTTGGCTGCGGCCAAACCGTCAGGCCATGCAGCTATTCTTGCCTCTTCAAATGTCACCATTTTCTTTTGCCATTTTTCCATCTCAGGTGTCCAGACCCCAATTTCTTTGAAATAACGCACTGCTCCCTCATGATAAGGGTAGCCGAGAAGTTTGTAATCAAGAGTATATTCAAGGTCCCAGTGCTTCATTTCATCAGTAGCCTTTGAAAAGTCCTTGTATCCTTGGGCTATACCCTTGGTAAGGACATATATAAGATCAGGGTCTCTGTCAGCAGTGCTCACAAAAGGATAGGGCCAGTTCCAGGCCTTCTGCCACGTTTCGGGTTTATCATACTCTATGCCGGCTCCGTACTTATGATAGCCTGGGGTAGCCCAGGGGGCAATCATCAGGCTTGCTTTTATTATCTTTGGATCGTCTGACGGAGGCAGATGTAAAATACCCCCCCGTTTAGCTTCTATCTCATAGGCAATACTTGCAGTTCTCATCACCATAGCCGTATCGACGCTTCCTTCCAGGAGGGCCTTCATAGCGCCCACATAGCCTGAGCAAACCACAGGTATCACGTCATCCCACGTGAGACCACCATGGAGCAGGAGTGCATGAGATTGCATATCGAGGGCAACGGCGCCTGGTATCTTGGCGACTCTCTTACCTTTCAAATCCGCGATAGTCTTAATACCACTGGACTTATAAACCGCGAAACCTGTCGGCAGGGGCCCGGACCATACAACGCGTATTGGCTGGGGCCCCATCTCGGCAGCATGAAATGGGTATACACCAAACGCGGCACAGAAAGCTCCGGCAGATCCGGCAAGCCCGATTTGCGCACGTCCCGTAACAATGGGTAATACGCGTGCCATATTGCTTGCACCTGGTCTCACCTTAAATGATATGCCTACCTGCTTTTTGACAGCATTTCCAATTGCCACCGCAGCAGCATAACCGGCCGAACGAACACCATAACTGGTAACACCAATTATTTTGGGCAGGTTTTTAGACGCTGCTAACGCAGACGAAAGGCTGCTAAAAACAAGCGCAGCTGTTAGGATTAGTGTGAAAACCATCATGAGATTTTTCTTAGACATGACTTCCTCCATTTTAAGATTGTTAAATGTTAGGATTCCCTTGAGTTATGGTAAAGCATCTAAAAAATTTTTTTACTCTAACCACCCCCTTTTTTTTGTTGTCAAGATGTTTGAACCTCTTGGTTTACGATCATGCTACGGACGATTCACAACCTTACCCTTTGGGACTATTTCAAACAGCACTTATGAACTGACCCTTTACAGGCAGCCTAGTTTTAGGTTTACCATTTCAATAACTCACAGGCAATTACTGATCTGAGTGAAAAATAATCACCCGAATGGGTTAGAAAATCAGCGATTGTAAACTGGCGTTAAAGATGGACTATACCTTGCTGAATAGCACTTCTAACAGCCTTTGATCGGGTATGTACTCCCAGTTTATGGTAAATGCTTTTCAAATGCGATTTCACTGTATCTACAGCCACATAAATAGTCTCCGCTGTTTCCCTGTTGCTCTTACCTTCAACCAGACACTCAAGGATTTGCAGTTCTCGTTCAGAGAAGGTCGGGGCCAAAAATGATTCTTCCTTAGATAAACCAGCCTGTTTCAAGGTACGAAATACCTTGTAAGTAACTGAGGGGTCAATGAAGGCTCGACCCTGAGCGACAGTGCGCACAATTTCTGCTAAATCTCCTTTCTTGATATCTTTGAGCACATATCCATCAACACCGACATTGATTGCCTTCTGGATATATTCCTCATCGTCATAATTTGTTAGCAAGACAACCTTTACGTGAGGGTGCTTTTGTTTAATCAAACTGGTCCCTTCAATTCCGCCAATACCTGGCATCTTAAGGTCCATCAGCACAACATCCGGATCATACTGATCAAGCACTTTAATGCACTCCAGAGTTGAGGCCGCTTCACCAACCACATTTATGTCATTTTCCAAATTTAAGAGCGATTTCAATCCTTCACGTACAATTACATTATCGTCTACGACCAATATATTAATCTTCGGCATCCTCCTGTCTCCCTTTAAATGGGATTCTTACTACAATACGGCATCCCTTACCGATCTTCGAGGCCACTTCAAGCTCCCCCCCCAGGTCTTCTGCCCTTTCCCGCATGATCAAAAAGCCCATACCAGAGTTCTCAGTATATCGCATTTTTCCATGTGGATCAAACCCTCGACCATTATCCTGTATTGCTAATGATAAGTACTCATTATCCGCCAAGGTCAAGGAAACGTCTACTTTCGTAGCTTGTGCATACTTCCTTGTATTATGAATAGCCTCTTGCAGAATCCTATAAAAAGCAATACCAATATGGATACTGACATCAATTCCTTCAGAGTATAAAAATGTGGTTTCTATATTTTCGCTTTCTTGAAAATCCTTTAGCACTTTCTTTATAGCGGTGATAATGCCTATGTCATCTAATATGTTCGGTCGAAGATTGCTGATTATTTGTCGGGATTTTCTCAACGCTTCATTTATGCTGGCAGTGAGGTGAGTCAGTTCGCTATCCAACCTGACTGGATCCTTCTTTATCAATTCTTGACAGGCAAGGGCTCTATAACCGATCCCGCTAAGGGCCTGGGTCACTGTGTCGTGGATTTCAGCAGCAATCTTTCTTCTTCCATCCTCCTGAATGGAAATCAAGCGCCCCGTTAACTTGTGCAGCTCTTCGCGTTTTTCATCTATCCCCTGGACCATTAGGCAATTAGACAAGACAGATTCCGTAAGATAGAGAAACTGATTTAATAAGTTCCTGTCAAATGTTTCAAACTTGAAAACACGACCTTGATCGTGAATAAAAAACAGCCCTAGCTGACGAGAATTGCGAGGCAAGATATGGAAACAAATAAGTTTGAAGCATTCTCGCTCCATGCCTTCATTAAAGCGAATTAAATTATCATCAGCATCAATTGCCATGGCCCGAAATGAATGCGAAAACACATCCGTCATCTTTTTTACTAGATCCTGCAATTTTCGAGCGGAAATGATTTTTCCCTTAATCACGTTTTCAAGCTTTGTGTCTTTGCTATTCTGAGGCAGAAAGAAGCCATAAAGACCAAAGATCTCAAATATCCCCTGGCTTGAAAACTCCCAGACATCCTCCTTTTGCAAAACAGATATTACCCTTGCAGTATACCGTTGGAGCGCATGAAGCTGATTTTGACTTCGATTGATTATTTCGTCCCGTTTCGCAATGAAAAAATGCGAAAGAATGATGTATGAGTAATCAGTTATATAGTTAAGCAAGAAAAGGTCGCTAACACCAATTAAGTCGTCATTGCATTCACATTTGGAGTTGTATTCATTAATTATCTCACAGAGTACTCTCTTTTTGCATACCACAAAAACCAATATGTCCTTTAGCTGATAACCCTGAACGGCTCTAATGTTACCGATTCTCTCTTGATCACTAAAGTAAACCTCTACATTGCCTGCCAGGGCTTCCTCAAAGGCATCGAGAACGTATCGCGACCGTCGCAAGCCCTCTGGAGTTTCCAGTACGAAACGAAGGTAGGGGGTGCGAGGTTCTCTTTCAAGGCATTCCAAGAGCCGACGGTGCATCAGCTCTTTGTGCTCCCTGAAAAAATTTATAAGTTTCGCCCGATTGTCTTTCTTGATAATATCGATTACTTTGTCAATATCGATCATGCTATAATCACTCACATGTTCTTTTCCACTAGCATCTGTCAAAGATAGCCCCAATCCTCAACCTTGGCATCCTTGAATACCTCAAATGCCAGTTCTTTGATTGAAATATTGCATGCCCAGGAAAATTTCCTCTGCCCAACTGCTACAATGGCTACGTCATCCATTGAAATACCCCCTTCCACGCTTTTAGATGCCAGGTTATCTTAAAACCTCATTGGCAATTACGAGACGCTGTACCTCTGAGGTGCCCTCGGTAATGGTGAACAGACGGCCATCCCGCCAGTATCTCTGAATAGGGTATTCCATCATGTACCCGTACCCGCCGTGGATCTGCATCGAGTCAGCGAGGATCTTCTGCAGTGTTTCCGCGCAGAACAGTTTTACCATTGAAGACTCTTTTCTAACATTCCTACCTTGATCATACATCCATGCAATTCGGTAGGTATACGTCCGCATGATATCGATATTCATGGCCATCTCAGCCAGTTTAAAGCGGATGGCCTGGTACTTGATAATAGGTTTTCCGAATTGAATCCTCTCTTTGGCGTACTGTACGGTCAAGTCATATGCTGCCTGGGCAGTCCCTGTGCAGCGGCCTCCGTAGGTGATACGTCCTGAGATGAGCGTGTCAGCGATCATCTCAAAGCCACCACCTTCTTTTTCACCGATCATGTTTTCGACTGGTACCCGGCAATCTTCAAAGGCCAGTTCTCCGGTTTCAATAGATCTGTTCCCGACCTTATCTAATTTACGGGAAACCGAGAATCCAGGAACACCCTTTTCCACGACAAAGAGATTGATGCCTTCACCTCGCTTCGCGGGATCAGTGTATGCAGCCACCGTTGCAAAGTCACAAATAGGGCCATTGGTGATAAAGGTTTTGGTTCCGTTCATGATATAATTGTCACCATACCGTACAGCACGTGTTTTAATAGAAGCGGCATCTGAACCGGAATCCGGCTCGGTAAGGGCAAAGGCGGCGATCTTTTCTCCTTTGATGGCAGGGATAAGATATCGTTGTTTTAGATCCTCGGAGCCATAACGGTAAATGGGTTGAGTGCTTAAGCCGCCTTGAACCATAAGGCAAGCAGCAATTCCGGCATTAACCTTGTTGAGCTCTTCTGCCATGATAATATCCATAATCTTGTCTCCACTGCCTCCACCCAACTCAACAGGATATCGGGGGCACAAGAACCCTAACTCGCCCATCTGTTTAAAGAGCTGTTTTGGAAACACGTTAGTCTCTTCTGCTTCTTCCACCAAGGGAGCAATTTCAGCCTGCGCAAAGTTGCGAATTGTCTCTAGGAAAATACGATGTTCTTCCGTAAGGTCAAAGTCCACAGTCATTTCTCCTTGTAGATCTATTTCATTTCATTTATTAACGTCAAAGTTGGTTTGTGTTATGAATTCGACTTGTTGCGACTCAGCCGTATGCTCTGCTCAGCTAGAACCGTTCAATAACCGCCGCTATCCCCAACCCACCCCCGCCGCAGATCGTCTCCAGTCCATAGTGGGAGCCTCTCCGTTTCATCTCATGAAGTAACGTGACCAGTCTCATGGCACCGGTAGCAGCGATGGGATGACCGAGGGAGATACCCGAACCGTTGACGTTGATCTTTGTATCGAAGTCTTCTTGTTTCATGCCCATGAGCCTGGCATCAGCCAGCGTCTGTACGGCAAATGCCTCCTGTATCTCGATGAGGCCTATATCAGCAATGGTAACCCCGGCCTTGTTGAGGGCTGTATCCACCGCCGCAGGTACTGCAGGATAGGTAAGGGTGGGATCGGCACCGGCAGTGGCACAGGACCTAAAAGAGGCCATGGGCTCTAGGCCAAGCTCCTTTGCCTTGATCTCACTCATAAGAACTACCGCAGCTGCCCCATCGTTTTCGGTTGATGAATTACCGGCGGTACACACCCCATCGGGGTAAACGGGGCCTAATTTAGCAAGCTTCTCCAGGGTTGTATCTCTCCTGGGCGACTCATCGGCATTGAAGATCACCGGTTCGCCTTTTCGCTGGGGGATGGGGATGGGCACGATCTCGTCTGTGAATTTTCCCGAATCAATGGCGGCAACTGCCTTTTGGTGGCTTCTGAGGGCCCATGCATCTGCCTCTTGACGCGTAATCTTTTCCTTTTGGGCCGCCGTTTCCGCCCAGATCATCATGGAGTTGAGCTCACCATACCGCTCAATGGGCTGCGACATGACCCGGGCTCGCTGAATACGGTCATACAGGGGTATCCCCCACATGGAAAGGGCCCCGTGTCCCCGGGGCATAAAGCCCCATTTGCCGTCAGTCTTTCCCCCGAGGCCCCACTTGCTATCCCCGGGGATGTAGAGTTCGGCCTGGCTCATGCTCTCCATCCCCCCGGCAACGATAATATCAGCGTTACCGGTTTGGATTTTCATGACCCCGAAGAAGATGGCATCCAAACCGGAGCAGCAGCGACGGTCTAGCGTTACCCCGGGAACCTCATGGGGCCAGCCAGCCTCCAGGAGGGCCATCCTCGCACCGTTGGCACATTCGCCGTTTTGATAGGACTGGCCCATGATCACATCATCAACCCAGGCGGGCTTGATGTGGGCTCTGGTGATGACTTCATTGAGAACGAGACTTGTGAGTTTGTATACGGGAATATCTTTGAGGGCGCCCCCGTACGAACCGATTGGGGTGCGTAAGCCAGTTATGATGAGAACGTTTTCCATTTCAGGTATCCTTTCTTTCTGCTGTTCGATGTCATTTGCATTTATATTCGGGCCTTCTCTTTTCAATAAATGCCCGGGCGCCTTCCTTCATATCCTCGGTGGCAGTGAGACCGGACCAGAGATCCGATTCAAGTTCTAATCCGGCAGCGAGGGGAAGATTCCGGGTTCTGTTGAGCACCTTTTTCGCTGCCACAACAGCCAGAGGGCCTTTTTTCATGATCGTCGCTGCCAGCTCCATGGCAGCATCCATGAGGTCACTGTCGGGGACTACCTTTTCAATTAAACCGTATCTGAGGGCCTCGTGGGCGTCGATCATCGCTCCTGTGTAGGTCAACTCCTTGAGTTTGCCGAGTGGTATATGGGAGCGTCCTCGCTGGATTCCACCATTTCCCGGGAATACCGATAGATTTACCTCGGGGAAACCAAACTTGGCGTTCTCAGTGGCATATCGAATGTCACAGCACAGGGCCAACTCTAGACCCCCACCTAAGCAAAAGCCGTGGATCGCTGCGATGACCGGCCACTGGAAGTTCTCTACCATTGCGTATATCTGGTGACTGCGAGTCACCCGCCTCTTGGCCGTTTCGGGGGTTAGCTCCAGAAATGCCTTGATATCAGCACCTGCGGCAAAGGCCTTTTCACCGGCTCCCTGCAATATGACAACCCTGAGGTCCTTTCGACGATCATCAAGCTCCATAAAGGCTGTGCCGATGGCCTCTTTGGTGGCAACATCGAGGGCATTCATGGGGGGGTGGTCGATAGTGACAATGGCTACCAGATCCTTAATTTCATATTGTGCCAGTTTTTGACCCATCTAGCCCTCCTTTCGGCTCCCATCTTCGTTATACTCGTACCACCCCGTGCCGGTTTTGCGGCCAAGGTTCCCGGCTTTCACCTTGTGCCGCAAGATGGCCGGGGGGTACCAGTAGGGATCCTTGGTGGTTTCGTATATAGACATGAGCGCACCGTAGGTTACATCCAAACCGACCATATCACCGATCTCAAAGGGGCCCATTTTCCGGCCGGAGGCGAATCTCAGGCCTTTATCGATATCCTCCACGGTGGTGACTCCCTCCTCGACGAGACGCATGGCCTCCAGATTGGCGCGGAAGTTGATGCGGTTGATGACAAAGGCGGGTACGTCACGGCGGACCAGAATAGGCTCTTTCCTCAGCTGACGGACAAAGGCCTCACCAGCAGCGAAGGTGTCATCACTGGTAGCCATCCCTCGAATCACTTCTGCAGCTGCCATCATCGGGACCGGCGAGAAGAAGTGAATGCCCACGACCTTATCGGGGCGATTGGTTACAGAGGCCAGCTCTGAGATAGAGATGGCGCTCGTGTTAGTGGCCAGAATAGTATGCTTCTGGCAGGCCCCATCGAGCTTCCGGAAGATCTCTTGTTTGAGCTCCAGGTTTTCAAAGACGGCCTCGACAGCCAGATTGGCATCGCTACCGTTATAGAAATCAAGAGCTGTTGAGATTCGGTTGAGAATCGTTTCTTTGTCCTCGGTGAGTTTCCCCTTTTCGACGAACTTCGAGACCGACCAGGCAATGTTCTTCAATCCCTTTTCTATGACATCCTGGCTTATGTCATATAGGACCACGGTAATGCCGGATTGGGCACATACTTGTGCAATGCCGCTGCCCATAAAGCCGGCGCCGATGATGAAAACTTTTTTAATAGGCATCAAATATCTCCTTCCCCTGTAAGACAGGTAGACTCAAGCAAACAGTTGTACTGTCATTTAGTAAATGGTTAAGGTATCTTACCTACATTAATGAACTTAACATCATGGATTGGCAAGATTAAGTCAGCCATTTGTTTTACCCTGATCGCACTATCATACACCTGGAGGACGTCAGTGTGAATTCCAGGCGGGATGAAATCTAATGTACCTGCCTCTTTGGGCGGTTCAAAGTTTTCCTGTGTGCAGCAGAATCCCGTAATAATCGCGGTCCCTTTCGGGGTTTCTATGGCGACCGATTGTCCCCCTGGTGTGTGACCCGGTGTTAATAGAACGCGTATTCCATCAATTATTTGCTTGTCGCCTTCTATAATCTCAAAATTTAGTCCTTCGATGAGCTCCTTGTCGTAGTAACGTGCCTGTGTTGGATGCGGGTTTTGAGCGAATTCTATCTCAGTCTTCTGGACAAGAAATCTGGCATTACTAAACCGCGAAGATAACGCCACATGGTCCCAATGTAATTGTGTGAGAATGACGATTTCAATATCCTCTGGCTTCAGACCGAGCTTCCCAAGGCCGTTATCCAAAGACTGAATATGCTCTTCCGTTATCCCACGAGCGCGAAACATCTCGGCTGTCGCCCCGGCGTCGACTAAAATTTTTTGCCGCGCTCCCTCAATGAACCAGACGTAATTACATGATTCAACCAATTCAATGTGATTGGAAATAAGACGTGCACTGACAATATGCAGCCACTTTGACTTGTCTCGCGGTCCTTTACAAAGTGGTATGGGCCTAATATGGCATTTAGTCATCGATTCCCCTTCCTAAAATCTACAGTACTGGCGGCAGTAGCTATTTCAAATGCCAGTAATGCAGCCGTTTTTATTTGCTAAATGTTATATTTATTCAATCCCAAGAACCGGCTTTCTATAGCGGGTCGTCAATATTCTCGGGAGGTAGTGACTTGTTTACAATACATGTCATAGGGTGACTTCTCAAGCATTTGAGGTCTTCTTTGCACCTCGAAATCTCGCGTTCTCTGCATTCAGCCACTTTTCTCGGCCATTCGGGATCCGCAATTAAGGCTCGCGCCATGGCAACCAAATCGGCTTGCTGCAATTCCAGCATACTTTCCGCTAGCTGAGGGCTAAATATCTTCCCCACAACAATGACCGGTGTTTTAACGGCCTTCTTCACCTGCACTGCATATTTGATCTCATGTCCCTCTGGCCAGTTTGTCGGGCAGGTGCTGGTAAACCAGTCAAACTTCTTTCCCTGGCGTTCAGCAGTTATCTTCTGGCAAAGGCCAGAAAGGCTCAGCACATCGATGCCAGCTTGTTCTAGGAGCTGAGCAATTTTTATCACTTCTTCCATTGTCAGACCACCTTCTGTTTCGAAGGCATTTGTGCGACAGATGATTAAAAAATCTTTTGGCAGCCGTTTCTTAGTTTCCTCTATGATCTCGAGGAGAAACCTGGCTCTATTTTCAACTCTGCCTCCATATTCATCAGTCCTCTTATTCGTATAAGGAGAGAGGAACTGACTAATGAGGTACAAATGTGCTGCGTGGATTTCCACCCCGTCAAAGCCAGCCTCAAACCCTCGTCGTGCTGCCTCAGCAAAGGCCACAACTAGTTCTTTAATCTCGGCTATACTCAGCTCTCTTGCCTCAGAAGGACCTAGCCTTATTTTTGAAGGTGCCACAGGGTCAGCAACCGCCCCCAGAGAACCGGCTCTAGCTCCACAATCGCATAGCTGAAGTATTGCTGCTGCCCCTTTTCTTTTAATAGCCTGAGCTAACTTGGCAAGCCCAGGAATATATTTGTCATCATACGCATGGATATGCTGGCTCACGCCGCCTCCTGGCCTAAATAAAGCTAGTTCGGTTATATTCAGCCCCACATGCTCAGCTCTTGCTTCATGGTACTCAATTAACCCCTCTGTGACAAAGCCATCTGGTGTTGTATATTTAGTGACAATTGCCGGAAACACTACTCTATTTCTTAAAGTTACTTTCTTGATTTGTAATGGCTCAAATAATCGTCTGAATTCCACGTTCTTTACTTGTCTATATCCTTGGTTTTCCATGAGGCAACTCCTTTCTGGTTGTTGCAGATTTGGGACATCCAATGAGAACTCGTAGGCATATGCTCCAGGTTGCACAATGTTCGCCGGTCTAAACTACCAATGAATTGCAGGTGAATGTAAT
>Ga0315550_1000649_pt1 | contig 21348 bp, 17 predicted proteins | sample SalMarSW160190MG_2_FD_203100 | JGI IMG/M metagenome (GOLD analysis project Ga0315550, IMG submission 203100) | Salt marsh sediment microbial communities from the Plum Island Ecosystem LTER, Massachusetts, United States - Salt Marsh Sediment SW1601-90 ... | reverse complement strand
TGTTTGCCAATTTGATGCCGCTCAATATGTAGTTCCCCATCCGGCCCAGGGTATGATCCACGAAATCGAAAAGCTCATCTTTCGGGACCTCTTTCTTCATCCAATTTGTTATGTTTCTTTGAATAATCTCTACAGCTACTTTGCTCGCAACTTCTCCTGCCGAATGACCTCCCATGCCATCGGCTATTATATACAAGCCGCGAGCGGTATCCATAGCAAAATAGTCTTCATTGCTAGCTCTTTGCAGGCCTGCGTCGGAAATGCCAGAAGCACGCAATTTCACCATTTCCCCCTATCTTTGAGATTCAACACTGCATTGATTGTGCTTTTTGCGCCCTCAGTGCATCAATTTTATGAGCTACGATTCTTATATATTTGCCTAATTCATTGACTGTTTGGAATCTATAGTCTGGATTTTTGGCCAGCACCTTGTCGACTATTTGCTCACAGGGCTTAATAACCCTTGGATTTATCGTGTGAGGCGATGGGTGTTTTACCTGAGTAATCTGGTAAAAGAGGCTATTGAAGTTTCCTCCTTTAAAAGGCAGTTCCCCAGTGAGAAGCTGAAAAAAGACCACACCAAGGGAGAATATGTCTGATCGAGCATCTATTTTGCCTGCCATAATTTGCTCAGGGGACATATAGTTTGGGGTACCGAGGATTATTCCGCTCCTCGTCTTTGATGAAGACATCGATTTTGCTATGCCGAAATCAGTAACCTTTATCCTGCCATTTTTTAAAAGCATTATGTTGGCAGGTTTAATATCCCTATGAATTACACCATTGTTGTGGGCATACTCTAAGGCATCAGCCGTTTGAGCGATAATATCCAAGATCTTACGGATTGGAAGCAGGCTATCCTTCTTGCAGTATCTATCTAGATCCTCTCCGTCCAAGAATTCCATGGCCATATAGGTGAGGTCGTAGTCTTCACCCACATCGTATATGGAAACGACACCGGGATGTGAGAGCTTTCCTGCTAACTCGGCTTCCCTGAAGAATCGCTCCTTTATCTCTTGCAGCTGATTTTCCTCAAATTCATCTGAGAAGCGAATCGTCTTGATGGCTAAAAGCCGATTTATCTTTGGGTCTCTTCCCTTATAGACCGTGCCCATTGCTCCTTTTCCGATTTCCATGAGTATCTCGTATCTTCCAACAGTGGGCTTTACCTCCAGGTCATCCGATATGACTATCTTCTCCTCCTTCCTTCCTTGGTAGGCACTCAACGGCAGAGAACCCATTATTTTTTTTAACTTCGGTATTCGCTCACTGAGGTCCTTAAACCCCTCGCCCCTCTTGTTGATATATTCATAGACAGAAATGGCCTTGTTGATCATTCGCTTACGCTCGTAGTCAAGCCCCAGATTGTAGACTATATCCCTTAGTTCATCATCAAGGGGGCATTTTCTGAATTTTTCAAAAGCAAGGTCAAGCAGGCCTTGGCTTTGAAGGCTTATGCCAAGCATTCGGTTGGTTTCTATGGCATCCTTGGACATAACCTCTTTGCCGATAAAAAGCAGGTCCTTCCCCATTATGGCGCAGTAGGTCACTGCCAGGGTAAAAATAATATAGATGGTCTTGAGCCAAACAGAAAAGAGCATGAAGAAAATAACGGCGGTCAAAAATACGAGAAAGATCAAGCCGGCGGTTATGCCAGTGCGGTTTAAATAGCTTACTTGGGAATGGAGAAATGTAGAGCCCAGCCCCAGCAATATCAAGATAAGGGCCTCTAGATATGCCATGAAATGAGGTCGCCTAAGGAAACGACCGTGCAGGAAATCCTCGATCACGTTGGCCATAAACTCGACCCTCGGCATGTGGGGGTCTACTGGGGTATCAACGAAAACCCCGCCTTTTGCGGTATAGCCGATGAGGACAATCTTGTCCTCAAAGACAGCCGGGACTTTTTTTACGTTCAGGAGATCCGCGAATGAATAGTAGGGAAACGATTGCCTGCCACCCCTAAATTTAATCAGTATTTCCCCATTGCTGACAGGTACGGGCTTTTCATTTACCATGAGCCCCCGGGCCTTTCCTATCACCTCTCCAGGTTGCTTATCGAGATAGTTCAGAACAAGCGAGAGAGGCAGGGAAGACATGAGGTGCCCCCTGAAGTTGATGAAAGGGATATGGGCCTTGCCCATCATTAACTCATTGGGGGAAAAATTTATGTGCCCTAGGCCATGGCCACTCTTCGAGAGCTCTGGAAACGGTGCGATTATTTCCTTCACAGATATGGCCTCTACATTTTTTGCTATCGTGTCCTTTTTTACTGTCTTACCGTTGAGAAACGACTCAGGCGGAAGCACTAATTCGGCATCATATTTTCCAAACGTTCCGAGCACTGGCAGGATGATATTTCCGGATGTCTCCACCATTTCGAAGAGAGTCCTGTCGTTGTCCAGGCGGTTTTCAATTTCCTTCAATCTGGCAAGTATCCACTCGTTTGCCTTCCCTGCCTCAACCCCATGATCTTTCTCTTTAATCTCATTGTAGAGATACCTTACTTCCTCAAGGGCCTGATTTTGTTCTTTTTCGCTGAACACAATATCGATGCCGATCAGCTTTGCTCCATTGTTTTTCAGGATCATAATCATCTCGGCTATCACATGTCTGGGCCAGGGCCATTGACCGACCTTGCGTATGCTCTTATCATCGATATTTACGATGGAAACCCTGCTTTCCCCGGGGTTGCGGGGTGTGTCGAGCCTCATCTCAATCTCATAGATCACCCCTTCAAGCGATTCAAAAAAGGATAAGGGAAAGAAGGAGAGATAGAGAAAGATTGAAGCGACAAGCGCGCCAATGTATACGTTAGCCTTTTTGTTTCCTATCTTCATTACTTGGGATATGATAAAGTTGGGTGTAGTAATTGATATAGGTTCATAGTTCTGCTAGCATGCTGAAAAGATATAAAAAGTCGTGCATAAGGAGCAAAAAATGTTTCAAGAATGTATATCAAATTAATAGATCTGTGTCAAAGAAAACAAATGTCGTTGGATGGCCCAGTGGATATACACCGTGCTCGGCGAGGTCACATCCAGCACAAACACGGGATAGCGCCATGTGAAGCAAGGCTCTCTCATCGGCAATTGCGTATCCTAGATAAGGATAATAGGGCCGCGATGTCAAGGATTAAGTGGTCCATAACAACCGAAGGTGATGTAGGTGGAGCAGGTAGAGCGTATTTATAGCGAGCTCATCAACGCTGGTGCCAGGGTGGTTCCGTATACTCAAGAATTGAACGAGTGGGAAGAAATTCTAAGGAAACCGAAGGGGTGATTGCTTTTTTCCTTTCATGCATTCCGGTGCCTTTATCGCTTATTGTGTTGAAATACCGTTTGAATGGTGATATAAAAACAGATAAGGGTAGATTTGATAACGACAGGTTAAGCAGGGATTTTGCAAATGGCTGATACGAATGTAGAGCCAATCAGGGGGCAATCCGAGAAGGATAACTTCGTCTCCCGGCGTAAACTTGGGGAATTATTGATAGAATCAGGTCTGCTTACAACCGAGAAACTACAGGATGCCTTGGAGACCCAGAAGAGCACGGGGAAAAGGCTGGGAGAGGTGCTCATCCATATGAAGATCATCTCTGAAGAGGAGATGTCCTTTGCCCTCGCTATGCAACTCAAGATTCCCTTTATTGATCTGGCGGAGGAGCATGCCGTAACGTATGAGATCATGGATACGATCCCCGAGGAAGTGTGTATGAAATTTATGTGTATTCCAGTGGGCATCAACAACAACATACTCGATGTCGCAATGGCAGACCCTCTTAACCTGAATATCATGAAGGATCTGCAATTTATCACCGGTTACAACATTCAGCCGGCTATTTCAACCCGGAGCCAGATATTTGATAAGATTCAGAAACATTTCCACCCCGAGAGGACTATTACCCAGGTTGCCGGTGAGCTTGCGGAGGAGGTGGGAATGGAATTTATGTCCGAGGAAAGCGAAGAGCAGAGGATCGAGGAGGAAGAGGAGGGAAGCATCGAGGCCCTCAAGGACTCGCCCTTCATCAAGATGGTGGACCTCATTATCAGGAATGCAATCAAGCAAGGTGCGAGCGATATCCACATCGAGGCCCAGGAAAATCAGGTAAGGGTGAGAAATCGCATTGACGGCGTTCTGCAGGATTCAATCAAGCTTCCGAAGTGGACGCAACCCATCATCATCTCGCGTATAAAGGTGTTGTCGGGCCTCAATATTGCAGAAAGGAGGCTGCCCCAGGATGGGAGGATCAAGGTAAAGGCAAAGAACATGTCCATAGATCTCAGAGTATCAACGCTCCCAACTTACTATGGAGAGAAGGCGGTCATACGCATCCTGAACAAGGAAATTGCTTCACTCTCATTGGAGCAGCTCGGGTTCAGCCGCAAAAGCATGACCATAATCTTGAATTTCGTCCACCGCCCCCAGGGTATGGTTTTGATTACCGGCCCTACGGGAAGTGGCAAGACCTCGACCCTGTATGCCTGCTTGCAGGAGGCAAAATCCGATGAGGTAAATATCATCACTGTTGAGGATCCGGTAGAATTCGAACTTCCCGGCGTTAACCAAGTACAGATAAACGAGAAGGTCGGGCTTACCTTTCCCTTTGTGCTACGCTCAATCCTCAGACAGGACCCCAATGTGATTATGGTGGGTGAGATCAGGGATGAGGAGACGGCCGAGATTGGCGTCCAAGCATCCATGACGGGGCACCTGGTCCTTTCCACCCTCCACACGAATGATGCTCCCTCAGCAGTGACTCGTCTCGTTGATATAGGGATTCCCCCGTATATGATCGCTAACTCCGTGATTGGGGTGGTAGCCCAGAGGCTGGTCCGAACGATATGTCCTGACTGCAAGGAGGAATACATCCCATCTCGGGATTCTTTAGCAAGGCTCAATTTGGATCAAGATGAATTGCCCTTCAAATTCTATAGAGGGGCAGGGTGTTCATCGTGCAATAATAGCGGGTTCAAGGGGAGAACGGTAATTGAAGAGATCATGATCATGGGCCCTAAAATACGGGAACTGATTCAAGCGTCTGCTACGGCCGATACTATTAGGGAGGCGGCGATGGCAATGGGGATGAACACACTGGGCATGAGTAGTATCAAAAAGATAGAGATGGGAATTACCACCATAGAGGAGGTCTTAAAGGCGGTTCACGAAAAAGAGGAATTGACCACCATTTGTCCTCACTGCGGAAAGAATGTGAGTCTTGATTTCAGGGATTGCCCTTACTGCAATAAGCCCTTGGTTCCCATTTGCAGCAAATGTAACAGGATAGTTCAGCCGGACTGGGTTGTGTGTCCCTATTGCAGAAACAATCTTAAGTCTTAGCACAGCAAATAATCCCGTCTTTGTTTCTTGCTTGACTATCCTTTAAAAGTCTTTTACAATAAAAAAGTTAATAAATTTTGGTCATATACAGATGATTTTCCCTACGCACAACGCCCATGAACTGCAAATACCACCCCGATAGGAAGGCAGAATACTTCTGCGCGAGCTGTAACGCACCCCTGTGTAGCGAGTGCGTCGAGATGAGCTCATCAGGCGAGCCTTACTGCTATGAGTGCGCCATGCTCCACTCCATCAGCGAGGTGGGCACAGGCCTCAAGAAAAAGAAGGGCGAGTTAGAGAAGCGAAAGGAGAAGGCAAAGAAGCGCTGGGGACCCTTTCCCTACTTCGTGATCGTCTCTACCGTTCTGATCGCGGTCATGTGGGGGGTGATCCTCTTCGGCAAGCAGCCGGCCCCTCCTGCCTCAGCCGAGCTCGCCACCAACGAGCGGGTGCTGCTGTTCATGGTGGATGGTGCCATCAAGCGCTACGCCCTCTACAAGAGCAACACCTACCCCACAGCGCTCACCGAACTCCTGCCCGACTACCTGACCCTGCACAAGGGCGAGGCGGGCCTCCTTGAGCGGCTTAGCTACCAGAGAGACCCAAAGCTGGGCTACCGCCTCTGGCTCATCAAACCCGGCTCAGGGGAGATGAACCTGATCTTAACCCCTAAGGGGATCGAGTACACCGCCCCGGGAAGCACGGGGGCCTGAGATGAGACGGAGCACAGGCTTTACCCTGATCGAGGTCATAGTGGTGATCGCCATCTTAGGGCTCCTGGCTGCCAGCGCATTGCCGCTTTTCGCCACCTACCGGCAGCGTGCCTCAGGCGCTGAGGCCCAGGCCATGGTAAAGCAGATCCTGGAGGCCCAGATCATCTACTACCTGGAGCACAACAGCTTCTTTCCCGACAATGCTACCTATATCATCACCCACCCGGGAGGTGAGACCCCCGGGGGAGCCCAGGATGAGATCAAGGACAACCTCAACGTGGTGATCCCCACCGGCCACCGGCTCGACTTCTCCATCACGGGCATCAACGTGGGGGATGCATCTGCGATGGTCATCATCTCCTCGTTTCAGAACTCCTTTGCCATCTTCGCCAACGGGGAGACCTTCATCAGGGGGGAGGTGACTAAGGACGGGAAGACCACGATATTCTAGGGCTAACATTGTTCATAAATCCTGACATCCGAATATGAATCTCGAATCATTATTTCACAATTTTATCACCAGTGGCACCACCTCGTCCCACCCGGAGACCATCAGCAAATATCGCGTGCTGAACGCGGTTCTCCTTATCATCGTTGTTGCTACTCCGATTCTCGGCTTATTCTATTATCTCGTAGGAGCGGTCCTTCTCTTTTATATAGCCCTTAGTGCCGGCCTCTTAGGGATTCTGGGCATTATTCTCCTGCGGGGCACAAAGAATCTCATCCTCGTTGGAAATTTCGCATTCTTCGTGGTTTGGGCTACTCTTCTCCTCATCCGATGGAATACCGGGGCAATGAGCGAAGGCGGCATCGTCCTATTGTCCTGGATATGGAATGCCGCACTTTTGCTCATGGCCATCTTCATCACAGGGTATCTGTGGGGAACGATATGGGGTTCTGTGATATTTCTCGAAACTGGTGCAGCTGTGTATCTGTTTAGAAGGGGCCATGAATTTCCAAACCTCATACCGGCAGATATTACCCCTATCTATGCCTTGGGAGCATATTTGGCGGGCCTTTTAATCATTCTTTTGATTGCATTTCTCTATGAGAGGGAAAAAGAGAGCGCTGTTGAAAAGGAGCAGGTCAAATCACGAGGCCTTATTGAGTCAAAGAGGTATATCGATACCATCCTCGAGAGATTTCCCTTCCCAACCTTTGTGGTGGACCGAGAGCATCGCGTGATACAGTGGAATCGAGCATGCCAGAGGCTTACCGGGATCTCGGCCGAGAAAGTGATTGGAAAAAAGGTCCCCAATGCCCTGTGGGTGGACAACCAGTGGAGCCTGGCCGACATAATAATAGAGGATCCAGATTCCATTACAAAACGATTCCCTGAATCCATAATATCAAGGACAGACAGCGGATTTTTTGAGGTGGGGATCCCGCTTCCTTCTATAAGAGACGGCATCGATGCCGTTATTACGTTGGCGCCTATTTATGATGCAAACGGTTCGGTAAAGGGCGCCATAGAGACAATACAGGATGTGAGCAATCGCCAAGGGGAGACTTACAGGGAATACGAAGACCCCGAAGGGGACCTTAAACTAGACCTATACCCAGTTTTTAAGGTGAACTCCAGGGGTAAGGTAAGCTTCTGGAATAAAGCCTGTGAGGAGACCTTCGGTTACCCCTCCTCAAAGATGGTCGGCTCAAGCCCCTTCCGACTTGTCTCAAAATCAAGCAGAGAATTATTTAAGGAAACGATACTACGGGTATTTAAGGGAGAGTCCTTTGTCGGGAAGGAATGGAAATGCTATTCATCATCGGGAAAACCAGTAAATGTGTTGGTTAATGCCTATCTGGCTCGCTCCGCTGATGGGAAGCCCAAGGAATGTGTAGTGATAAATACCGTTATTACAAATCTCACAGAGCGAATGAGGCAGTTGGAAAGGGATTCCTTTGAGACCAAGGAAAGGTTTAAAAGCATGGCCGATGAATACGCCCTTCTACGGAAGAACCTCGCCACGTACATCCGAAAGAAGAATGGGAATTGAGAAAGTTGGGCAGGGCATTAAAACAAAACGACATAAAAACAGTACAAAAACGGTGGAAAGCCTTGATAGATAAGGAGTGTTAAAGCACTTCATAGGCCATAATCTCTTCGCTTTTCCCCTTCACCTTTTTCCGTCCAATCTCTTTTATATCGAATTTACCCTTAACGTTCCGGTATGTCTCTTCGCCAATGAGGATCTGGTTTGGTTGTGCTATCGATTCTAATCGCGCCGCAATATTCACAGGATCTCCGATCACCGTATAGTCCATTCTTCGAGGAGAACCGATATTCCCTGCCACCACTCGGCCCGTATTTATCCCGATGCGAATGTCGAATGTCCTCGATGGGCTTCCTTTCTCCGTCATCATTTCCCTGAGTTTTGCTCTCATCTCTTTGGCCGCAAGTATTGCCCTTTCGGCATCATCGTCCCTTTCCATGGGGGCCCCGAAAACGGCCATCATTCCGTCTCCTATATATTTATCGAGCGTACCGTCATAGCTAAAGACTACATCCGTCATTACCGAGAAATATCTATTCAGGATGATATTCGTCTCTCGGGGGGAGATCTGCTCAGCGAGCCTGGTGAATCCAACTATATCCGTGAAAAGCATAGTTGCGGTTACCTCGTTGGCCTCCATCACATTGTCCTTCGTCTTCTGGCTTCCCTTAAGGATCATTTCTACCACCTGGGGAGAGTGAAATCTCTCGAGGCGTCTCCTCATCATCTCTTCTTCTCTGATTTGTTGATTCAGACTCGCCTGCTCAATTACCATGGCCATTTGGCTTCCGATTGCCTTCAGCAGCTCGAGGTCATCTTGATTGAATTGATTATCAAAGCGGATGCTATCAAGTTGGATTACGCCGATGATCTTTTCCTTTCTCCAGAGAGGCACGCACATCGCTGATCGTATTTGTTGAAGAAAGAGGCTTTTGGCGCCGTTAAATCGGGAATCAGCCATGGCGTTTGATGTGAGGACTGCAACCTTGTCGCGTATCACCTTTTCGACGATCGTTGTGCTTGCCCGCAACTTTTTGTTTTTTATCTCATGATCGCCCTTAGATTTCACTACCACGGGAAGGAGTTTTTCCCTTTTTTTGTCTCCGGTCAGGATCAAGAACCCGTAATCCGCGTCAATCACCATAAAGATGAGATCCATTATTTTTTCCAGGAGCTCCCTGAAGTCTAGGATCGTGTTCAACTGGCGGCTGATTTCATAGAGCACAAAGAGGACCTTATTGCTTCTCTCTAGCGAGGAGAGTTCGGATTGTATCCTGGATTGGACCTCGGCCTTTTCAGGAAGGGCTGAGATTCCTGTTTTCAGCGGACCCGCGTGTTTTTCAATGGAAATAAGAAGTTCCTGGGAGTCAAATGAGCTGCTTTGCGAGGAGCTTTCTATAATCTGCTTATTATCTTTTTCGAAATCAGCGTCCAAGGCGAGAACCAAGGATTCGGATTCCTCCGGGGATAATGCCCCCTCCTTTTTTTCGAAAAATACGAGGCTCTTGGGGCCAATCTTTATCTTGTCGTTGTTTTTTAGGGTAATGCTCTGAACGGGATTACCGTTCACAATCGTGCCATTGTAGCTGCCTAGGTCGGTGAGGATATAACCCTCCTTGGTGATCGTTATATGGGCATGATGGCGCGATATGGTCCTATCCGAAAGGATAAGGTCATTGTCCCTATCTCTTCCTATATTCGTGGTGGTCTTCTCTATAGGGATGGTTTGGTTTGTCCCGTCATCGCTAATAATAGTAAGTATGGGCATGGTCTTATGAACAGCGGTTACTTGAATAATAGCAGGATAACAGTAATATTATCCTTTCCCCCTGCGAGCTTTGCTTTTTCTATCAAAGAAATGCCTGCTTTTTCAAGGGATTCAGCTCTTATAGATCTTAATGCTTCCAATATCTCCGCATCGTCGAGCATATCGTACAGCCCGTCTGAGCAGAGAAGGAACAAATCCTTCGCACGTATCTCGACAGGGAAGATATCCACCTTTATATTGGCCAAATGCCCAATGCCGATGGCGCTTGTTAGTATATGTTTCTGAGGATTAGAAGAGGCCTCCTCCTTGGTAAGGAGCCCCATACTCTCCATTGCCCCGGCCACGGTGTGGTCCTTGGTGATTTGCTCTATGTGGTTATCTCTGATACGATATAGGCGGCTGTCTCCAATATTGATGACCGCAAGGAGATTTCCCTCGATAATGATACCTACAAGGGTTGTCCCCATGTCCTCTATCGAGCGATTTTGACTTGCGAGGCCGCGAATCTTTTGGTTTGCCGAGTTGGCCGCTGCCAGGAGACGATTTTGCTCCAGCGATAGCTCCTTCCGGTAGGGAATGGGCCAAGTGAGGTCTTCTGATCGAGAACGAGTTACGAATTCCTCTATATTGCTGATCGCCATCTTACTGGCTATCTCGCCACCTGGATGCCCACCTATCCCATCGGCAACGAGGAACAGCTTCTGCTCAGGATTACAGAGATAGCAGTCTTCATTTTTTGTGCGAAAAAGGCCTCTATCAGATATTCCGTAGTAAGTGAATTGCATCGCTACCCTTGTGTGAGAAAATTGCCTTCATCCTAGTGATAGTGGAAGATCTATCTGAAAAAAAGGGGGCACGTCAAGGGGTTCTATCGTCTGCCTTTGCGGGATGAATTGCAAATAACGCTTCTACCAAAGCCAGTTACCATTCTTATCCCATCGGCTGTTGTATTGGATTCCGATCTTTGAGAGCACGTACTGGTAAAGGAAAAGCCTGTTACCCTTGAAATAGCCGAGATTTACGGATTGTTGGTGTGGTGTAAATCCTTGGCTCTTTGCCTCTGAGAGTGACATGGTTTTAGCCGTCTTCCCGGCAACTGCGTCATAATCAAAGTGAATGGAATGGTAGCGCTTATCCTCTAAGGTTACCACAACCACGGCATTTTTAGGTATCTGCTCCTCAATGGTGACGTAAATGCCCAGAAAAAAGGCTACCAACAACAGGCATATTACGATAACGACTGTTATTTTACCGTGCTTTCCCACTGTTTGCTTTCCTGCATCTACCTCTTTTTGCCCTTACAAAGGCGGGCGGCAATGATTTTCTGACTCCGGTGTTCACCCCGTACCCCCAAGATCCGTTGCATAGGATATAAACGGCAACGTTCTTTAGTGACCAAGGTAAACAAAGACAATTACCTATACATGCTTTTCAATCCAAAGTCAATTTCCTTTTAAGCGTCTCCCTCGTTGATCATAGAACTGGGATCGATTGCGTGTCATGAATATTCAACGGGCTTCATAGTAGTCCTTATACCATTTGATAAATTCCCTTACGCCCCTCCTGATTGGCGTCTTTGGGTTGAAGCCCAAGATCTGTCTCGTCTTCTCTATATCGGCATATGTTTCAGGAACATCGCCGGGTTGCAGGGGCAGAAAGTTTTTTTCTGCCTCCCTGCCCAATTCCTCCTCTAGTATCGAGATAAGTTCCATGAGTTGCACAGTGCTCGAATTACCGAGATTAAAAAGTTCATATGGAAACGGGTTATCCAGTGCGGAGATAGTGCCATCCACGATATCTGCTATGTAAGTGAAGTCCCTTTTCATGTTTCCGAAGTTATAGATATCAATAGGCCTTCCTTTCAGGATTGCCTTGGTAAAGAGAAAAAGCGCCATATCAGGTCTTCCCCACGGCCCATATACGGTAAAATAACGAAGGCCGGCTAGAGGAATACCGTAGAGATGGCTATAGGTATATGCAATGAGCTCATCGGCCCTCTTAGTCGCCGCGTATAAGGAGATTGGGGTATCAACAGTATCCCCGATGCTGAAGGGGAGCTTTTTATTCCCCCCGTATACCGAGGATGAGGATGCAAACACGAAATTGGTAACCGGGAATTTCCTAGCTATCTCCAGAACGTTAAGAAAGCCCTTCACATTGCTTTTCTCGTAGATAAAAGGGTCCTGAATCGAGTATCTTACTCCGGCTTGAGCGGCGAGGTGACAGATCCTGTCTATATGGTGATGAGAGAATATTTCCTGTAAGATCTCGAGATTGCAAATATCCTCTCGGTAGAAGACGAAACGGCTCTGTGACAGTATCTGCTTGAGTCTGGCCTCTTTAAGGGAAACCTCATAGTGCGGGTTGAGGTTGTCTATGCCTATCACCCTGTCGCCTCGTTGGAGAAGCGCTCTTGCAACATGAAAGCCGATGAAACCGGCTGCGCCTGTCACGAAAATGGTCTCTTTATTTACTGACAACTGGATACTCGAAATTTTATAATGTGAAAGTAACTGCCCTATAACATTGGAGATCGAAAATCCAATTCAGCTCCGATAGTCTGCATTTATCCTTATGTAATCATAGGTGAGATCACAGGTTATGATCCTATCCCCCCATCTTCCCTGATTCAGATGGATAGTTATCGTTACTTCTTTCCCTTTCATCCTTTCAGATGCCTCCTGTTCAGCCTCAACGCTGATCATCGTTCCGCTCTCTACAATCTTGATCCCCTCAATCCAGAGCTGAACCTTACGCTCCTCAATCTCTATTCCAGCCCTTCCGAGAGCGGCCATAATTCTCCCCCAATTGGCATCGTGGCCAAAGACCGCTGTCTTCACCAGATTGGAGTTGGCTACTTCCTTTGCGGCCTTTCGTGCATCGGTTTTTGTTGCTGCCCCGTTCACCTCAATAATAATCACCTTTGAGGCACCCTCCCCATCTTTGGCGATCATATAGGCGAGCTCAGCCATTACAGAACGAAGGTCCTTGCCAAATGCCTCTAAGTCCTTTCCCCCCAACTCTCCGTTTCCTGCAAGGCCATTGGCAAGGATAAGGGCCATGTCATTGGTGCTTGTTTCGCTATCCACGGTAATTCGATTGAAGGTGGCGTCCACGGCTGGAAGGAAGAGCCGCGATAAGGTATCAGGGTCAATGTTTATGTCGGTGAGGAGAAATGAGAGCATCGTAGCCATATTGGGCATGATCATGCCCGCTCCCTTTGCTACACCCATGAGGTGGTAGGGTTTCCCGCCCACAGTGCCCTCACGAAAGGACATCTTAGGGAATGAATCCGTGGTCATGATGGCCTGCGCCACGGATTCAAACCCGTGGGGCGATAGAGTGTTTATAATGCCCGGAATGGCCGCTTCTATGAGATCTACCCGCAGGTAAGTGCCGATAACCCCTGTGGAGGCAACAACCGTTTCACTCTGATCGATATTGAGACCCTTGGCGACGATATTCGCTATCCTGGTGGCATCATTGAGGCCTTGAATGCCCGTACAGGCATTGGCACAGCCGGTATTAGCGATAACTGCCCGGATAAAACCCTTTTTGATCCTCTCCTCGCTTAAGAGTACCGGAGCGGCCTTAATCTTATTAGTGGTAAATGCCCCTGCCGCAGCCGCCCTTTTTTGGGAGACGATCAATGCAAGATCCAATTCGCCCTTTTTTCCCAGGCCACAAGAACTTGCGGATGCAAGAAATCCCGGTATCGAGTAGCCCTTTTCTCTTTTCATCGGCCGCAGCAATATTTATACTTCTTTCCACTCCCACAGGGACATGGATCATTCCTGCCCACCTTGGGAGATTTCCGCCTGACCGGCGAGCTCCCGCCATCACCTCCATGGCTGAGAACCATTTGCCTTTTTGGAACTGCAATGGTGGGCTGTTCCTGAGCGGGTATCCGCAACTTAAAGAGCATCTTCAAGGTATTCTCCTTTATCCCCTCCACCATACCAAGGAATATCCCATAACCCTCCTTCTGGTATTCTTTGATGGGGTCCATCTGACCGTAGCCCCTGAGGCCAATTCCTTCTTTCAGCTGATCCATGGCGAGGAGATGATCAATCCATATATCATCAATCGCCTTCAACATGGCAATCCTATGAAGAAAGGTAAAGGTTTCCGGGTCGATGTCCTTTTCCTTTTGCTCATAAATATCCATGGCTCTCGACGTTAAGTTCTCTAAGAGAGATTCCTGAGTCATGTCATTGAGCTGTTCCTTAGGAAAGTGAGGTATGAATCCGAACATAGTATACATATACTCGGATAGCGAACTGAGATTCCATTGCTCTGGAAAAACCTTGGGATCAATGTGTGCTGTTACGGCATTCTCTATTACCTCTTCAATCATGCTCACCACATTTTCCCTCAGGTTGTCGTCCTCTAGGATCTCTCTCCGTTGTCCGTAAATTACCTTTCGCTGTTGGTTCATCACATCGTCATACTCAAGGAGATTCTTCCGGATGTTGAAGTTGATCCCCTCAACCCTTTTCTGCGCTCCCTCGATTGCCCTGGAAATGATGGCATGTTCAATTGGCTGGCCTTCATCCATGCCGAGCTTGTCCATTACCGAGGAGATCCTCTCTGATCCGAATATCCTCATTAGGTCATCTTCAAGGGAAAGGTAGAACCTGGAGGAACCGGCATCCCCTTGACGCCCTGAGCGTCCTCGAAGTTGGTTATCAATTCTTCTGCTCTCGTGCCTCTCGGTGCCGAGCACATGTAAGCCCCCCAGCTCAGCCACAGCTTCACCGAGCACAATGTCGGTTCCTCTGCCGGCCATATTGGTGGATATGGTGACGGTCCCCTTTTGTCCCGCTTGGGCGATGATCTCCGCCTCTTTCTCATGGTTTTTGGCGTTTAATACCTGGTGCTTGATGCCCTCGTTTCGGAGCATCCTGCTCAGCATCTCCGACTTCTCAATAGATATGGTCCCGACCAGTGCCGGCTGACCTTTGTCATGCAATTGCTTTATTTCCTGGACAACCGCCTTGAATTTCTCCTTCTCGGTTTTATAGATAACATCTGGATTATCCATCCTGATCATTTTCTTGTGTGTGGGGATGATGAATACATCGAGATCGTAAATCTTCTTGAATTCCGGTGCTTCCGTATCAGCAGTACCCGTCATTCCTGCTAGCTTTTCGTACATCCTGAAGTAGTTTTGAAATGTTATGGTAGCCAGTGTTTGATTCTCCTCCGCGACATTCACGCCTTCCTTTGCTTCAATTGCCTGATGCAAGCCATCGCTCCACCTTCTGCCAGGCATGAGCCTGCCGGTGAACTCATCAACGATGATAATCTGTCCATCCTTGACCACGTAATCCACATCCTTATTGAAGAGCCAGTATGCCTTGATGAGTTGTTGGGAGGCATGCATTCTATCCGATGATTCCCTGTATAGTTCCTCCAGTTCCCGTATCTTCCTCTTCTTTTCCTTGAAATTTAAATGGGGGTCACTCTCTATATCATGCATCCCTTGGCCCAGGTCGGGTATCACGAAGGCATCTTGTTGATCTCCGGACAATAGCCTAAGGCCCTTGTCCGTTAGTGTTGCGCTATGATTTTGTTCCTCGATAACACAATAGAGCTCCTCGTCCAGTGCATAGAGGGCCTTTTGTGATGAGAGAAATGACTCCATCCTATCGATCCTTTTCTTTAATCCCGGATCGTTTGCTATGAGACCGAGAAATTGTTGATTCTTTGGGCTTCCCCTCTTCACCTGAAGGAGAAGCTCTATCGTATCATCATCAAGGTTATCCTCCTTCATCTGCGTCTCAGCCCTGTTAAGGATAGTTCTGATCATCCTGTCCTGTTGCTCCTTGAGTTTCAGGATCATGGGCTTGAGCAAGGAATAAAAAACATCTTCGCTATGTTCGACGGGTCCCGAGATGATGAGGGGGGTTCTCGCTTCATCGATGAGAATGCTGTCCACCTCGTCAACAATGACGTAGAAGAGCTCCCTTTGCACGCAGTCATCTATTGAAAGCTTCATGTTATCCCTGAGGTAGTCAAAACCGAATTCATTATTGGTGCCATAGGTAATATCGGCGCTGTAAGCGAGCTTCCTTTCCCGGTCATCCATGCCGTGCACAATAACCCCCACCGACATCCCCAAGAAGTGATAGATCCCGCCCATCCACTCTGCATCCCTCTTAGCAAGATAGTCATTTACGGTCACGAGGTGGCTGCCCTTCCCCATGAGGGCATTGAGATAGAGGGGCAGGGTGGCGGCCAAAGTTTTTCCTTCGCCGGTCTTCATTTCCGCAATCTTACCCTGGTGGAGCGCTACACCTCCGAGGAGCTGGACATCGAAGTGCCTCATTCCAAGAGCCCTCAATGAGGCCTCTCGCACGGCGGCATAGACCTCCGGAAGGATTTCATCGAGACTCTCGCCCCGTGCGATCCTTTCCTTGAATTCCCCTGTCTTGTCCCTTAGTTGGTTATCGCTCAGGCTCTGACAATATGCCTCCAGCTCATTGATTCGTGTAACGAGTGGGGCAAGTTTTTTCAGCTCTCGTTCGTTTTTGCTTCCAATAAATGTTTTCAGTACACGAGCAAGCATACCAGCAATTTCCTTCTTCAACTGTTTTTCTGATTAAACCTTTTTATAGCTAAAAATTCAAGCGTCAAGTAAGGGTATTGTCTATTGGCTAGAGCAGCACATATCGAGCGGAAGTCTGATGTTGGGTTAGTTCAGGATATAACGGAGGGGATTTACAGGGATGCCATTTAGGAGCACCTCATAGTGAAGGTGCGGGCCGGTGCATCTTCCGGTGTTTCCAACCTTTCCGATCACCTGCCCTCTCTTCACAGATTGTCCCTTGCTCACACCTAACTTGTGGAGATGGCCATACCTCGTCAGGAGGTTATATCCGTGGTTAATCGCGATCATCTTTCCAAAGTTGCCTTCCCTGCCAGAAAAGACCACAAATCCATCTGCGGGGGCAACTATCGGCGTACCGATCATGGTGGCAATGTCAAGCCCCTTGTGAAATTCCCTTTGATTGGTAAAGGGGGACTTCCTGTAACCAAATCCCGAAGAAATCCAGCCATTCGTTGGCCGTATCGAGGGGGTACAGGCCAGAATGGATTTCTGTTCTCGTAAAAAATTGCTTAACTCCGCTTGGGATCGAGAGGTTACCGCGATTTCCGTTTCGAGATTTTCAAGGGATTTATGCGTTTGGGAGATGAGTTCCTTGTCGACCTCATCAAGTCGGTAATCCGATGTGAGGGTATTGAGGTTTGACCCTCCGAGCCCGAAGAATTGTTCCTGTTCGTCCGCAGGATTGAGGTTTGTCATAATCCGTAGCTTATGATCGAATTCCTGGATCTGGGCCATTTGTTGATTGATAGTAGTAATCTTTTTGCATAGCTCAATGAGTTGAATCCTTTGAGTATTGTTCTCCTTTTTCAGGCTCTCTAGTTGTGAGGTCTTCATTTTTATCTTTGTGTAGTCATTCACAAGCAAACAGACCCCTATACTTATCAAAACGAAGATGCTGAGGAGAAGGCGAATAAAACCCAAGGAAACCTTGATCTTCCTTACCTTGTTTGAACCTCCGGGAAGAAAGAGTATTGTGGCTTTTTTTGATGCCATAGTAATACTATGAAATCGTAACAGATTAGGCTCTGGAGGCGGCAACCGGATTCGAACCGGTGTAAAACGGTTTTGCAGACCGCTGCCTTAGCCACTTGGCTATGCCGCCTATCCATGGAGCGGGAAACCGGGCTTGAACCGGCGACCGTCACGTTGGCAACGTGATGCTCTACCAACTGAGCTATTCCCGCCTGGTCCCAATTGTATGTAAGTGTTCTCTTTTGTCAAGAAAAATCTGAGCAAAGGCTACATAAGGATATCCTTGACTAGTCGAAAATATGCAAATCCAGACCACAGAGTCAGCACTAATGCCATCCAGAGAAATGCTATTCCGACGGCATGAAAATCAATGCTGATATACTGATAGTGTAAACAGAGACATATAAGGGAGACCAGTTGGAATACGGTTTTATATTTTCCGAGGGAACTCGCCTCGATAATCTTTCCCTCCACGACTGCAATGCCCCGTAAGCCCGTCACCGCCATTTCCCTCGCGATAATAAGGATTACTATCCATGCAGGAATCCTCCCAAGCGGTATCAGCATGATCATGGTGACCGATACAAGCAGCTTGTCTGCAAGTGGATCAAGAAATTTACCTATATGAGTAACCGTTTTATATCGCCTTGCCAGGAATCCATCCAGGAGATCGGTAAAGGCAGCTGACGCGAAGAAGACAGCGGCCAAAAAGCTCCCCCATCTTCCGGGAAAAGACAGGCAGATCACCACCACCGGGATCAGTGCCAGCCTCATGAGGCTCAGGGTGTTCGGCAGATTGCCTATGTGGCCTTGATGGCGATCCATATCTCACCGCATAAAGATTAATCCTTATTTTCTCTGTACTCCTGGTAATAGGCCATAACCCTTTCCACGAAACTTTTCGTCGCGGGGATAGGAGGAATACCATTGTGGTTGTCCACTTCAGTGGGGCCTATATTATACGCTGCAACAGCTAATCTTATATCGCTTTGAAATCTCTTGAGAAGCGTGCTGAGATATTTGGTCCCGCCGAGGATATTCTCCTCAGGATCAAAGGGATCTTGCACCTTCATATCCTTTGCGGTAGCAGGCATTAACTGCATGAGGCCCTGAGCACCGCTTTTAGAGATAGCATTAGGCTCAAAGGAGGACTCTGCCTTTATAATAGCCTTGATGAGGTGAGGGTCCACATCGAATTGTCGTGAGGCCCTCGTAATGATCTTGTCATATTTCATGATATATGGCTTTGCCGTTAATCCCTTGGCCTTCACGTAGAGGCGGTAGCGAGGATCTGATGGGATATTCGTAAAGTGCCACACGCCCTTTTCATCCTTGAATCTATATATATCGCAGGTCGGGGAGCCCAAGGGTATCAGACAACACAGTATTACGATTATCGCAGTATATACTAGAATCCTGGCTTGAGGCATTTCGTTCTATCTCCCGTATCATACTCTCGAATTTTTGCTGCCAGGATAAGTTTCCTTTTCGCCATTGAAAAAACCGAGTTTATTTCGTCGCAGAAAACTACGTCCTCTGGGCGTGGATTCTTTACTTCCTTTATATATGCCGTGTTTACAAAGAATTTCAAACTTCCTCTCCTGCGGGCTCAACTGAAGGCCCCATCGGTAGTCCTTCCAAGAGGCGGCGAATGGTCACCTTGAGGACTGGATGCATGAACTCAGGGGATAACTGAGCGAGCGGTTCCAACACAAATCGCCTCTCGTGCATCAAAGGGTGGGGTACGACCAGGTCACGGGACCGAATAATTTCTTGACCAAAAAGAAGAATATCGAGATCAATTTTTCTCGCCTCCCATCGCCGCCGCCTCCTCCTTCCCATGGCATGTTCTATGGACAAGAGGGCTTTTATCAACTGAAATGGATTAAGGTAGGTGTTCAGTTGTGATACACAGTTTATATACCAATCCTGTTCCGCCACACCCACAGGTTCGGTCTTGTAGAGCGATGAGCAGGCAGCAACCTTACACCCGGGCAATTGATTTATCTCGTCTATCGCGCTTCTACAGTTTGAGATTTTATCCCCTATGTTCGATCCTATGCCTATGTAAGCTACGGTACCCTCTGAAATCATAGGCCAACCTTGAGAACCCTCTCAACAGCCTCTGACAGTCGTTTCTCATCCTGGGTGAGGGCAATTCTGATGTATCCCTCACCAGCAGAGCCGAATCCATTGCCCGGAGTGACTACCACACCGGCCTCATCTAAAAGCCTTGCTGCCAGATCCATCGATGTGTAAGGGTGGGGAACGGGTACCCAGAGATAGAATGTGGCCTTTGGGGGATTCACCTTAAAGCCAGAATCCTGTAATCCTCTGACCATAATATCCCTTCGACGTTCATAGATCTTTCCCATCTCTGAGATGCCCTCCCGATGCGATTTGAGGGCCTCAATGCTGGCTATTTGGATAGCCTGGAACACGCCGGAGTCAAGATTGCTTTTTATTGCGCCCAGCCCCTGTATAGCTTCCCTATTTCCGACGGCGAAGGCGACCCGCCATCCAGTCATGTTGAATGTCTTTGAGAGGGAGTGGAATTCAATGCCGATCTCCTTGGCGCCTTCTACCTCGAGGAGGCTCATGGGTTTGTATCCATCAAAGGCAATCTCACTGTAGGTGAGGTCGTGGCATACCATTATCCCATAGCTGCGTGCAAAGGCGACTATCGACTCGAAAAAATCCTTATCGGCAACAGCGGCTGTAGGATTATTTGGATAGTTGATCCATATTATCTTGGCCTTATCCGCCACCTCTTGCGGTATGGCGGTGAGATCTGGCTGAAAGCCATTTTTCTCATGCAGTGGCAGGAAATAGGGTTTTCCGCCCGCAAAAAGAGTTCCCGTATGATATACCGGATAAGCAGGTGTGGGAGTAAGGGCAACGTCGCCGGGATCAATAAAGGCAAGGGAGATATGGGCTATCCCCTCCTTTGCTCCTATCAGTGCGATGACCTCGGTGTCTGGATCCAATTTCACCGAGAACCTCCGCAGGTACCATTCGGCTATCTCGTACCTGAATTCCTCCATTCCAGAGTAGGAGGGATAGCGATGATTTTCTGGATCTTTCACGGCAACTGCCATAGCATCAATGATGTGCGGTGGTGTGGGAAGATCCGGATCGCCTATACCGAGATCTATGATATCCACACCCTTTCCCATCATCAGCCTCTTTTTTTCATCAATCTCCTTGAATAGGTAAGGAGGTAACCGGGAAATCCTCTCTGCTTGCTTAAACATTGCTGGTATCCCTCAATCCTAATACATCTTGCATGTCGTAGAGACCGTTTGGTTGTGTGATGACCCATGAGGCTGCCAACAATGCACCTTTCGCGAAGTTATCCCTACTGTGTGCCCTATGCGTTACTTCAATTCTTTCCCCGACCCCAGCGAATATCACCGTATGCTCTCCTACAATGTCCCCAGCCCTGATGGCTTGAATACCGATCTCGGTATCCCGTCTCTCACCGATGAAGCCCTTCCGTTCATACACTGCGTCCACGTCCAGATTTCTCCCTGTTGTTGTGGCCAAGATATTGGCGAGATGGAGTGCCGTGCCACTCGGTGCATCTTTCTTGAGCCTGTGGTGAGCCTCCAGTACCTCCATATCATAGCCCTCCGTCAGTATTCTCGCGAGGTCTCCCACCACCTTGAAGAGCACATTGACCCCTATACTCATATTGGGCGAGATAACGCATCTGATTGATTTTCCAAGGCCTTGGAGTTCTTCCCTGTTCTGACCGGTGATTCCCGTCGTTCCTATCACCATTGCCTGGCCCGTTTTGGCAATGAACCGAATATCATGCAAGGTACACTCAGGTGTGGTAAAATCAATCAACACATCGGCGCCTTCCACTGCCTCGCTGATATCCTTCTTGAGCTCGATGCCTGACTCGCCTATACCGGTAACACTTCCCACATCCCTGCCGATGAG
>Ga0315550_1000648_pt1 | contig 21372 bp, 15 predicted proteins | sample SalMarSW160190MG_2_FD_203100 | JGI IMG/M metagenome (GOLD analysis project Ga0315550, IMG submission 203100) | Salt marsh sediment microbial communities from the Plum Island Ecosystem LTER, Massachusetts, United States - Salt Marsh Sediment SW1601-90 ... | reverse complement strand
AGAGGGCTCCGAAATCGTCTCAAAGCCAAGCTGCATGCCCGAGGTCTGGATGATCAGTCAAGTTGCAGGACAAAGTCCTCAGTTTCGCGGAGACGCAACCCCCGTCATGTACTGTGAGGAAGTAGCCGGCGCGATGAACACCTGAAAGCCTGCACATTTTTCTCTTGATGCTATTCAAAGGCGGCAAAGGTTAAACTGCTGAAAGGCGTAGATCTGACCTTCCTGTTCTCCATCTGTCGAATGACCGCATCCATGGCGGTTTAGAGAGCCGGGTCTGGCCTTGGCGCCGGTGCAAGTACAAACGGTCCCAAATTGCCCGGCCTGTCGTCAGGGAAATCCCTCTTCTGGAAAAGGGGTCTCCTGCGAGATAGAATTAGAGAAGCGGAGGCAGACCAGTGTCATTACCGGACCATATGAACTATATCGAGGCGACGCAGGCGGGCGGGCCGGAAGTGATGCATATTGCCGTGGGCCCCGTGCCTGATCCAAATCCTGATGAAGTCCTGATCAGGGTGCTCGCTGCAGGCGTCAACCGGCCCGACGTCCTGCAACGCAGGGGTCTCTACCCGCCCCCGCGGGATGCCAGCCCAATAATCGGCCTTGAAGTCGCCGGCGAGGTCGCGGCACTTGGCCGGGACGTGACAGGATTCAAGATCGGTGACCGGGTCTGCGCACTGACTAATGGAGGCGGCTACGCCGAATACTGCACCGTCCCTGCGCCCCAATGCCTGCCCTGGCCCGAAGGATACGATGCCGTCCGGGCCGCAGCGCTGCCGGAGACATACTTCACCGTCTGGTCAAACCTGTTCGAGATCGGCCGTCTCTCGTGGGGGGAAACAGTGCTCGTACACGGCGGCACCAGCGGCATCGGGGTGACCGCCATTCAACTGGCGAGGGAATTCGGCAGCCACGCCTATGCCACGGCAGGCAGCCAGAGAAAGTGTGAGGCGTGCCTGAAGCTGGGGGCGGATGCCGCCATCAACTACCACGAGGCGGATTTTGCAGGCCGCATTCGTGAAATAACCGGCGGCCGGGGCGTGGACGTGGTCCTCGATATCGTTGGGGCGCCTTACACGATTCGCAATCTGAGTTGCCTGGCTATGGACGGGCGCCTCATCCAGATCGCCGTCATGTATGGGTCGAAGGTGGACGGCTTCGACCTGCTGTCCGTGATGGTGCGCCGCCTTACCGTAACGGGTTCTACAATGCGGCCCCGTCCCACGAACGAAAAAGGGAGCATCGCCCTGGCGCTCGCCGAGAAGGTCTGGCCGTTGCTGAATGCCGGGCGTTGCGGGCCCGTTATTTACGAGGTCTTTCCGCTGGACCGGGCTGCCGATGCGCACCGGCTGATGGAGAGCAGCGCCCATATCGGCAAGATTGTACTCAGGGTCGCTGACTGAAAAGGAGGCTGCACGTGAGTGACGAACGGTATGAAAGAGGACTGAAGAAGTTGAAGGAGATCGACGGCAGGGCCGGGGAGAGAGCAATCGAAGGTCTCAGGGATATTGCGCCCGACCTGGCGCGCTATACCATCGAATTTCCCTTTGGAGACATCTATTCACGGCCCGGACTTGATCTCAAGTCCAGGGAAATCGCAACAGTGGCGGCTCTCACCGCCCTGGGCAATGCGGTCCCCCAGTTGAAAGTCCATATCAACGGGGCACTGAATGTCGGCTGCACGCGCGAGGAGATCATCGAAGTCATACTGCAGATGGCGGTCTACGCCGGCTTTCCTGCGGCGCTGAACGGGATGTTTGCGGCAAAGGATGTCTTCAGGGAACGTGATGAAAAATAGGGAAAGAAGATGGTCTTGCCGATAGTCCTGCAGCGTGTATGGTGTCGCTACAAGACATTTTTCGCCGCCCCTTCCGCGCTTTCCGGCGTTTTTTATGCAACATCAGGGGAAACGGCCGGTCGGATCATCTCCCGAAAGGAACGGTCCTCCTGACGATGTATTTACCGATCCTTGCCATCAGGAAACGCGTGTATTCACCATATTCGATCTCGTCGGCCATGAGGTCCATGTGTATTCTCGTGACACTCCTTGTCTTTGGAAATACCGATATGAAGAGACGTTGACTTATTTCGGGAAATATCAGGTTTCGAAGCATCCTTCCGCGGTCCAGCGCCCTGGTGATGCTCCCGTAATTTTTCATATATAGTCCAAGAGCTCCCGTCGACCTCTTCTTCTTCAAGTCTTCCATTACCGAAAGGGCCGCGTAATGCCCGCTTTGCATCGCAAAGGCTATCCCTTCACCCGTGATAGGGTCCGCCAGACCGGCCGCATCGCCGCACAAGAGGACATTGTCCTTCCCCGGCCGCCTCCGATAGTTTCCAAAGGGCATGTAATGGCCCTTGAGTTCAGCCTTCGGCGTATCCCCGAACCTCATCTTTACAAATTCGACAAATCTCTTTCTGAGGTCCGGGGTCTTCCCATGCAGACCGCCGATGCCGACCGTCAGCGTCTCCTTCTTGGGGAATACCCATCCGTAGCCCCATTTCACAACACCAAAATAGATCTCCGGATCGACTATACGCTGCGTCCTGCCGGTAATGGGGACCTCCATCTCCAATCCATACGCAAGGGTTGCCTTATCGAAAAAATTGCCGAACAACGTCCAGGCAACCCGACTGTTCACACCATCGGCGCCGATGAGATACCTATAGCTGAGCATAGTACCGTCACTGAGGGTAAGAGTTCTTTCCCTGGTATCCATATTTCTTACATCATTTCCGAGGAGCAGGCTGGCCTTTGCCTTTCTTGCCAGACCCAGCAGATAGTTATCGAAATTGTAACGTTGTGTGAAATAGAGGTCCCTGTAATCCCGGACAGAGTTCAGAAGATGATCCTCCTGATAAAAGAACAAACCCCTTGAAACCCCTTCGATTACAGGGTCCCATGAAACTCCGAAGACCTCATCGAAGATCTTCTTGCTCCGAAGGGTCAGCAGTCCGCCGCATAGCTTATGACGGGGGAAGATACACCTGTCGATTAGACATACGTCAATCCCGCCGGCCGCCAGGGTGTGGGCTGCCGCCGAACCCGCCGGGCCGCCCCCCACAATAATTACGTCGAAATGATTTTTTTTCAACTGTCTTCTCTTTTTCCCCGCCCTGCCATAGCCCTGAAAATAGTGGGGTCGCAGTAAGACCCCGGGATAATACAGTGGCCATTGCATGAACCATACCGCAGACGTCCGTCGCCCCCGGGCGTAACGGCATCGACGTTCAGGAAATCATGACGCTTCCCGGCGGCCCTGCTCAGCCGATACCCTCTTCGCTACAATGCCTCATTCAACCTGCGTATGAAGTTGTTCAAAAGCACTGGATTGAAGATACGTCCGCTGTCTTTCTGCATTATATGCAGTACCTCCTCGGTTTCCAGCCCCTTTCTGTAAGGCCTCACGCTGCGCAGGGCATCGAATACATCGGAGATAGAGACGACCTGGGTGCATATGTGCTGATCGGGATGAATCATGCGGAGCGCTGGATAACCCTTCCCGTCCTGCCCGAGGTGATGCTGAAACGCCACAACGGTGGCAAGATGCGGAAGTCCCTGTACGGACGAGAGATATTTTGCCCCGCTCAGGGGATGGAGCTTCATCTCTTCCCATTCATTTGCCGTCAGTGTGCCCCTTTTCTCCAGCACAACGGAGGAGATAAACAATTTGCCCACATCGTGGAGGAGTCCGGCAATTCCGACGTCAGCCAGAACGGACTTATCTGCCAGCCCGAGACTTTCCATCTGAAACATGGACAATACCGACACGTTTGTCGCATGTACGTAAGTATATTCTTCGCGGGATTTCGCATGGCTCAACAGTCTGAGGACATTCACGGGCTTCTTGAAGGCAGCCGCAAAATTCCCCATTATTTCGCGCAGCGCCGAGATGTTCGGGGTATTGACCTGTGAGATATCATGATATATGCCTCTCGTCATGTCCACCTGCCGGGCCACAAAACTCGTGACGTCGCTCATGTCCGGATCGCCATCGGTCTTCGCCTGGTCCGCCTGGACATCAAGAACTCCCGTCTTTATATTGCTAAAGGCAGGGAGTTTCCTGTCCGTCTCCTGTATTTCCACAATGAACTGTCTTAATTCATCGATTGTGATACCGGGGAGGAACTTGACATATGAAATTCCCTTTCTCTGAAGACGGCTTATGAGCTTGGCGGCCTGCATTCCCATTTCACTGAAGGGGACCTCGTTGATCACAAATTTATGTTCAACGTACATGATTTCCAGGGCACCCGATTCTCTCAGCACAACATCCAGCGCCGCTGCCGACTTCCTCGTGAGGTCGGTAACGGAGGGATGGTCCTTCGAGTAGAGCGCGCAGTTGGAAACGGCGGCCATGAGGGCTGATATGAACGCTCTTACGTTCTCCATCTATCGCTCACCCTTTCTGCTGAGTCGCTGTGACTCTTCCCTGATATGTCTGTTCCTCGACTTCAACCCCGACTGGACCATGTCTTCCACATCCTCGTAAGAAAATTTCTTGAGCGTACCGTATATCTCCTCTTTCATCCTTTCCACATTCTTTTTGAAGAACAGGACCTTCGTGGAAAGTATCTTCCGAAAGGCATCGAGACAACCGGGGTCTCCTATATTACCCATCGCCCGGATCATCAGAAGCTTCTGCTCCGGACCCGGCCTGGTTGTCCCCTTTCCCTCCAATGCCGGCACGAGATCGGCGACGGCCCCTCTGACCCTGAAAGAGCCGGCGAGCGCTATGGCAAGTTCAAAGTCCTCTTCGGAACCGGAACGGAGATACTCACCGATCACTTCGGTGGCGAATTCGTCCTGGAGGCCTAAAAGGCACTTAAGCGCCTCCAGACTCACTTTTCTGTTTTCATCACGGCAGTAAGGCCTCACATGGGGGATGATCTCCCTGCTCCTGCTTCCGATCAGGAGAGAAAGCATGTTCCTCTTTACAAACCATCTCGAATCATCCAGTGCTTTCAGTACATCAGGGACAATAGCCTCACCGAACTGCTTCAGACATCCCATGAGCAGACTTCTGAAGGTCTTGGAATCTTCGTTGGCGAGCGCGTTGATAAGATGGGGAACTATCATCTCCCCGAAAAACTCGCAGAACTCCCACGCCTCGTCCCTGACCTGGCTTCCCATCATCCTGAAGGAATCGATGAAGGACAGAAAAAAATCCCCGCTGTAATATTGTTTGACTGCTTCCCTCGTCAGATCGGCAAACCTGTCTCTTTCAATATTGAACCTCAGCAGTTTCACCGCCTGGAGTACCTGTCGGTATTGCCCGGTCATCATGAATTGCGATGTCTGTTCCCTGAGGGTCTGTATAAACTGACGGTATTCGTCCTCGGAAACGGCATCGGAGGTCATCATTTCGAAAATGACGAGATGAAAAGCCTTGTCGATCGTATCATCGTCAAACTCTCTCCTGAGTCGCGCCAGGGGGATGACAAACCTCTCGGGAGAGCTGAAATCGGCAAGCTTCCGGATTTCTTCCTGATAGGTATCGCTTGCCGACGTCTGGAAGGTATCAAAAACGGTCCTTTCCAGCGGACTGCCCGAGTTGTCATCCTGCATACCCGAAGGCAGAAAGATATCGTCCACGGAATGACTTCCCATCAGGCTAAGGGGATCGTTCCCACCGGCAGCGGGCCTCTGCAGCCTGTCGAGCAGATTCCTCAGGCTTTCAGGCACCGATATTTCCCCGGACTCCAGTTGGTCAATCAGGCTCATAACCAGATCGGGCGAAACCCCGTCAGGAGACGGGGCGGCCTCTCTAACATCTTTTGACAGGACATCGGCAACAACAGCCAGGAATTTCTCCCTTGGACCTGGCAGAAGGCCGCCCAGCAATTCGATGAGTCTTTTCATGTTTTCGTTCGCAAAAGGCCTCCGGAAGAGCCTCTGTGTATAGAAGGTAAAGATCCTTTCGGCGGATTTGCCGTCGGCATCCTCTTCGTACATCCTGTTGACGATCCTGGAGAATACCTCGGCGGAGATTTCGTCAAGTTCCTCGAGGTCTTCGGCGTTCAGTGTCCCTGCAGAGAGTGCCGCAATATACATCTCCCACAGATCTTCCCGGGGCATATCCTGCAGGGTCTTCCCTTCTTCGACTGAAAATCGCTTGTAATCGACAAACCCGACCTGGATGTCAGGCAAATCCTTGCCGTCAAAAGGGACATCAGGGGAGGAGGGATCGCGTGCCTGCCCGGATACGTAATGTTGAAATATATAAAGCTCGTCCTTTGTGAAGGCCTTCAGAAAAGTCACGTAGACGATGTTCAATCTGTTGAGAAGACCTGCAAACTGCCTGTATGCAGCGTTCTTCCTGTCAAGGCGATAGTTGTCGATAACAAGCGTATCTTCGGCGACCACCAGGGAAAGGGAGGACCTTACCTCGAAGATCCTCCGGAACAGGTCAAATGCCCGGTTCAGGGACAATTCAACGGCAGGATGATTCCTCGGGTAGATCCCCACATTGCGGCACGAAACATTCAAGGCTACCACTGCTTCACCCACCAGTTTGATGTCAGGGGGAATTTTCTCTATCTCTTGATCCATGCCTGTCCACCCCAAAGCCACATGTCCTTGGCTTGCCTGACAATCTTTATAACCATTATACGGCGGCTATGTCAATGTTATTTCTTCACCTGAAAGAAGAAATTCTGACTGCTTCTCGACTCCGCAACGTGCAGGGTGCCGATGGAACAGGGGTTCGCCGAAAAAATATGTTGAAAAGCGGTCCTTACCGGTTACAGAATCGGGATGTCGCACGGACCGGTGAGTCGTGCATGACTCCGGGCCGTTTCCGTGCCGGCAATTCTACGGCCTCCGCACTATGGCCTTCATTATCCTTCTGAATATCTTTCTGCAGAACAGCTTTCTTCCCGGCGAATGCAATGACGGATAAACTGTCAGCCTGCCGTACCGGTCAGTCTCGTATGTCTTGTATCCCACGATTAAATTATATCCAAATACCGGAAGAAGCTTCAAAGCAGTTCGGTCCCAGAACTTGATGTCAGGACTGCCTCCCGCTCAAAGCATAACTATATAGATCCCCGTTGCGAAGAGGACGACGGCCGAGACAAGGATCAGGACCTGCGTGATCCCCCGCAATTTCTCCCCGTGGAAATACTCGAGCACAAGCCCCCAGAGGCCGTTGAAGCCGTGGTAGATGGCTAACGAGAGGAAGACGATGTCAAAGGTCTTCCAGTAAGGACTCGAAAGTCTTCGGATCACAACGTCGTAGGTTATCTTCTGTGGTCCGGTGAAATGCATGAAAAAAAAATGGAACAGCACCCCTGCCAGGAGAAACGCCCCCGTCACTCTCTGTAAAAGCCAGCCGGCGGCTTCTTTCACCGGACAGCCCCGACGATATACACGCCGCCTAATACGGTGATTGCAGCACCGATGGCGAAGGCCGACCAGAAGACCCTCTTGTGAAGGCCCGTCGGCATTCCCAGGTCAACCAGGGTAAGTCGGAAACCGTTGAAGGCATGGGCGATCACAAGAGCGAGGAGGCCGGCCTCGCCGAGTTTCACCAGAGGGCTTTGCATTATCTTCATGATGGACGCGTACCCGGCGGGATCCTTGAGGTGGGCCAGGACATAGAGATGGAGAAAGATGTAAAGAGTCAGCACGATACCTGTCAATCTGTGTACCAGCCACGCAAAGGAGCCTGTCCGGAGTCTGTATCTCAATTATCTCCCCCCTGTCATGCCCTTCGGGTCGAGCAGCCTGTCAAGTTCATCTGAAGAGAGACCCGTCATCTCCTCGGCAACCTCCCTGATTCTTCTGCCTTCGGCATAGGCCTTTTTCGCGATCTCCGCCGCCTTGTCGTATCCGATCAGGGGGGCAAGAGCCGTCACGAGTATCGGGTTCCGTTCGACCGCGCCGGCGATCTTTTCCCTGTTGACGGTGAAGCCCGATACCGCCTTGTCGGCCAGAAGACGGGAGGCGTTGCCAAGGAGCATGATCGACTGAAGCAGGTTATGTGCTATGAGGGGAAGCATGACGTTCAGCTCGAAGTTCCCGCCGGCGTTGGCGACGGTCACCGCGACGTCGTTGGCCATCACCTGGATGGAGGCCATTATCGTCGCCTCGCAGATGACAGGGTTTATCTTGCCCGGCATTATGCTCGAACCCGGTTGAAGGGCGGGGAGAGCGATCTCGCCAAACCCGGCGTAGGGACCGCTGTTCATCAGCCTCAAATCGTTCGAAATCTTCATAAGTGCGGATGCCGTGGACTTCAGATGACCGCTCAATTCAGCCGCCGTGTCCATGGACGCCTGCGCGGCGAAATGGTTCCCGGCCTCGGAAAAAGGGACCCCTGTCTTCTCCGAGAGTCTGGAAGCAACCCTCCTGCCGAATTCGGCATGGGTGTTGACCCCGGTCCCCACGGCGGTACCGCCGAGGGCAAGCGCAGCGAGTCTCGGAAGGCTTGAGCCGATACGTTCGGCGCCCTGCTTCACCTGGTGCGCCCAACCTCCTGTTTCCTGTCCGAGGCTTACCGGAAGGGCGTCCATCAGATGCGTTCTCCCCGTCTTTATGATTGAGGAACATTCTTCGGCCCTCTTCAGAAAAGCAGATTCAAGATGGTCCAGCGCCGGAAGCAGGAGGTCCTTTGCCTGCAAGTATGCGCTTATATGGATTGCCGAGGGAATGACATCGTTTGACGACTGGCCCATATTCACGTCGTCGTTGGGATGGACACGCGCAGGTGAATTCATTTCATCGAGCAACTGCATCGCTCGTCTTGCAATGACCTCATTGGCGTTCATGTTGGTCGATGTGCCGGACCCTGTCTGGAATATGTCCACGGGGAAGTGACCGTCCCAGATGCCCGCCGACACCTCTTCGGCCGCCCGGCGTATGGCGGAGGCCTTCTCGCCGTCGAGCAGACCGAGCTCCGCATTCACCTCGGCGGCGGCTGTCTTGATAAGGCCAAGGGCATCGATGAATTCCCGGGGGAAGCGGATTCCGCTTACGGGGAAATTATCGACGGCCCGCTGTGTCTGCGCTCCGTAAAGCATCTCCGAAGGGACCCTGACCTCGCCGAGGGAATCACGCTCTATGCGATAATCCATATGCTTCTCCTCCCTGGAATTCCTGTCTCATGATCTGAGCTTCTTCCTTATCGCCAGCCTCTTCATCCTGGATATGTGACCGGTCACGTCTATCTCCTTGGGACAGACATCCACACAGTTATAGATGGAGTGGCACCTCCAGATGCCCTGCTCGCCCGTGATCGTCTTGAGCCGTTCCGCCGTCGCAGTGTCCCGCGAATCCATTATGAACCTCGCCGCCTTCAGGATGCCCGCAGGACCGAGATAGTCTTTATCGGCCCAATATACGGGGCACGAGGAGGTGCAGCAGCCGCAGAGTATACAGGTTATCGACTGGAGTATCCTGTGCTGGTCCTCCGAGCTCTGGAGCCGCTCCCTCTCCGGCGGCGGCTCATCGTTAATAAGATAGGGGAGCACCTGTTCGTTCTTGCCGAAGAAACCTTCCATGTCCACGACAAGGTCCTTGACCACCCGGAATGCCGGGAGCGGTTCGAAGACGATGGTTTCCGGCATGTCTTTCACGAGGGTCTGGCAGGCGAGACGGTTCCTGCCGTTGATCTTCATGGCGCAGGAACCGCAGATGCCGTGGGCACAGGACCTCCTGAAGGTAAGGCTGCCGTCAAGTTCGTCCTTTATCCTGGTGAGGCCGTCGAGGAGCCTCTCAACCGGCTCCATGCCGACCCTGAATTCTTCCCACCTCGGGGCCGCGTCCTTTTCCGGATCAAACCTCTTTATCCTGAAGGTATATTGCTTCATTCCCTCTTCGTCAGTACTTCCTCTCCTCGGGCTGGAAACGGGTGATCGTAACGGGCTTATACCTCAGTTTCACCCCTTCCTCCGACTTGAAGGCGAATGTATGCTTAAGCCATTTCCTGTCGTCCCTCTTCGGAAAATCTTCCCTTGAGTGCGCCCCCCTGCTCTCCTTCCGCGTCAGCGCCGAAAGCGCTATCACTTCGCTGAGCGCAAGCAGGTTTCGAAGTTCAACCGCCTCAAGAAATTCCGTATTGAATACCTTCCCCTGGTCCTTTATCCTGATCCAGCCGGTCCTCTCTCTCAGTGTCTTCAGTTCGACGGCAAGACTCTTCAGGCCTTCTTCATTTCTGAACACCGAACATTCTTCCATCATGATCTTCCGGATTTCAGCCCTGATGGAAGAAGCCTGTTCGTCTCCCGCCCCGGCGCACAGACCGCAGATTCCGGCCCTGGCCTTTTCCGGAAAATCCCTCTTTATCTCTGACCTCTCCGCTTTTCCCAGAAAGTCGCTTATGGCCATCCCGGCCCTTCTGCCAAAGACGACCGTATCGAGCAGCGAATTGCATCCCAGACGGTTCGAGCCGTGTACGGAAACACAGGCGCACTCACCCGCGGCAAAGAGCCCTTCACAGACCGCCCCTTTTTCATCCTTCAGAACCCTCCCGTCGACATCAGTAGGTATGCCGCCCATTGCGTAATGGGCCGTGGGAACAACGGGTATGGGGGACTCCGACGGATCGAGACCCATGTAAATCTTACAGAAAGTGGAGATCTCCGGGAGCCTTTCCGCGATGATCGCACGGTCCACTCCCGTGAGGTCGAGATGGACGAAATCGCGGCCGCCGATTCCCCTTCCCTCCCTGATCTCGGTCATTATCGCCCTCGAGACCATGTCCCTGGGCGCAAGGTCCTTGATCGTAGGCGCATATGCCTCCATGAACCTTTCGCCTCTGCCGTTTCTCAGAATGCCGCCTTCGCCCCTCGCTCCTTCCGTAACAAGTATCCCCAGCCCGTAGAGACCCGTCGGATGAAACTGAAAGAATTCCATGTCCTCAAGCGGGATACCGGCATCGAACAGGATCCCGAGACAGTCACCGGTGCTCGCTATGGCATTCGACGTTGTCGCGTAGACCCTGCCGTAACCACCGGAGGCGACAAGGGTCGCCCTCGCGTTAAAGACATGGAGTTCGCCCGTCTCTATCTCGAGCGCGATAACCCCGGAACACCGGCCGTCCTCGACAACGATATCGAGTACGTGGAACTCGGGGAAAAACTTCACCTCCTGCCGGTGGCTCTGTTCAAAGAGTGCGAAGAGGATCGCATGCCCCGTCCTGTCCGCCGAATAGCAGGCCCTCCTGACGGGGGCCGCTCCGAAGTCGCGTGTATGCCCGCCGAAGCGCCGCTGTGCGATCCTGCCCTCTGCAGTGCGGGAAAAGGGCACGCCCATATGTTCGAGTTCTATTACAGTCCTTATGGCGTCATCGCACATTATACCGATGGCGTCCTGGTCGCCGAGAAAATCGCTGCCCTTTGCCGTATCATAGAAATGCCACTCGGGAGAGTCGGGCTCCTCGTTGCCCAGGGCGGCGGCTATCCCTCCCTGGGCGGCGGTGGAATGGGAACGCGTCGGATACAGCTTTGTGAGGATTGCCACCGTACCGTGTTTCGATGCCTCTATCGAGGCCCTCAGCCCTGCAAGTCCGGAGCCGATTATCACGGTATCAAAGAAATGCACCATAGTTAATTATACCGAATACGAAGGAGACCGCCATATCAAACCTGCAGCAATCGCAACGCCGGGCGTCTTCTCATATCCAGCTGCAGGACCGGCACCGGGCTGTTCGCCCATAGGGGCTGGTACGCCGTCGGGACAGCCGCGAGATCGTCCGGAGCTCCTTGAAAAAAAAATTGTAATCCGCTATCCTTTTTCGTGTTATAAGGATCCGGCCGTGGCGGTCCTTGGACAAAAAGATTCAGGGGGGGATTAATGGCAAAGGTTAACGGAATTGTCCTGTGTGTTTTCATGTTATCCCTGTTAGCGGGCGGCTGCAGCAAGGCCCCTCAATTCGACAAGGCTCATATTAATATGTCCTCGCAAAGTCTCAGGCTCGCCTATCCCGATTTGCTGCAGCTTGAAGACAGTAAAGACAAGGACGGCAGGACAGTTCTTGTCTTCCAGCGGTCGTCGGACAGTGTAGAGAAGGCCCAATATTACGTCCGGGATGACAAATTAATGGGCGTCGCCGTCTTGTTCTCGAAAGGGACGGAATTTGATTCGCTGGTCGCCAAACTTGCGGAAAACAACGGTCAACCCGACCAGCAACTGAACGTAATGGGATCAAAGGCCGCAACGTGGGAAAAGGGAGGGAATTTCATAAGCGTTATTTCCGGAACAACCCGGACGAAAATTCAACTGCCGACAGGGGAGTCCGTAATGTTGGAACCGAAGGAAATAGTATTGATCCTCGGGAAAGAATAGAAGGAAGATCCTGAAAGTGGTCCCTTATCTCCCCTGTGACAGCAGGTAACAGTTCACTGCGGCGATACAAAGAATACAGGTCAAAATTTGACACAGTCCGGTGAACCTGACGTCATAAGGCGGCTACCCGCCCCGCCTTATGACGTTGAAGGGAAATTCCTATGCAAGCTGCTTCATGAGGCTCTCGGAGACCACGCCTATAGGCGGTTTGCCGTCTATGGTGATGAACTTCGGCCCTTTGACGTTCTTGAAATAGTTCACCGCCGCCATCGTGCCGTTTTTGTCGTCATAGTAGATGTCGTGTCTCTTTCCGATGGCCGCCTCGTCCTGGTCGTCCGCCCTCGTCTTGAGGTCGCCGCCGCAGACGCGGCATACCAGCTTGCCTTCCTTTTCAACGGGTTTAATCGCATCGATGAATACATGGTTGGGATGGTTGTTGTCGTTGACGCAGAGCCTCCTGCCCATGATCCTCTCCTTTGCGGTCTGCCTGTCAAGGCCGATCTCTATTACGTAGTCGAGCTTGATGTTTGCCTCCTGCAGGGCCTTGTAAAGAGTCTCCGCCTGAACCATGTTGCGCGGAAAGCCGTCGAGGAGCCAGCCTTTCTTGCAGTCGTCCTCCTTCAGCCTGTCCAGTATCATCGGGATGGTAATGTCGTCGGGGACCAGGTCTCCCTTGTCGATAAAGGCCTTCGCCTTTTTCCCCAGTTCCGTACCGCCGCTTATATTCTTCCTGAATATCGCGCCGGACTCCACATGCGTAACACCGTACTTCTTCTGGACAATCGCACCCTGCGTTCCCTTGCCGCTTCCGTTGGGTCCAAAGATCAAGATGTTCATAACGTTCTCCTTTCGATAATATATTTTCTGTCTCCGCAAGATCAGGAGACCTGATAACGTCAGCTTGAACTATAACAAAAAAGGCCCGGTTATTTCGAGTGCCGGGCAGGTACCAGAAAGAATTTCACCACGGAATCACAGAGAAACGAAACGGGTTAAAGATAATTAGGCAGCATTTGTCTTTCTCCGTGTCTCAGTGCCTCCGTGGTTAATCTTTTTTTTCTTCCGTACGAAGACGGGCTATAATGAAAAAAAAGGTCCAGGGAGACGGACAAGAGATGGCAAACCCTGTCAATATCTGCAGCCTCGATTACCTTACGGGAACTATTGCGACTGCCTACAAGGGTATGATCACGTCTCTCGTTGCCAAGGATTTCTGCATTACTGACGAGGGGGGAGAGATAACGCTGAAGGGGACGATGATCGCGATGCCGGAGGGAAAATATCAGGCTCGCCTGATGCGCGAAGGCAGCGAGTTTGCGCGGTCCGACCTCAATGAAGGTTACTTCGAGCTGAAGACGGGGGCCGGCACCGTAACCGAAGCAAAGAACCTGCAGATAGACATAGTGCAGGACGGCAGACATATCGGTACCCTCCTCATCAAGAGGGAAAAGCAGGGCGAATTCTTTGTCCCGGCCTTGGAACTCTCGGAAAAACTCAGGGGGATGGACCTGAAGCAGCTTACGTCCAGACTTCAGGGCAAGGTGGGGCTCCTGAAAAAGGCGGAGGACATTATTTCGAAAATCCTGTCTCCGAAAAAGGACTGGACGAGATTCTCGGAGGAGATCAACAGTTTCTCCTCTGATGTATTCTGGGCGGAAAGAAACACATTCTACGGAAGCTATCCGATACTGGCGCGATATTCCCGTCTGGCCGCTGAAAAGCTGGAGGGCGACAAGCCTCTCTCTAATCTCCTCTCCCTGATAGAGCTCCCCGTCGAAAGAGAAGAGGACGGCGGCAGGCTAAGGGGTCTGGTCGAAACATGGCTTGCGGAGATGAAGGACTCAACGGTCGACCTGACCCTGAGGCCCAATCAGTCGCAGAGAGTGCTGGAATTGATCCATGAGAAATTCCCCCGGATGGATATCGGCTTTGCCGTTGGAATGCTCGTCTCTTCGCTGAAAAAAAAGGCCGGGAAGGTGTCTCCGATAGAAGACAGGGTTCTCGACACACTCAAGGGTGTCCTGCCGGACAGTGACTACAACAGACTCGCCGGTTACGGGGAGGGGAAGAAGCAGGACTTGATGCGCGAGATTTCGCACATGGAGACGCTGCCGGCAAAGGAGCATTTCGGGGAACTCCTCGAAATGTGCGGCTCCCTGCACCGCTCAATTCCGGATGAGAAGGATATGGCAAGAGATTTTTTCGCCGTCCTTGAAAGAAATCTGCGCCCCGGGTCCGCCGATACAATCGCGGGGGCACTACTGAAAGCCCTCGAAGGGTTCCTTGCGTCGTCTCCCGAAGTCTCCCGCAGTGCGGCTGCCGGTATGTCAGTATTTATACGAAAGCTGACCGGCATGGGACTGACCGGTACTTGCGGGAAGTTCATACGCAGGATGGGAAGCGGCGCCGTGGTGGAAGGGCAAGACCTGCTGCTGGACCCGGAAATGGCGCAGGTCATGCTTGATGCCGGGAACGAAGGTCTCCTGCGGGTGTATGAGGACACAATAGGGAGTATGGTCATTCCGGCCCCGGGGGTTTCGGGTTTTTCCGCCGATACGTGGGCCGAGATAGCAAACCCTTTGCACATCGAACGGCTCAGGAGTTTTCTCAGGATCATCAGCCTCGACAGCGTGCGCTTCCGGGACCTGCTCGTCCACGTGATCTGCAACCTCTATATCGGCGATGTCCTGATCCCCGACGAAAGTCTTTTTCAGCGCGAGGTCTCCGCATACCTGAATTCCGGCAGCCTGGAGGACAATTTCCTGCTCAATCATCTGCTCCTCCAGAGGTTGCCCGTCTATTTCAATGAGGTGGGCGCTACGGGAAGAATAAGGGATTATACAACCGAGATAGACTCCTGGGGCAACGACACGGTGCTTTATTTCCTCAGGAAGCAGGTCCACGTCAATGCAAGCAACTATAATATCCGCCTCATTGTGAAGATCATGGAATGCTGGGCCGGTGAAGACACCGGTCACCTCGAGGGGTCGGTGCCGGAGGACGTGGTCCGGAAACTTGATGCCCGCCTCCTCTCGCAGTACGCCTCTGCGGTCCGCCCCCTTTTCGAGTCCCTCGGCCTGCTGGAAGAAGGGAAGTTGCAACCCGAGAGGCTTCGCGGTATCAAAGAGGTGGAACTCCGCCGGGCACTGGAAGAAGTCGAAACAACCGATGAGATACGGACAAAGATACTTCTGCTCTGCCGGATCTATCAGGAAGTGGTAAAAAAATACTCCCCGGCAGCCCCCGATGTTGAAGAAGATGACATATATGAAGACCTGCGGCGGCACATCGAAAGGATGAAGGAACTGAAGGGCGTAATCGTTTCGACGGAAAAGACCAGACCGGAGGAGTCGCTCTACTTCAAGAGGCACATAGCCTTCGGTATTCCTTCTGTTATGGGCTCATATCACGAACCCAAGTTCAATGCCATGGGGGAACTTCTGAGGAATGAGGAAAGGGTCCGCGTCGTATTCGAAAAGATCTCTGCGGCGATACGGAAGAAGAAGGAAGATTCCCGGTATCAGGATCTGGACCGGTGGATTGCGAGTCTCTCCGCGATAAACGACCTGTTCCATCTCCTCGGTCTCGGCAACTTCCAGGTGGACGAACTGGTCACGATTTTCCGGACGAACAGGCTGCACACATCCCAGATTGCCGACATGCTCAAGCTGTGGCGGAAGGAACTCACCTGGATCGTGGAATCCTTTCAGCGTACCTTTTACACCCCCCTCACCAGGGTCCTGGAAGTCCTGCCTCAGGAGGACCTGTCCGGACGCCTCCATGGCATCGATCGCTCATCGAAAGATTTCGCCGGCAAGGCGGCCGACATAATCATCAGGGATATCCTGGGCAGCCTTGTCGGTCCCGTCGAACTGGACAATGTCCTCGATAACCTTATTGCTTTCCTCAGTGCCCCGGCGAAAGTCGACCGGATATTCAGTCCCGCAGGAGCGGTCCGGACCGAAAAGGAGTTTCTTCCACTTGACGAAGCGGGAGAAGGCGAGGCCATGAGACTGGGGCCCCTGATAGGGACGAAGGCAAAGAACCTCGTTTACCTTAAGAACAGGGGACTTCCGGTACCGTCCGGGGTGGTTTTTCCCTCAAGAGGTGCCGACAATTACGGGAAGTATACGGAAACCCCCGGCTTTGCATCGGCCCTCCGGAGGGCGGTGAAAAAGATAGAAGAGACGACCGGGGCCTCTTTCGGGGGTGAGGAAAAACCGCTTTTCCTGTCCGTCAGAAGCGGTTCGTATATATCGATGCCGGGCATCCTCTCCTCCGTATTATACTGCGGTATGAACAGTAAGACGCTCAAGGCCTTTATAGCCGTTACAGGCGAGCCCTGGACCGCCTGGGATTCCTACAGACGGTTTCTGTTTCATTACGGGACAGTCGTCCATGGCGTGGATGCAAAGGTGTTTGAAGATATCGCCGACCATTTTCTTCAGGAAAGCGGACTTGAAAACAGCGAAGACCTTGATGCCGGCGCGATGGAAAAACTTGCCGGCCTTTATCTGGGGGAACTGAAGACAAGAGGTTTGCAGGTCCCGGGAAATGTCTATGACCAGCTGAAGGAGGCGGTTAAAGCTGTTTACCGGTCGTGGCATTCCGGGAAGGCCGTTCAGTTCAGGAAAGCGCTGAGGGTTTCCGAGCACTGGGGAACTTCTGTAACGCTGATGCATATGGTACCCGGAAACGGAAGAGGAGCGGGCGCCTCGGTTTTTTTCACCAGGGACCCGTCTACCTTCGAAAGAGGTGTCTTCGGAGACACGCGGGAGAGGGCGACCGGGGATGATCTTGTATACGGGCGGCTCGTCAACCGCCCTCTCGCTAAAAGGCAGGCACTGGAAGGGCAGAAGAGCCTCGAGGAAGGCGATCCTGAACTGTACCGTCTCCACCGGGACCTGGCACGGCGCGTCGAGGAGGCGATGGGGGAACTGCCACAGGAGGTTGAGGCCACTTATGTGAGAAGACCTGACGGGAAAAGGCTCATACACGTACTCCAGACGCGCCGCATGGAGTCCCACAGGGGCTTCATAAGAAGTTTCAGTGACGTCTGCAGGATGGAGGAATCCATAATCGGGAGGGGGGCCGGCGTCCACGGAGGTGCCCTCAGCGGCCTCGCCACCTTTACCTCCTCGCCTGATCAAATAAGAGAAATGCGGAGGGAGCAGAATATGCCGGTCGTCCTCTTGAGGAAGACTACAAGTACCGACGATGTCACCCTTATGCCCGGGATCGACGGGATTCTCACCTCCGCCGGCGGGGCGACGTCCCATGCCTCCATCCTCGCGCAGAAGTTCGACCTGGCGGCGGTCGTGGGCTGTTCTGACATGGCCATTGAAACGGATGAACGGGGTGAATTCTACGCAAGGATCGGTGGTTACACCGTGACTGAAGGATCTGTGATAAGCATCGACGGGTCGACGGGGCTGGTTTACTCCGGCACGTGCTTTCTTACCGGCGGGGGAGATTCCCCTCCGGACCTTGCCTAATCGGCCTCAAAAACGGTAAACTATGCAAACATTTGTTCTCAAGCCGTGGGGGAAGTCTGCAACAAATCATGCTGAAAAAGAAATTCCAAAGGCTCTTAAGTAAAGGCCTGCTGACGGAAGATGAACTGGACCGTATCGTAGAGGCGTCCGTTTCTTCCGGAAAATACCCGGAGGAACTTCTTCTCGAAAAAGGGGTCCCCAGGCACGAGGTCCTTTTTTGCCTCTCCGAATATTACGACTGCCCTTTTGCGGAATACGATGAAGGCCTCATGGCCCCCTACCTGGTTACCATGAGGCTGCAACTCGAAAAACACAGGCGCGAACTCTGGTTCCCACTGGCTGTAAGAGAGGACTCCGCGGAGGTCGTTGCATATAATCCCGGCGCCGCCGAAGTAATCGAAGACATCAGAAATACCCTTGGAGTAGAAGAAGTCAATTTCCGCGTCGCCCTCCCCGCCGATATTACCCGCATTGTCGAGAACAACTTCGATGTCAACCCCGGCTTCCCCTTCGGCGGCGGAAGGACCCCCCTTGCCCTCGTAAGGGTGTTCCTTGCCTACAGACGCTCCACCTTCGCACATTACAGGACGCTTTTTGCAAAGGGACGGACGGGCCTGGCCTTTGTCCGGACCGGTCTGGCCTTCATCGCGATTTCACTTACCTTTCTGAGGGTCTTCGGCACTGGTCTCTGGTCAGTGCTGGAAGTGCCGTTCATCCTGGCCGGTCTGGTAATGATCTTTGACGGCACCAAATGGTATATCCCCTCTCGGGCCGTCGGCCGTAACCCCATGGACAACTCTTCGACGGAGCCGACGGGAGGGACGAGTATGCTTACGGTTTCGATTGAGAAAGGCCACCCCGTTTTCAGGAGGACCGGAATAGTGGAGGGGGCCGAGAAATTGAGGGCCGGCTGGAACTGCCTTTCGCCGGTCATGAGACGAAGGTTCATCGCCTGCGACAGGTCTGACTTTGCCGAGGAAAGGACCGCGCTGGCAGGCCACAGGACGGTGCTCGCAAAGGCCAGGACCGGCCTTGCATTTACGCGGACCGGCATAGCCTTCGCCGGAATAGGGATAGGGTTGATCAGACATTTTCACGCCAGCGGCTGGACCATATTCGACCTGGCCCTGATAGCCGCCGGCGTATTGATGTCGGCGGAAGGCTTTTACTGGTATTTCGGAGGACGCCGGGCCGGGATAGAGAGCTTCAGGGCCGTCCGCCGCATGAACATGAAGGAAAGCATATGGGATTTTGTAATTCCACTGCGTCACAAGCGGACAGGTCCGAGGAAAGGCAGCGCCTGCCCTCCCGTACTCGCCTCGCATCTTCCGGGGATCTGGGCCACCACAGGCCTTGCTTTGGAGAGGACCGTGCTTGCAGAAAGGCGTTGCGTGATGGCCCGTCTGAGGACCATCATGGCCAGGGCCAGGACCGGTCTGGCCTTTATAAGGACGGGCATCAGTATTACGGCCGTAGGCGCCGGCCTCATGGTTTTTTTCGGCACATCCGCTGCCGGCTGGACGATATTCAATACAGTACTTATAGTCGGAGGGATTACGCTGGTCGCCGACGGCTTCTATTGGGCGGTCCCCGCCGAGAATATCAGGGCACAGTACCCGTATTGTTACGGCGACATGGAGATAACCGTCCCTGATTATGGCAGGCCGGCGCGCCGGTGGGGAAAGGCTGTTTTCAGTCATGACGATATCTGATCTGGAGAAAGACTTGGGATTCGAAGTATTAACGGAATGGGGGGCCATCAGCCCGGAGCGGTTGCGCGAAGCGGAAAGGGCGTCACGGGCGAGAGGCGTCAGCCTGGAAGGGATACTAATGAAAGAGTGCGGGGTTCCGAAGTATCTGCTCATTCAGGCCCTCTCTAAGCGTTACAACTGTCCCTCCATCGAGTACGACGAACGCCTCCCGATCCCTCCGGAGCTTCTGGAGGGCCTTGACGGGGCGGTGCTTTCGAGAAGCCTCTGGATGCCGGTGATAAAATGCGAGGACGGCACGGTGGTGATCGCAGCCAACGATCCAGAAAGCCGGGTGGTGAGGCAAGAGGCCAGGAGGTATCTCGGGGCGGAAAATTACGAATTCAGGGTCGCCCTGGAGGAGGACATCCGCTGGTTTATACAGGACTTCCTTCATGCCAAACCGGGGCTGCTGATCGGCACGGAGAGGACGGGGCTTGCCTTCTGGCGGACCACCATGGCCCAGTGGAGGACAAGACTGGCCTGCTACAGGACCGATCTTGCCAATGCGCGGACGGGGCTTGCCTTCCTCCGCTGGGGACTGGGGACGGTGGCTATAGCAAACACCTTATTGAAAAGCAGAAACGTCAGCAGTTCACCTTATCTATATATTGCGGTCCTGGCCCTCGGGCTTGCCATCTGTTTATACGGTCTTCCGGTCTATCTGAAAGTAAGAAAATCGAGGATCAGCCCTCCCGGAAATCAAACCCTTGCCGAGGTCACCGGCGCTACCCTGATCTTTCTCGAAAACTATCATTTCATCGAGGACACAGGCGTCCGGCTCGAGACCAAGGGGACGATGCTCGCCAGGATGAGCGACTTCCTCGCAGACCACTGCACCATTCTCGATCCTTCACCTTCAAGCAAGGTGCGGACCATGTTTGCGCGCGAAAGGAATGTCCTGGCAGCCCAGAGGACGATCGCGGCATGCTACCGCACGATATACGCGCGGGCGAGGACAGGCCTCGCCTTCATACGCACCGGTTTTTCATTCCTCAGCATAGGCCTCGGTCTGCTGGTCTATTTCGGTGTAGGACTGTTTACGGCCATCGATATCGTGCTTGTCCTGGCAGGGATTCTGATGTTCGTCGACGGCGTTCTGTGGTACTTGCCGGTCAGAAAAGAGCAGGCTGAAATCCCCAGAAGCATCGCCTATCCGGATTAGGTTTACAGCTACTGAAAGATGCATAAGTAATGTCCTATTCCTGTCATTCCGGCTCGCCTGCCTGCCGGTAGGCAGGTCCCGAATCTTTCTTCGGAAGGACTCCCGACAAGCGGGAGTGACAGATCAGGAGATAATCGTATAGGTCAATACTTATGCAGTGATCAATAATTCATAAGGTACGGTAAGGGTAGTGACCCTGCCGGCCGCATGGGACACTCAGTTTGTGCGGCGCGTACTCGATAACCTGGACAAACTGAAGTTTATCATGCCTGCCATGTTCGGTTTTATTGTCGCACTTCTCTTTCATGACAGCTGGTTTGAATTTCTCTCTTATTTCAATGCGGTACCGTTCGGACATTCCGACCCCATATTTCACAAAGACGTGTCATTCTATCTTTTCGCCATTCCGGCTTCGATAACATATGCGATGCGACGCTCGCACTGCTGTTTATCTCTCTTCTGCTCGTCGTAGTCCTGTATCTTGCCAGAGGGACGGTGTCCGTGGACCGCAACAGGGTTGAGGGAAAAGACATCTCCGGAGACATGGCTCTCAGCAATGCCGATATCGAACGTAACAAGGCTACGATCAACAATATACGCCTCTGGGAGCGGAAGCCGCTCCTGGACACCTTCAGCCAGGTCCAGGAGATACGGACCTACTACCAGTTCGTCAATGTC
>Ga0315550_1000647_pt1 | contig 21377 bp, 17 predicted proteins | sample SalMarSW160190MG_2_FD_203100 | JGI IMG/M metagenome (GOLD analysis project Ga0315550, IMG submission 203100) | Salt marsh sediment microbial communities from the Plum Island Ecosystem LTER, Massachusetts, United States - Salt Marsh Sediment SW1601-90 ... | reverse complement strand
GATTTTTCTGGTTTGCTTCGTGCAGAACAATTCGGTGTTTTAGATACTATCAAAAGCCATCCTCTCAAATCTGACATTGAATTCAGAGTCATCACAGAAGTGCAAAAAAATCATCTTGGGATAATGAAAGAGTTATTGGATTCCCTTGATTCATGCATCATGGTTAAGGGACGAAATGCTGACATCGGGTTGCCGCTTTTTCCTAGAATTATACTTAGGGATAACCAAGAGATTCTATACTTTATTTCTTCACAAACAAAAGAAACAGAAGACCAACACGATTTTGAAGCAATATTTACTGATTGCATTTCATTAGTTAAGCCATTTTCTAGTCTTTTTGAGGAGTTGTGGAAAAATTCTTCCGATATCCAACAGAAAATATTGGAAATGGAAACAGGAATTTCGCCTCAAAGAACATTAATCATTGAAGAACCTGACATAGCTTTAGCTAAGTATAATGAGGAACTAAAAAATGCCCAAAAAAACATCATAATGATTACTTCTTCAAAGGAAATTTTACTCTATAGAAAGAACCCTTCTTTATTAAAGGAATTAGCTAAAACTGGCGTAGAAATAAAGATAATGGCTCCAATTTCACGTGAAAACTTGAAAGCATGTTTAGATTTGTTGGAATTCTGTGAAGTTCGGCATATCCCCAATGAATATATGAAGACAATAATTATTGACGGAAAGCACTTATTTCAGTTTAAAATCCCAGAATCTCAGCAAAGAAACGAAATTGAAGTAAGCTCTAAAGAAACATTCTATTCTAACGATTTTGAATATGTCGAAAAAACAGAGAAAATGCTGATGGATATCTGGGAAAAATCGGTAATTCCTTCAGTTGTAACAGCTGGATCTATTATGGAACAGCAGCTATCTAGTTCTGGACAGTTGATTAGCAAAAACTCGAAAAACAAATTTGTTAATGTTGTCTATACTTCTGATCACTTTTATAAGGGAACACAAACAAACACAATAACGGAGAAAGACGTAATTAGTAAAATTGAAGCATGCAAAAAGAGCTCGAAAAGGGTTAATGACCGAAACATTATATGTTGCGGAACTTTGGGACATGCATTAATCCGTTCACACAAGAATTTTAATTATCCAAATCTATTAATTATTGCTTATGATATTGATGAAGAATCTGATTTTGGTGCAGAAAATGCACTACTAATGTGCTTAGAGATGAAAGCAGTATCTGGACTCAAATATTACATTCCAGTTACAGTGGTAGGAGACAATCCAAAAGCAATAAACGGCTGGAAAAAACATCTTGTTGGTCTTCCCGCTAGGAATAACTATCACCTTTTCAAAAGAGACGAACTCCACATACAAACTCTCGGAAACACATTCTTTGTAGGTTGGACCAAACCAATTCCACTGCTATCTAACCAAAAACCGCTTTCCCCATCAGCCTTATTACTAGAAGCAACCGGAAAAATTCAATCACGAAGTTTCGAAGTAACTTTAACTAGTGGTTTGAAGCAACATCACGAACTTAATTATTCTGATGCGCTTGTAACATTTATTCACCAAAAAACAAAATATCAAGGTCCCTCAACAGACGGAACATTTGTGAAAGACATGTACATGGAAACTCACTAAATGTCCACAATCAAAGCTAAATTTAAATAAACAAACAAATGATACTTGAAAAAGAATTGCTTTGAATGCCAGATCAGTTGCTTTGATAGCGGTTTTCAGTGCTATAGCGATTGCCTTGAATGCTATTAGAATCCCCTCGGTTTTTTGGCCGGGCTTTTCCTATGGATTCTATGAAATACCAGTATTAGTTGCATTCATCATTTACGGTTTCAAGATTGGTTATTTAGTTGAAATTCTTCACATCATGGGTCAAGAGATCTTTTTTACTACAGGTGTAGGAGCTGTCGTGGTATATCCAATGGGTCTTATATTTCATACATTCATATTTTCAGGAATCTATTTAGCAAACAAATTAATTAACCGAAAAATTGCCAAAGGAAAAAATGTGTCTGAAAAAAAGACAACCATCTATTTCACGGGATTAGCCACTGCTCTCCGAGGAGGACTAATGCCAATAATCGATTACAAAGTATTGTATAGCATACTATTGCCTTTTGCTTTAGGCCATACAATTCCTGAAACTTATATTCTGTCGCTAATACCCGCTTTTATTGCCTATAATATAACAAGCACATTATACACAGTTCCGATTGCCCACTTAATCGCACGAAAAACAAGCAAACACCTAGGAATAAAGGCAAAATTCCTGACACAGAGTTGAGCATTGTACTAGATCTACCAATTATTTCTCAGAAGGGATCCAGTCAATTGGAATAGAAATACATCAAGAAGGGGGTTGGGTTTGGGATTAAAATTTAACTCTTGTCTCTCAAAAAAGGGAATTTTACAGGATAATTTAGTCGGGTGATATCTCCACTATGGACGCAATTACTCTATTGTGTGTCAACGGTGTGACACGTTTTATATTTGGCTCTGGAGAAGTAACTTTTGTTGTGGGGTTCCATTTGATGATTAAATTTACGTGTTATGGTGGAGTGAATGACATTGGAGGAAACAAACTTCTTGTCAAATTTGATAAGGGGTCAATCTTCCTTGATTTTGGGCTTTCATACAGTGAAGAGAGCATGTTTTTTGAAGAGTTTCTGCAGCCTCGGTCAGCATGCAAAATACACGATTTGCTGAAACTGGGTTTGTTACCACAGATAGATGGCATCTACAGGCAGGATGCCCTTTGCCCAAACGATTTCGAAAATTACGATTTTCGGGCAAAAAAATTGTGGAAAGTAGATTTGCAAAGTTTTGAGGAGGCGGTGAAAACAGGTTCTTGGCATCCTGATGCAGTGTTTATTTCGCATGCACATTTGGATCATTGTGGATATGCTCCGTATTTGGGTGCTATTCCGTTTTTGTGTTCTGAAATGACGCAGAAATTGATGGAGTCGGTAGCTGAGATTGGAAATTTGCAGGGTTTGGATAAGCAGCTGACTGTTATGAAAGACCGGGAGATGGGAAGGCTGAAAACAGGATTTTTTCCCGGTGAACCAAAAGTAGGCTATTCAAAAGAACAGGAAGAACGAGAATTCCGTAATTTGGAACATAAGAAACCTCAAACAATCAAGAACGGGTTAACGGTTACTGGGTTCAATGTGGATCATTCGATACCGGGGTCGATGGCTTGTCTCGTTGAGACGAAAGACTCTCAGGTGCTGTATACTGGAGACATACGGTTTCATGGAAGGTCTGGTTACGATTTGGGGGCAGAGTTAAGCGGTCTTGCGCCGGACGTCATGTTTTGTGAAGGAACCCGTATTGACCAACAGGAGCCAGACGACGAAAAAAAGGTAGAATCTGACCTCACCGACATATTTTCAGGCTGCGAGGGGTTGGCTATGGTTGGGTTTACGTGGAAGGACATAGACAGGTATGAAACTGTTCGTGATGCGGCGATAAAGAGCGGCAGGATTCCGGTTTTTGATCCGCGGTTAGCTTATTTGCTGGCTAGGATTGGGAGAAGCGTGTATGATGAGGGCGCGAGGGTGTTTCTTGAGAGATGTGGGTGTATGCTCTATTCGCCGGGCGATTACAGTAACTCTAAGCATAAAGTTGGGGATATGCCGCTTTCGGAGTGGAGCAGCAAACGCGACAATATAGTTGTAGACACGAAGCATCTGGAGAAGGGAATATCCGCCATTGAGCTTAGTGAGAATCCATCCAGTTACGTTTTGCATCTGGACTATTTCAGGTTCAAAAACATCTTAGACTTCGATCTCCCAGAAGGTTCCATGTTTGTGAGGGCACAATGTGAACCGTTTAATCCCAAAATGGAGCTTTCTCAAGACCGGATGATAAGGTGGCTGGAGCATTTCAAAATCAATGTTGAGAATGGCTGTAAACCTTATCAGATTCATGCTAGCGGTCACGCGTCTGGTCCAGAGATACAAGAGATGATAGACAAAATCAAGCCCAAGGTGTTAGTGCCCGTTCACACCGAGCATCCAGAGCTTTTCAGGAATGTTGCAGGCAAGGTTCATAGACCCAAAAAGGGCGCAGAAAAGAGTGTACAATAAGGTTTTTTAGAGCCCCAAAAGTAGGTTATTTGGGAGATGAAAACGTTTTGAGTGTTGAAAAGGAGTTTTCCTTAACTGAACTTAACAAGCCAGAAGACTGGGGTAATCTTTCTGTCATGGCTAAGAAGCATGTACCCATAATTGAGGCACCAGATACGGTTAAAGCCAATGAACCTTTCGCAGTAAAGATTAAGGTTGGCGGAATCGACGGAGTTGAGCACCCCAACACTTTAAGTCACTGGATAAACTGGGTTGCGCTCTACGCTGGAGAACGATTAATCGTTATGTTAAGGTTTGGCACTGAACTGTCAGATGGCTACGTAGTAACAATTAACGTAACATTAGCCGCTTCAGCCACCCTGAGGGCACAGGAATTCTGCAACCTACACGGAGTCTGGGAAGGAAAAACAAAAAAGATCACTGTCGAGTAGGCTTTCAGAGTTTGGAAGCCAGTTTTTTGGCGTCCATTCTTATTTTTTGTAGGTCTTCTTCTGTTGGTTTTCCTCTGATGTCGCCCATTATGCCTTTTGTGCTGCGTTCCTCTGAGCCATGGTACTCGCTGAGAACATACCATTCATCCACCACTGTGAATCCGATGTGCTCAAAAAATTGACCCATATACAGCCCCACAGGCGTTGCTTCACGGAGCCCTGTATGCGGTCCTGAATAGGTACAGAACATTAACGCGTTTTTTCCGGGAACTTTTGGTGCACCTGTTTTGATTTTTCCCTGCTTGTGATGTTCTTTAAATTTTTTGAGCAAAAAGTCCGTAACCTGCTTAGGCGGATGGAACCGAATAGACGGTGAACCAACACAGACAAGGTCATAATCGAAGTAGTCTATGTCCCCTGCTTCAGTTGTTTTCATTAAGGAAACGTTTACTCCCGCAGCCTCTAAACCCTCTTTTATCGCAAGCGCTACCTTCTCAGTGTTTCCAGTGCTAGACCAGTAAAGTATCACAGCACGCTTCACAGTAATTCACACCTTTTTGTGTCAGATGGAGACAAAAGACAGGTTGGAAATAAAGGCTACTTTTTTTCTTCCAAGATCAGCATGGTTATGGTTGACCGAACCTCGTCTAGGCTCCGCACCTTCCAAGTGACAATTTCTTTGAGTTTGGCCATGCTGTCCGCCCGGATCTTAGCCACTACATCGTAGACGCCGTAAACAGGAAATATTTCCACAACCGAATCAAGTTTCTCCAAAGTCTCTACGACACTCTCCATGTGCTTTGGTTCAGTGTTAATCAACACATAGGCCATAGGCATACAATCTTCTCCACACCTAATGCAGCTAAATATCCTAAATAATCTTTGGGCAAAAGCCTTCAGGTTTTACAGCCTCTTAATTTTTCTGTTCCAGCGGCAGTGAACGAGAACGATGTAACTGGTTCAGTCTTTCATGTAATCAAGCATTCTTTTTTGGATGCCCCCATCCTTCAGTCCCATAACAAACTCGATCACATCGTTGGGTTCCTTGAATCGCAGGTTTATGAGGCTCTGGAAGCCCCAATCTGAACATTTAATACGGGAAATAGTGGATGCGGCACTCACGGACTTGCCGAAATCTTCGGTAAGATTGTAGGTGGCTAGAAAAGCTCCACACCACACATCTCCAGCCCCCGTAGTGTCAACCACCTTATCCGGCGACAGATTCAAGGCGGGAACCATCTGCATGTCAACATTTTCTCCGCTGATTATAGCTCCAAAGTTTCCCAATGTGACAATCAGCCTTTTAGCTTTTAGAAGTCTAATAGCAGAAGAGATTGAATCAGTCTGGGTTAACGCTTTAGCTTCCGTGTCGCTCAAAATGAAAAAGTCCGCTTTCAAAGCAATGTCCTTTAAGATTCTCCTGTTTCTTCGCCCTTCTTTGATATAGTCTATCCATGTGTTGACTGAAACTTTAGTTTCCGGAGACTTTTGCTTTATCTTGTCTAATATTCTGGCAACCTTTGAAGGTCTCATAGGTGAAATGTGAAATATGCTCTTGTGCCTAAGCCACCGGTCTGAGATTCTCCGGGACGTTATTCTGGAGCCAGCGCCATGATCGGCTCTGAGGTAATGGGCTTCCCAGCGCCGGTCATACTTGATGTGAAATCTTGTGGAGGCTGCATCGTACATTTTCACGTCCTTGTAAGGCAGCAGGTTCAAAACATCAAGGAAGTCATAGTCTTTTCCGGTGGCTGAAATCAAAGTGACGTTTGGGAACAGTGTCCTAGCCGCCATTGCCGCGTATAACGCTGCTCCTCCCGGCTGAACCCGAGTGCCGTTGACGTTCTCGACTTTGTCAACAGAGATGTGACCAACAAACACCAGCCTTCTCGCTAACAGCCTATTCTCCCACCCTAAACATCACAGGATTCCGTTATCCACACAGATAGTAAAGTTCGATTTGAATAATGTTGCCCTTCAACCCCAAAACTAAAAGGTTAAGGAACACAAACAAGACTTCAACCAAGTCTGCAGAACCAAAAGATAACTTTTATCAGTTATGCCACATTGTTAAGCTCTACAATCAAAGAGCGTAATGAACGTTGAGCACTAAACATTCTTCTCTCCAGCGGTTTCGCCTAAAACGGAATCTAGAGAGACTAGCCGCCAGAGAAGGCAGAGGAACCGAACTCGTCTCACTTTATGTGCCCCCTGGTCGCCAGATCAGTGAAGCGGTTGCCATGCTCAACAACGAGTACGGAACAGCTTCTAACATCAAATCTACAACTACCCGAAAGAACGTTCAAGACGCCATCGTTAAGGTAACTCAACGCCTCAAACTCTTCAAGAAGGTGCCTGAAAACGGTTTGGTGATCTTCTGCGGAGCCATCCCCCAGAACGGTCCCGGAAGCGAAAAAATTGAAACCTACGTGATATCTCCGCCAGAACCCATTCAGGTTTACCTTTATCGTTGCGATGCTAAATTCCACACTGAACACCTCCAAGAGTTCTTGAAGGAAAAAGAAACATATGGACTCATCTTGATAGACGCCAATCATGCAGCCTTCGCTACCCTCAGAGGCAAACGCCGCGAAATAGTGGAGAAGATTACATCAGGGATTCCCGGAAAGTTTCGGGCAGGAGGCCAATCCGCTAGAAGGTTCGATAGGCAAAGAGAAGCAAAGATGCAAGATTACTTCAAACGTGTAGGGGAACACGCCAACAAAATCTTTCTTCCTATAGAGAATCTGAAGAGCCTGATTATGGGAGGGCCTGGACCCACAAAATATGATTTCCAGAAGGGAAACTACATTCATTACACATTGAAGGAAAAGATTGTAGCCACCGTTGACACCTCCTACGTGGCTGAACAGGGAGTAGAGGAGATTGTGGAACGTTCCTCCGATACCCTGCGGCGCATCCGTTACGTTGAAGAGAAGAAAATCATGCAAAACTTCCTCAGGGAGATAGGACACGACACGGGTTTAGCCACTTATGGCGAAAACGAGGTGCGGAGAAACCTGAAGGCGGGAATCTTGAGGACTCTCCTGCTCTCTGAGGACATTGAATTGGTTCGGGTTACCGTGAAATGCACATCCTGCGACTACACCAAACAGGAGACAATGAAAAATCATGAGGTTCTCGAGTATACGCAGAGTCTGAACGGAAAGCCGTGCCAGAAATGTAGTGTTCCATCCCTCTTTGTGGCGAATGTCAAAGAGATCATCGACGAATTAGCTGACTTGGCTGAGGAGACAGGAGCAGACGTGGAGATTTTGTCCGGCGAAACCGAGGAGGGTCAGATGCTGAAAAAATCTTTCGGCGGAATCGCCGCTATTCTTCGCTACAAAGCTTCAAACTAGTATTCTGTTCTGAAATGGACATCTGGATATCCTTGGAGTTCTTTTCCTTCCCCTTTGCCTTTCACAATCTCGATTTTCTCTATTTTGAGGGTCCCAACAAGGTCTTCCTCGGCTTGATGTAGAATCTGCGTCGTCTCCTTGTCTTCGGAGTAGAATGTTAGCTTCCGGATGGACGCATTCAATGGCTTTTGGTTCTCCGCTTTGTCTCTACGAATTTCTCCCATCACAGCAACGATCAAGTCGCCCTTCTTTTCGGTCTCTTCATCGATCAGTTCTTCTTGTATATTAGGCCATGGAGAAACGTGGATGCTCTCATGTTTCTTGTCATCCGCGTACATAATCTGATATATTTCTTCAGCGATGTGTGGAGAAATGGGGGCGAGAAGCTGGAGGATTCGGTAAATCGCAGTGTAGAGGGTGTATTGGGCAGCCGTTCTCTTTTCTTTACCATACGTTTCAGGTTGGTAGAGCCTATGTTTTACAGCTTCGATATACTGGTCGCAGAAGCTGTGCCAAGTGAATTTTCTTATTTCGTCAGTGGCTACGTTAAATTGGCAGTTCTCCAAAGCTGCAGTTACCTTTTGGGTAACCCGCTCCATCTTGCTTAGGAGCCAACGGTCCATAAGGTTGAGTTCCCCTTTTTGTTTTGGGTCATAGTTTTGGAGGTGCATGCTGGCGAATCTGGAGGCGTTCCAGAGTTTTCTGAGGAATCTCCATGCGTATTCTACGTCTTCCCATCTGAAGGGTATGTCTGATCCTGTGGCTCCACCGCCTGTTGCCCATTGACGGGGCGCATCAGCCCCGTATTTTTGGAAGACGTCTGGGGTGGCTACGAAGTTGCTGAGGGATTTGCTCATTTTTCTGCCGTCTGTTCCGAGGACCATGCCGTTGATGAGGACGCTTTTGTAGGGTTTCTCGTTGAAGAGTGCGAGGCTGCGGACCATGAGGTAGTATGCCCATGTGCGGATGATGTCGTAGCCGGATGGATGCACATCAGCGGGATACAGTTTGCGCCAGTCTTTGTTGTCTGGCCATCCTGCGTGGACTGCGCAGGTTATGGAGGAGTCGAACCATGTGTCCAGCACGTCTGTTTCTGGGGTGAAGTTTGTGGAGCCGCATTTTGGGCAGCGGTCGATTTTTGGGGGTTCGGTTCTTGGGTCTATGGGAACCCAGTCAGGTTCCGCTAGGATGATTTCTCCGCATTTTTTGCAGTACCATATTGGGATTGGGGTGGCGAAGATTCTTTGGCGGGAGACTACCCAGTCCCAGTCTAGGGAGTTTGCCCAGTCTATCATGCGGGTTTTCATGTAGTCCGGGTACCAAGTAACATCAAGGGTGTTCTTTTTGACCTGCTCGGTTAGGATGCGGGTTTTCATGAACCACTGTTCATGTTCCAGAATTTCTATGGGGTTTTTGCATCTCCAGCAGGTTCCGACTTCCTGACTAAGAGGCTCAGTTTTTTCCAGTAAATCTGCTTCTTGTAGGTCTGCGACTACGGCTTTTTTTGCTTCTTTTGCTGTCAGCCCAGCGTATTTTCCTGCGTTTTCGTTCATTCTTCCTTTGTCGTCGATCAGGATTATGGAGGAGAGCTTGTGTGTGGTGACGGCTTTTACGTCTGCTTTGTCTCCATAGGTGCAAATCATCAAAACGCCTGTTCCGAACGTGGGGTCAACGCTTCGTTCAGATATTATTTTGACTTGGCGGTCTGCTATTGGAACCCAGATGTTTTCGTCGATGTATCTGCTGTAGCGTTCATCGTCTGGGTTGACTGCTACGGTTACGCAGGCGGGTAGCAGTTCTGGTCTGGTTGTTGCTATGGTTAGGTGGTTGCCGTCTTCTAGCTTGAATTTGATGTAGTGGAGGGTGCCTTCTTTGTTTTCGTGTTCGACTTCTGCGTCTGCGATGGCTGTTTCGCAGCTTGTGCACCAGCTTATGGGGTGTGTTCCCTTGTAAATCAAGCCCTTCTTGTGGAGCTGAATGAATGATAGCTGAGTGTTTTTCCAGTAGTTTGGGTCCATGGTTGTGTATTCTGTTGTCCAGTCTACGGAGCAGCCTAGGCGTATAATGGCTTCTTTCATGATGCCTATGTACTTGCTTATGACCTGTTTACAGAGCTTAACAAATTCTGCTGGGGGCACATCCGTTTTTTTGATTTTATGTATTTCTTCGGTTCTGATTTCTGTTGGGAGTCCGTGGCAGTCCCATCCTTGGGGAAATAGAACATTGTAGCCTCGCATGCGTTTGTACCGGGCTAGGGTGTCTATGTAGGTCCAGTTGAGGACGTTTCCCATGTGAAAGTTGCCTGAAGGGTATGGGGGAGGAGTGTCGATGGTGAAAACTGGGCGAGGGTCGTCTGTTCGGTTGAACCTGTAGATGCCCATCTGTTCCCAGCTCTGCTGCCACTTCTCCTCGATCATAAGTAAATTGAATTTTTTGGGGAAAGACTTCATCAGTCAGCCTCTATAACGTCTGTTTTATCGTAAAATTAACGGGGAAGTAATTTAGCTTTTAGGTAACACAACACTTTTGATGCTAGCAAAATTCAGAAAAAGGTTGTTTTCAACAATGAAGTATTATTAGTCTCCTAATATGAAGGGAAAGTGGTTTGTGTTTTGGGAAAGCAATAAATTTCGTTCAACTGAAAGGGTAGTCATATCTGTCAGCGGTGATTTACAACGAGGCACAAGAGAACTCTGCTGCTCTTAGCAATATTCAGCTTTGCATTCCTCTTTAGAGCAGCCATCCTCTTCCATAACGAGTATCCGCCAAGTTCAGACATTGGACTGCATGGCAGCATATTAAACCTGATTCTTGATGAGGGAAAACTGCCCAGCTGGAACCCATATCACATGGGAGGAGAACCGCTTGCAACTCCCCCGGGATTCCACTTTTTTGTATCTATCTTAATTCTCTTCACAGGAATGCCGCTAATCCTTGCACAATTAATAACCGCCGCCTTTTTCAGTTCTTTCATAGTTTTTCCCGCCTATCTGATATCCAGAAGGATTTGGAGAAGCCACAGCGCAGGATTTTTGGCAGCCTTTTTTGCAGCGATTTCAGCGTTAAGCCTTGAGATGATAAGCTGGGGCGGCTACACTAATGTGGTATCCCTTGCGCTGATTGTAGTAATCTTCTATTTGTTTCTCAGGGACATAGATCAGCCAAGCCACTTCAACCTATTGATGGGAACGCTGCTCTTTGGCAGTCTCATCCTCACTCACACATTCAGCCTATTCGTCTTTTTCCCAATTCTGATACTCTACTTCGTTTCCCTGCTGATAGGAAAGGCTCTGAAGCTCAAGGAGATGAAAATCCTAAACACGCTGCGTTTCTTCACTGTTTCAGTGGCTTTAGGAATCTTAGTGGTATCGCCGTGGCTACTGAGGGTCCTCAGCTTTTACATGGGCGCTTCATCGGAAGGAGCCCTATTGGGAGGAATGGAAGCTAACAGAACCCTAATCCTCGCAAACCGTTCCGTCGAACCCATAATCTTGACTCTAATTGTTGCTCTCATTCCAACATTCTTAATGTTCAAAGCATCCAGAAAAAGATTTGTTGACAGCGGGAGCCTGCTGCTGGTAGCATGGTTTCTTGTGCCTATATTTATGACCCAAACATACATTTTTGGCATATTCACGGACTACTCAAGATTCTCGTACTTCATTGACTTCCCCGGAAACATAATAATATCAGCAGGGTTATTCTATCTTTTCCGCTACACATCAATTGCAATCAACAAACTCTTAGCAACCAAATGGAACAGAATCAAAAAAGCGCTTCCTGTAATAACTTCTACTGCAATCATCTTCAGCTTCATTATTGCTTCGTTATGGTATATCTTTCCACACGAAGCCATGCACCAAGTGAACTATTACACGACAATACAGCAGCCTGAAGCCACTGCACTGGAGTGGATAAAAAACAGCACCCCAAAAAATTCTGTTCTAGTCGCCGATCACCTTTACGGATGGTGGCTCTCTGGAATTGCCAAAAGAACCACCCTCAGCGCAACTAATTTAGAGTTACTATTATATTCTCATGAGGTGGAGGTTGCCAAATCAGCGCAGCTTCTCCTTGACACCGACTACTACATTAACAATGGCTTAATCCAAGTTAGAGAGGATGGACCATACCTGTTGCGTCACAACCCTGAGTTCAGCATAGAAACATGGAGTGGAGAACCTTTTGCACTGTTTTATTTCCAGAACAACGAAACCACACTCGAGTATAACAGCGGAAACATAACTTTGTCAGACATGGAAATAACAGAAAAAAAGATATTACAACACGAAACCTCGGCAGTCCTGACGATGACGTTTGAAAACGACTTTTTCACAGTTAAAAAAACATTGACAGTCCATCAGGGAGTGAGATTCGCTGAACTATCATATGAAATAGAACCAAAAAAGGTTCAAATCAACGTTTTTGATGCCAAGTTTATGCTTCACACAACAGCAGAAAGAAACATAACACAAAATCAAACAACATCAACGATGATGATTGGTGCATACAATGCATTCCATGGAGTAGCGGGGCAAGTAATCTTCACAGAACCCTATCCGTTAATTGAACCGATAGAACAGAATCTCACAAACTCCGCTGAAATCATATACACCTCACAGAACAAGAGCATACACGCCAAAATGCTAGTCGGCGTTTTTGACGTGGAAGGCCTAAGCTACCCATATGATGTTATAAGAAGATATGGTGAAATCGCTAGTTCTCCGCTAGAAACTGTATCCCTCGATCCACTCATCACATGGGAGTATATTGAAATGATAGAAAAATATGATGTTTCGTTTGTGGTGTGCAGAGACCAACAAGTCTATTTGAAGTTCTCTGAAGATCCCAACTTTCGGATGGTGTTCAAAGGCGGAAAAGTCGCAGTTTTTCAAGTAGTAAAATGAACTATTTCTATGAGCGATAGCTTTTAGTGTTCACATGCGCAATTGTTTCAACCTGTTCATGTAACTCATTGACTGTTGCATGCTTTATCGAACCAATCATCCATTTCAGTCCATCTACTTTCAGAAGACTGCAGAGATAATCCATCTCACATTTAACCGTCTTAAAAGCATCTGCAAATATGTGAAAGGCGGATACTGCAAAAAGATAAAGAGCCTATGCGAAACCCAAAACTGCCTCCAAATCCTAAAAAAGAAACCATTTAAAACAAAGTTCTAAACAGCCTAGCGTGCATTATCATTTTTCGCTTATAGAATTGTGAGTACTCGGCGCAGTTAGATTTTGCTATTGCTCACTTATCCAATGGTTACTACAAAAAGCAAAACATCATTCAATGACAACTAAAACAGCAGCCAAAAGATTTCAGTATCTGAGGAGCTAACGAAAAATAACATATATAAATTTCCAGTAATATCGTCTTATCAAATTCCAGTTAAATCAACAATGGCATTCAGAGGGGTGTGGGCGTATGATTGAACATGTATTCAACGTTCTACTAGGAAGTTGCAGTAACAAAGAGGAGTCTTTTTTTCTTTGGGAGCCTTTGGAAGTAAATAGTGCGTGCATGGTTATTCAGACTTTGAAGGTATTTTATACGAAGTCTTATCAGAGAATGCCTCGTGAGGTTTTTGGTGAGATTACTGACAATGGATCCATAGATAATCTTGTTACAGAGATAACTTCTTTAGAGGAATCAATTATAGAACGAGTGTGGTGTATTGGTGGCTTATACAGGCAGGAGATCAAAACAGTCATGAGCAACACTATTGTGCCTGTTTATGCGGAATACACTTGGGATTCAAAAAGTGAGTGTTTATTGGTGTGCGGAGTCTGAAAATAGCTTTTCTGACCGAGTTCTTCCATCCCCACGTAGGCGGATGTGAGCGAAGGTTCATGGAAATTGGGCGCAGGCTAGCTACCAAAGGCCATGAAATCCACGTTTTTACCATTCAATACGATCGCAATTTGCCTAAAAAAGAACAAATTTACGGAATAAATGTGCATCGGTATGCCCATTCTGGAAACTACGTTTCTCCGAATGGTTTTCGTTCTTTTGGAGGCATTTTGAAATATTCATTAGGGTCTTTCATGCGATTACTAGGCTCAGATTACGATCTTTATTACGCTAACCAGTGGCCAATGCTTCATTCCTTATGCGTAAAACCTGTAGCTAGTCCCCTAATTCAAGAGTGGTGTGAAGTTTGGACCAATTGTGTGAAAGTAACTTTGATGCAGAGACTGCTAAAGAATGTTGGCGACTACCATGTTGCTGTTTCTGAATTTACGAGACAAAGACTATCGTATCTTCTGAATCTCGACCCCTCAAAAGTTGTCTTGATTCCTAATGGAGTCAACTTCGCAAAGTTTAACAGTTCACGTACCAAGATATGGGGGCGCATAGTCTACGCCGGCCGTGTCGTGCCTCATAAACGTGTAAAGTTGCTAGTTGACGCTTTTCGTGAAGTTAAAAAGAAAATACCTACAGCTGAGTTACATATTATCGGTACTGGTTCAAGACTTCAGTCAGTAAGGAACAGGGCTGCGGGCATCAAGGGTTGTTATATTCATGGATTTTTGCCCGAAGATCAGATGATTGATTTATTGAAAAGTGCTTGGCTTTTTGTTTTGCCAAGCGAGAGAGAGGGTTCAGGTATTGTAGTCTTGGAGGCAATGGCGGCTGGTGTACCCTTTGTTACCATAAACCATCCAGATAACGCCACGAAGGAATTGTGCCATTTCAAATGTGGCCTTATGGTAGAACCGCGCGAAAATTCAATTGCTGCAGCAATTACTCAGCTTTTTAGTAATGAGGAGCTATGGAAGGAACTGAGTGTTAACGCTTTAAACTTTGCTAAAAAATATGACTGGGATATAATCACAAATCATTTGGAAGACTTTTTTGGCGAGGTAGTGAAAACTGCTAGCAAATAGGCGTTTTTCTACCTATCTTCCTTGGTTGCTGATTCTGCTAATAGTCATCATTTCCTTTGCTGTTTATTTTGTTGGATTAAACCGCTATAAGGCTCCGCCTGGCTGTGATTACGGAAATTACCTTACCCAAATAGAGATTTTGCGTGGAAACGACTTAAGAGGATGGGGGCTTCGGCATAACCCTGTTTTTTTTGTTATACTTGATGTTTTCCTTAGATTCTTTGAAGAGTTTACCGCACTAAAGATTGTAGCCTCTTTGGTCTTTGCAGTAATCGCTGTTCCATTTTTTCTTCTTGCACGAAAACTCTCTGGCAGTAGTCTTGTTGCCGTGATTTGTACATGGCTTTTTGTTTTCTTCATAAGCAATTCTGAGATGATTTCTTGGGGAGGCAACCCCAACATTCTAGGTTTTTCTTTTATGCTACTCACTTTATTATTTTTCGTCGATTTGATGAATGAGCCTTCCAGAAAGAGCCTGCTGCTTTCAGGTTTCTTCTTGAGCTTAGTTATAGGCACGCACGTTCTTGTTGCGATTTACTTGTTGTTCTCTTTTTTCATTTTTTTCATAGCGATAACGTGGGCGCATAGGAAAATCAGTAAAGCCCGAATCAAAAGTCTGTTCCTTCTGATTCTAGTTACCCTGCTATTTAGCTTACCCTACTTTTCTTTTTACTTCAATTTTTTCAGAAACTCTTCGAAGGAGATGGTGGAATTTTTCCTTCTTTCAATGCAGATACCGAAAATCTCCCTCAGCAGCATATTGGCGATAGGAGACTATTGGGCATTCTTTGTTGTAGCAATTATGTTTGCGTTGGGTCTCTTTGCACTGTCCAAATACATTAGGGAGGAGCACAAGAATAACGGATTGCTTATCTGCAGTCTTTTCCTGTCGCCGCTTCTTCTAGTTTTGGTTACTGAAAATATTATCCGATGGTTCTATTTTCTGCCAATCCCCATGTTTTTGTGTTTCGGCATCTACCTAAGAGACTTGTTTCTCGACACCAAAAATTCAAAGAACACCATTCGCCTGCTAGCTATTTGCTTCATAGCTATAATCGGTTTCCACACAACAGCTATGATGTTGTTCCATCTTCGGACAGCAACAAACGTCTACCAGTTCATAGAAAACGATGAAATCCAAGCGTTAAACTGGATTAAGGAGAACATCCCCTCGGACGCCACACTGGCAACCTCTGGGCATCCCAAAGGAGACATCGGTGGTGAAGGCAACTCCTACTCATGGTGGGTCGAAGGATACTGCAAACGGGTGTGCCTATGTTCAGGCGACCTCAAGTACTATTCTTACCAAAGAGAGCGCGACCAAGTCAGGGTTGCTAATCGCATCTTTGCAGGAACTTACTCTGCCGAATACGAGAACCTTAGAGTAACCGAGGCTTATCCCTCAAGCACCACAAACCCGCAGATCTCCGCCTTTTTCGATAAAGATTACCAAGAAATGCTTACCTTAGAAGATCGCAAACATCAAATGTTCTTCTCTCCAAACGAAAACGAACAAGAGTCATCCATAGCTCCCTTCTGCGCTGAGAACAGCACCTCCAGCGTCACATACGGAGATACGTGGGCAAACTTTACCGTAACCTACGAGCTGTCTAATTTCGAGCTCACTCGGAGCGTGCTCATGGGTGAAGCTGAGTCTTCTGTGGACGTCGTCTTTCAGATATTGCCCAAAGACTCTACTCTGAGATTGTTCAAGGTTAACTTGTACGCTTTATTTGATACAGCACTGGAAAACTGCGAGATCAGCGACGATTACGTGGTTTCATTGTCTCAGCCAGAATCCAGCGAAGGAGTAGAAACTCGAATCATGGTGCTAGAAACCAACGGCAAAGTTGGGGGCGGCACAGTCTTGTTTGCAGACCCAAAAGACTCCATGCCCGTTGTATCTTACTCATTTGAACCATTACAAGAGAGCCTCTATGTTCGTATCAGGATATTCATAGAAGCCTCCAATGAGGAGCCCGATAATGCTCAGGTCCTTCATTTTTATGACTCATATGACCTGATCAAGGAACTCCACATCGATTACATCCTGCTGAACAAGGGTCGAACAAACGAGTTTGACCGATTCAACGCAGACTCTGAACACTTCGCCCAGGTGTTCAAAAACGAGAGCATATTCATATTCAAAGTCACTTAAGCTGCAGCCATCACGTAGAAAGAAAGCGGCGTCCTGTGTGCTGCCATGGTTTGTTGGCTGTGTATCTTGCGTAAGACCGTTTTTGGTTCAGGGCAAATCAGCCCAAAGGAAAAACTAGGAGCTTTCAGATTGTGACATTGGGAAGATAACTGACATAGATTTCGAAGCAATCAATATTCCTGTTCGGTGTAGCAAACACCAAGTCAACGGAGGCGGTTTCTCCACTTTTCAGACTAAACGTGTAACAGCCCTGAACGGGGTCGCCGCGGTGAAGCGTCCCTACAACGTTTCCTTCGCTGTCATACATGTATACGTCTATGCCCACAGCACAATCGCTAATTCCTTGTTGCGAGAATTGAATGATTTCCTCTACGGCGTAGTCATTCCTGATTGTGGCGTTTACTACAACCGCAGGAACACCCCTATAAGCCTCATAGCCGCTGTCGGACGTAAAACTCACGTTGGAATAATCATACCTTAGAGTGGCTGAGTCAAGAAAAATTTTGGTTAGTTTATCACTGCTGTCCGGAAAGTGGGGTGGTCTAGATAAATAGTGTGGACCAATTGTTATAGTGTCAGATTCCAGAGAATCAGACAGCGCATTGGTTCCCTGAGACGACAATAGGCTATTGTTTACGTAAAGAGCCAACAATATACTGACGCCTACAACAGTAACTGCGATTAACGAAATCCAGATGCGCCTTCTCAACTCACTCAAGCTCTCGGCAGTATTAAGGGTTAACTACAATTTAACATTTAAAGGCAAGATGAGGTTAATTGTTGTTTTTCTTTTCTACCTGTCAGTTGCGGTAGGATTGGTGGCGGTTTCGTCGTGGATACTGAGAGTCTTCAGCTTCAATATTAGGTTCAAACTGATAATCAGAGAAGACGTTGAGCCACCAAAATAGATTACTCGGCACCGATGGTTGTTTTTATGATCCGACCCGAAAGTGTGTGGGCAGGCAATCTTCAGAGAAGACCTTCCCGTGGAACTCGATCATAAGAAGAACCCAATTCGGGTCGATCTGCTGTATAGGCAACCATTGGAACAGAAAATAAACATCAGAATGCTTGTCGGTGTGTTTGACGCTGAAGACCTGAACTACTCCGAAGTTGAAGAAACATACTATAAATTCGTTAATTCTTCCCTAGAAAGGGTAACCCTTGAGCCGCTCATCACATGGGATTACATCGAAATGCTGGGAGAATATGACGTTTCGTATGTGGTATGCAGAGATCAGGATGTCTATTCGAAATTCTCGGAAGACCCAAAGTTTCGGCTGGTGTTTAACGGCGGAAACGTCGCAGTTTTTCAGGTAGTAAAATGAAACAAAGGTAGAGAACCGTTTCTAGGAACGACGGGATGTTGAATTTACACGTATAATAGTTTCCACTAGCTCGTTTAACTCGTTAACAGTTACATGCTTTACTGAATGCAGCATCCCTTCCAACCCCGTTGACATACTCCTTTATGGATGGGCTCAATTTAGTTCCATGGATTAGAACAGAGTGTTCTGATTCCTGAACGTTTCCTGCATGTGCCCTTTTTCATGAAAGTTACCGTTTCTTTGATAATTTGAGAAGGATTCGAGAAACTAGCCGCTTTCGTTTAAGGTTTATTTTCAGGGTTCCATTCTCCATGCAGGTTAAGCAGATATTGAAGTCACAGGTTAAACCGTCATGAAAAACGAATTTGCATGGATATACAGCTTTGACTGCATCGCCGCAGCAATCACAGAACAGGTGCTTCATGACTTCAACCTTACGAAGCAAGAGACGACACATCTTAAAAGGGAAGTTTCTTGCACAGAAATGCTGGGAAAACTGATGTATTTGCGAATATGGATATATTATGATGTGAGAAGTGTGCACCAGAGCAGGGTTTAGTTGATGGTTAGCAGAAGCCTCATTGGTAAATAATCCACAGATTAAAACTGGATGTTTTTATATGCTGACATTACTAGTCATATATTCGTTACATCCTGCCGATTTGGAGGAAAATTGGTGCAAAAGCTAAGACTACCCACTATTGAACTGGTTTTCGTCCTAATCGCCGTATCCACCCTCTTCGTTGTAACAGTTCACCAGATGTCCACAGATGGAGTTCTTCCCGGAAACGACCCATCGGTACACTTGGCGAAAGCAAAACAAATCGTAATAGACGAGAGGGTCAGCTACAGGGAAGTCGCATGGTATCCCCCCCTCTTTCACACCATCGTAGCTATGATCCAAATTTTTGCAGGAACCCTTGACGCTATGGTCGCAGCTTTTCTCATAAAACTGCTGATTGCAACCCTCAACGTGCTAATCCTGTTATCCACGTATTTGCTGAGTCGAAAACTTTTTGGGACAGGCGTCGCCGTCGCTTCAGCCGTCTTCACGATTCTGTCAATTCCACTTTTTGAGATGATTTTTTGGGGAGGCTACGCAAACTTTCTGGGTTTAGCATACATTGCCTTTATCTTTTACATACTGAACAAGGACTTCGGACTTTCAGTTAAAACCTTCCTCCTGTTTCTGGGAACCTTCACAATCGTATTGTCCCATCAGCTTGCCACTTTCGTTTTCGTTCTGATGTTTGTCCCCGCCTTCTTAGTCAGCACCATCGGATCAAAAAGAAAAATCCTAGTTTTTCTCGCCGTGATCGTGGGTGGCGGATTAGCTCTGATGGCGTGGTACGCAAGGATGCTAATTGAATATGCTGACATTATTATAGAACACATCTTCTTCTCAATGGAAGAGAACATCTATCACATCTCTGCAGTTACATTTGATTCTCTAATCAAAAACCTTGGAGCAACCCTTTTCTTAGCTTTAGCAGGTATCCCCCTGACTTTCATTTTACTGAAGAAGAAAAAAGCCTTGAAATCCTCGATACTGATTATTTTTTGGCTCGCCGTTCCCTTCCTTTTGTCTCAGCTATATCTCTTCGGAATTTACTTACCATACCACCGCTTCATCTACTTTTTTGCCACACCAATAACCATTCTTTCCGGCGTAACAGTATATTATACTCTCAAAAATTCACTCGCATTCCTAGAATCAAAACTAATTCCGAAAATCGCAAAAAAAAGTAACATACTGAATGCTACCAAGATTTTTGCTATGGCACTAATCTTTTCCCTGTTCTTTATCCAAGCTCTTGGCTTTCTTCAAATAATCGAAGCTTATCCGCAATTTTACGAGAGAGCATCAATCTCCAGTTACAACTCTGGCCTATGGGTAAAGCAGCATTCAGTTCCGGACGGCACAGTGATTACTACGAGAAGCCCAGGATCATGGTTTTACATCTTTTCTGATCACCACACCATACAAGAGACGGACCCTCTTTACTCAAGAAGCAAGGTTGCCGAAGCAATATTGTACAGCTTTTATGAAATGGAAAACTCTCTCACTCTCACGCGAGAGTTTGATCCGATAAGCTCAAGCGCTGGCCAGGCAATATACGTTTCACGGTTCAACATTTGGACTAAGGCTCTAAGTATCCCCAACAACCAAGTCAACGTTACCTATGTTGATCCTCTCGGCGAATGGGTGACGGTTCCCCTCTCCGAAACTGTTGAAAACATTTACTGGACTCAGAACTCCACTGACAAAGCACAACTGGTTTCTGAGTACGTCCACGAACACTTCACGGTAGAAAAAATTGTTACATTTTCTAGCAGTAGTTCTGTGATCAATATTGAATGGAATGTTAAGGTTCACCAAAACTTAGCAAGCGTCAAACTTGCAGTTAACAACTATTTTGAGACTTCTCTCAATTTTAAGGAGGCACTTGTCCCCGGAGTTCTTGAATGGCAGAACCAATGGGACAACGCCACTTACATAAACACGCCCGAAAAATGGGCATTAGTAGAAGGCTCAGACATACTATACGAAAAACTTGTAGCAACACTCGATACACAAAACGGTATATTAACCGCTTTGGAATTTGATGAATCCCCAGACTGGTTTAGCCTCGGCGCCTTAAATAATCGCGTCATAGACGCCCTGAGACTCCGATATGAACTTGGTGATTTAGCTGAGGGCGAAACCAAAGAAATCTCTTTTTCCATACTTGTTTACGCCTTTGAGCTTGAAGAGATTGAATGGTGGACAACCTCAGATTTGAAGCAGCGATTCGATTCACAAACGGATTTGCAAGTTAACGGAATAGACTTCAGCACCTACATCGAGGAATACAACATTAAATTCGTAGCCGTCGATACTCAACAAGTTGCATCGAACATCGAAGCATCTCCGGCATTAGATAAAATCTATGATAACGGCAGAGTTATCGTTTACACAACAAAAAGATAAAGCCCAGCATTGGGCGCTACATACATTATTGTGTACGTAAAATTTTAGGGACGTATCCGCACGCTGGGTCAGAGGCGAAGAGGTCTCCGGTGTAGATTTCTGCTCTGGTTCGGCAGCCGCCACAAATTTCGCGGTATTCGCAAACACCACA
>Ga0315550_1000644_pt1 | contig 21446 bp, 14 predicted proteins | sample SalMarSW160190MG_2_FD_203100 | JGI IMG/M metagenome (GOLD analysis project Ga0315550, IMG submission 203100) | Salt marsh sediment microbial communities from the Plum Island Ecosystem LTER, Massachusetts, United States - Salt Marsh Sediment SW1601-90 ... | reverse complement strand
CAGCCCCCTGCCCCTTTTGACCTCACTACATTACAAACAGAAGCTTATAAATTTCACGGAATCACTCCCTCAAATACTCTTACTTCAGCTCAAAAATTATATTTAGCAGGACTTATTAGCTATCCAAGAACATCATCTCAAAAAATACCAGAAGCAATAAAACCTCTTAATATCTTAAAAAAACTAGAAAAACATAATTCTAACTTAACACAACACACGACAAGAAAAAAACCAATTGAAGGAAAAAAATCAGATCCTGCGCATCCAGCAATTATCCCAACTGGAAATTATAATAGATTAGAAGGATATGATGAAAAAATTTATAACTTAATTATGAAAAGATTCATAAGTTGTTTTTGCAGTGATGCTGAATTAGAAAATAAAAAAGTTGAAGTTGAGATTAATAATTTAAAATTTAATGCAAAAGGAATGGAAATTCTCGAAAAAGGATGGACAAATGTTTATCCTGTAAAAATGGAGGAAAAAGAAATTAAAGATTTTAATGGAGAAGTTGATATTGAAAAAGTAAAAATAGAAGAAAAACAAACACAACCTCCAAAAAGATATTCTCCTGCTTCAATTATAAGAGAATTAGAAAAAAGAAATCTTGGAACTAAAGCAACACGTGCAAATATAATTGAAACTCTCTACAATAGGAACTATATTAAAGAAAAATCAATCCAAGCAACAGAACTTGGGGTCCGCCTCATAGACAGCTTAAAAAAGCATTCTCCAATTATTATTGACGAAAAACTTACAAGAGAAATTGAAAAAGACATGGATAGTATAAGAGCAAGCAAACATGATTTAGAAAAAAAAGAGCAAAGTGTTGTAAAAAAAGCAGAACAAGTTTTAGGAAAAATTTCAAAAGATTTTAAAAAACAAGAATCAGAAATTGGAAAAGAAATTGCTGCTGCAAATGAGGTACTATGGGAGCAGCAAAAACAAGAAAACAAGCTAGGAATAAAATGCCCTGAATGCAATAAAGGAGAACTTACAATTAAATACACTCCAAGATTTAGATCTTATTTTGTAGCTTGTACTAATTACCCTAATTGCAAAAAAACCTTTTCCCTCCCTTCACAATCTTTAATCAAAAAAACAAATAAAACTTGTGAATATTGCAAATACCCAATGCTAATAAGAATAAAACAAGGCAAAAGACCCTGGGTATTTTGCTTTAATCCTAATTGTGAATCAAAAAAAGAAATTGATTCAAATGGGAACACAAAAAACCCAAACCAAGGCATGCTGGTAAGTAAAAAATATTCAAAGTATCAAAAAATAAACTTAAAACCTTCTTCCAAAAAGCCTATAAACACTAAATACTTAAATAACATATGAAAAGAAGAGGAAAAACAGTATGAAAAACAAAAAGATTAGCAAGGAAAAAATAATTCTCATCATTGGAATTGTTTTAATTATTGCTTCAGTAATTACTGTAGTTCCAGTATATGTTCGAGGAAAATATTGTGAAAAAAATTTAGAAGGAGAAGTAAAGACTATGTTTATTATAGGCCCTCCAGGTATGGACTGTCCAGCAAGTAATCAAACAGGAGATCTTAATAATGATGGATGTGTAAATACTATTGATTTATCAATACTTACAGAGCATTGGTTAACAGGATGCGGTGGAGGAGGAAAGCCTCCTTGTGGTTCAACTGATTGTGGGTGCATTCATTCCGATTTAACAGGAGATGGATGCGTTAATGCAGATGATTTTGCAGTGCTCGCAGCTCATTGGGGAGAATGTCCCTCATTTGGCAGTTAAGGTTCTTAAATTAACATAATTTAATTAGACTAATTATTTTTAATAACAACCTTTTCATTTTGCATTAATTGCTCAAGACTTTGCCTTTTTTTAATTAAATGACTTTTTCCTTCATTATCTAATAAAATTTCTGCAGCACCAGGATAAGAATTATACCCCTCAACATTCATTGAAGAACAATAAGAACCTGCACCCCCTATAACAACAAAATCACCTATTTGAGCTTCACACAATATTCTCGTATCTAATGTTTCAGAATCACCTGGTTTTGGAGTTAAAAGATCTCCTGATTCACAACAATTTCCAACAACAACATACTCTCCTAATCTTCTTTCCTGATCAATCTCAGGAACAACAACAATCGGGTGTTCAGCACCATATAAACTAGGCCGTGTAATATCTACCATTCCAGAATCAATTACAATAAAATTATAATCAGGAGTAGTTTTAACATCAATAACTCTTGCTATTAAAGAACCTGCATTTGCAGTTAAAAAAGTTCCAGGTTCTATTTCAAGTTTTAATTGTCTACCTACTCTTTTTTCAAAATCAATAAATGCTTGTCTAACAGGTTCTCCACACTCTTGCAAACCAGTTGATTCTTCATAATTCATCCTAGCAACTTTATAACCCCCTCCTAAATTCAAAATCTGAACATCATGTCCTGCTTTAATAAATCTTTCAACAATGCCTAAACTCATTCCAGCTACTTTTTTCCAAACTTCTGGATCAGAACCAGAACCAATATGAGTGTGAACTCTCCATATTTTTAAACCATGTTCATCTGCAATTTTTAAAACTTCACCAAATTGCTCATGCCAAATCCCAAAACTTGATCCAGGCCCTCCTGTATTTGTTTTATTTGTTCCTCCAGAACCTAAACCAGGGTTTATTCTAACAGAAACTAGATTATCAGGGAACATTTCTCCAAACCTCTCTAACTGATCTAATGAACATGCATTAAACTGAACTCCCTTATTTATCATATAAGGTAAATTAACTGGAAATTGCTGAGAAGTTAATAAAATATTTTCAGGGTTAATTCCAGCAAGAGCAGCTCTCTCAACCTCATATTCTGAAGATGCATCAATATGAATTCCCTTTTTATCAAATATTCTTAAAATATTTACATTAGAATTAGCTTTCATAGCATACCTCACAGTTAAACCATATTCATTTGGAAAAGCTAGTGCTTTATCTTCTAAAACTTTTTGAAAATAAACAAAAACAGGAGTTTGGTATTTTTCTGCAATATCTCTAACCTGCGCAATACTTAAAAAATTTAATTTTTCTATCCTATCCATCTAATAATTCAAAACACACAATTATTTAAAAACAAAACTATTATCTAAAATATATTATATGAAATTAATCATATCAAATCTTTTTTCTTTAAAATATAAATAATTAAAAGGAAGATTAAGAGAACAATGATAACTAATATAATAGCAGTTAAATCAAATAGCCTAAAAAAGAAGAATTTCCTTTTAACAACTGTGAAATCATAAGAACTTACTGCAGTCTCGCCTTCATAAGTAACCCTTGCAAGGAACACATAAACTCCTTCTGGAATATCTTTTGAAATTTCTAAAAACCTAACTAAATTTAATTCTTCTTCAATTGCAATAGACTCTTCTTTAAAAGTATAAATCCTGCCATCAAAACCTTTTATAGCATAATAAAGAAGAATATCAACATTTCTTAAATCTCCTGCATTAATTATCCTAATATCTGATTTTAATTCGCTTCCTTGACTAACAACTTTATTATCTGTGCTTGCAACAACATCAAAAAAAGCTTTTTTAGGCCTCACTTCCACAATTACATTTATTACACGCTCAGCTCCGGTCTGATCTCTAATAATTATTTTTCCAGTATGAATATCAGGAAATTCATCCTCTTTTGCAAAAAAGTCTAAAGTAAGAACTTTTATTTTTCCTTCAGCAATTTTAAAATATTCTTCACCAACAATCATAAAATCATTAATGCCTTGCACACTAATATTAAAAATTAAATCTTCAGTGCCTGTGTTTGATATTTGAATTGTTCTCCTTTCCTCTTCCCCTTGCTTTACTGCAACCCTAATTAAATCATCACTTACTGAAAAATCTGCTTCTGTAATGATTTTAGGTATTTCTCCTATAACATCATAACTAATAGAAGAAGAATCTAATCCTGGTGATTCAGGCTGGTCATTAGAAGGGGTCTGCGGACCAGAAAGAGGGATCTCAGCTACAGAAAAACCTGAATTACTAAACCCAAATATATCAAAACTTAAAACCCCGCTTGAATACCCAATTATCTGGCAAACAGTACCAGGACAGTGCTCTCCATTTCTTAAAACCTGGGGATTAGTAAAATTTAGTCCATATAAATAAACTCTAATAGTGCCATTTAAACTATGGAGGCTAGTTGTATTAATATATACATAATTATCAGAAATATTTATATTACTATCTAAATCAACAACATTATTTACTGCATCTTGTGTTAAATTTATAATTGTTTGGGGAATTACTTTACCATATGCAATTCTTTCAAGAGTCATTAAATAAATATTCTCTAATTCTGCATCAGTTAAATATATAAAACCAGTAGTATCCCCGTTAAAATTATTATAAAGAACTCGTATTCCAGGATCAATACCAACTACTGAAGGCACCTGAATAACCAACCCAGAATAATTAATAGTTAATATAGATAAGATTATTGAAACACATAATAAAAATAATAAAATTACAACCCACAATACTCTCTTTTTAAACCTATTTTTAATCATAGAAAAATAAAAAGAAATCAATATTTATTTCTTTTGTTTTTAACCTTTTTTAATTTTTCTTATCTCGCTTTGCAATTTCTCTATTTTTACCTTATCTCTCTCTGCTTTCGGTTTTCTATATCTAAGATAAGCAAAAAAGACTACAGCACCTAAAGAAATTATTGCAAGCAAGATATATCCAGGAGTATAGCTTCTTAAATGTGCATCACACTTAACTTTTAAATTTAATGGAGAAGAAACTGACATAGTAGTTACAGAACCTCCTGCACCCCCAATTTCTGAAGAAGGAACTGAACTTACAACAACTTCCCCAGAATATACTTTTTGTTCAACTTCACAAGCTTGCTCACAAAACATTAAATCCCCAATCAAACAATCCTCATCATATATTTTAGGTATTTCAAAACAAAACTCAACCGGAATAGCCTTGTTATGCATAGTATAAGCCGGAACAAATATTGGTTCTCTTTCCTCAACTTTTAAAAGATCTTCTAATTCTCCAGAAACCTCAACATTTACATAAGAATCATCATCCCATGGATTATATACTGCATAATCACTTAAACAAGTTCTACTACCCTCTTCAACTAATAAAGATTCTCTATCTGCTTTTATTCCAATGCCTGCAGATACAAAAGGTACAACTAACAAAATCAATGCAAACATAACAAATATTTTTTTAATCATTTTAACACGAAGTATTAACTTGCACCCCCTTAAAATCAACACTATTATTATAAGTTCCTGAAGTAGTTGCTGCCGGAATATCAAGCCAAAATCTATAATAATTAATTCCCCCCACTGTAATGTTATATCCTGATTTTACATAACTAGTAGTAAGAGAAACCTGGCTCGCAAGAGCAGGCAAAGTATAATTAGTTGTAGTATCATTAGCATAACTCTCATTACCTAACCCAATTGTTGCTGAATTAGAAGGGTCAGTTAAATCAGTATTAGCTTGAACACAGAAATCAACATTAGTATTTGAATCTGTAGAAACATTAAGAAACATGCCAGTCGCATTTGAAGTAATATTATTCCAAGTTGAATTATGGTCTATCACAGGAATTGTATCAACTGTCCCAAATTGAATCCCATCACTTAAATTATCTGACATATCTATTGAAAAGTATTTAGAAATTGTAACATTTGAAATAGTAGACTGGCTCGTAGCAAAACCAGTAATTCTAGGAAAACTATTTTCAATTATAATCATTCCAACTGATAAAATAAGCAATGCTCCAAAAATTCCCATCAACACCTTTTCTTTCATATTGTTTTAAGTATTTTTACATTTATAAAGATTACGTTATTTTATTATCAAGGACTCTGGCCATAAGATACTCCTTTAAACATCAAAGTATTATTATAAGTTCCTGATGCTTGCCCAGAAGGAGCATTTAAAAATAATTTCAAATAAACAATACTCCCATTACTTAAACCATCTCCTATTTGATTATCTGCATAATTAGTAGTTAAACTAAACTTATTATCAGAAGGCACACTTGAATTACTTGAATTATAACTAAAAGTCTCATTGCCTAATCCAAGTCTTTCTAAACTATCTGTTAATAAATCATCATTTGCCTTAATATACAAATCAATTAAACCATCTTCTGTTGAAACATTAACATACAACTCAGTAACACCACTCCCATTATTTCCTGGAGCAGACTGGTTAACAGCAGGCAAAGAAGTTAAATTCCAAACAATTTGCTGCTGCAAAGTATTAGATAAATCAATCGCAAAACTAGTTGCTCCTCCTGTAATATTAACCCACCACTCGTCAGTTGAATTAACATTTCCAGCCAAATCCTGAGTATAAGCTTTAAATGTATAAACTCCTGCAGACAAATCTGTAAAATTTCTTTCTAAATACCTTGAAGATGTATTTGCATATAATCCTACAATTTCCTCTGCTGAAAGGCTCCTGTTGAAAATCATGACGTCGTCGATGGTGCCGTTAAAATACATATTAGCATTACTAGTCCAATAATGTGCATTGCCAATAGATTTTACATTATAATTAGGTGGAGTGTCCTGAGAAGAATTAGAACCTATCGAAACACCATTTACAAATAGCTCCATTCCTGTACCAGTATTAAATACGCCTACTACATGATACCACATTCCACTATTGAAACTATATGGTTGTTTATAACTAATATGACTAGCAGTTGCATTCCTATGCCTTAATTCTAATTCATTGTTATTAATATAAAAGTTAACCTGCCCATATTGTAATCCTCCAATTATTCCTTCATAATCCCCTCCTTCAACATCTAAATTAACCCATGATGAATAAGTATAGTTCTTTCCAATAATATCTCCTATATCCAAATCAACATAATCCCCATTCCCATCAAATTCAAACCCTTTTCCAAAATAACCATTATCAACTTGAACTGCATCATCAACAGCAGTCCCATTATTTCTCCCCATATAGTCTATAACGCCGCCTGTTGCATTCAAATCATCCATTCTCCACCAGCTAACCAAGCTGTTATCAAAATTAATAAAAGTTGAAATATTTGAAGCAGAATCATTTGCACTAACATTCACAAATACATAAGACGAACTAACAGTTCCATTACCTGTAGTATTAGGTGCAAAACTTATTTCAGGATAAACAGTGTCAATATAAAAATCATATGTTGAAGATAAACCAAAATTATTGCCAGTATCATTGCAAGTTATAACAAATGTATGGCTTCCATCACCAATACTTGAATTTGTATAATTAAACCAAGTATCATTAAATTTGTTCATTGTTACATTTGCTGCACTATCAATAGAAAGCCCGCACCAGCTTCCTATTCTGCTTAAGCTCACATTAAATTCAATACTGCTTGTGTTCAGCTTGCTATTATTTGCAGGAGCCTGAATTATGACATTTAATGAGCAGGCAGTTTGATAAGTTGGATCTGGATCAAATGTAGAGCCCGTAAATGAACTTGCACAATCAGTATAATTTACAATAATCGGAGCATCTGCACTTGAACCAGTAGCATTATAATCTCCTGACAAAGTTAGCAAAGTATCTATAAAACTTATATTACCCCCATCATTGCCAGTTGTAGTGATTCCTCCTGAACTTGTTATTGATGTTGAACCATTAATATAAACTGTTCCTCCTCCACCATCTGTAGCAGGAGTATCCCCAATACCACCAATATTATCAATCTCTCCTGAAAATTCAAATGTGCTTAATGAAGTTAATGCTATTCTTCCTCCACCCCCTCCGTCTGGACCGCAAGTTCCTCCTGTTGCATTTAAAACACCGCTTCCTGAAATATTATCTGCCTTTAGCCATATGCTTCCTCCTGCACCAGCATAACAAGCTCCTTCTCCTTCTCCTTCTACATTAATCTCCCCATTTACAATTATTTTATCTGGTGATTCTAATTTAATCGCAGAGCCTCCGTCTCTGCCACTTCCAGCAGTTGTTCCTCCTCCGCTTCCTAAACTTACTGGAGCAGCTTCACTACCATAAGTTGGCTGTGAATTTCCCCCGCCCTTTCCTCCATAACCTCCTCCATCATTTGCTTCAATTGAAGGACCATATCCATTAGGAAAACCTAACTTACTCCCATCTAAAATAGAACCAGAAGTTATTGTGATATTTCCAGAAGCATTTATCCAAACCCCTCTACCATCTGTTGTTGTATTATAGCAAGTTATAGGATTTGATGCATTATAAAAACAATCTCCAAAAATAGTTATATTATAATTATTTGTATTAAAACCTCCTTGAACATTTATAATACTTCCATCACCATAGTCTCCTCCTAATAACCCAATACTTCCATTAACAGTCCAATCTCCTGGCCAAGTGCTGTTTGTAAATGTCAATGTTCCAAGATCTCCATGATATGTTGTTCCTATATCCCATCCTTTATCAACAGAAACTTTTCCAATATAATTCATTGAACTTCCATATTCTAATCTTATTCTTCCCCCGCCTCCTCCTGCTCCTTGTTTTGAACCACCGTCTGCCTCAATTATTCCATTTCCTGAAATATTATCTGCCTTAATCCATATAGAGCCTCCTGAACCATGATGCCTATATGCCTGATCTGGACTAGACATATTAATTGTTCCCATTATCTCAATTAAATCAGTTGCATGTAATTTAATAGCAGAACCTCCTTCTGCAATAGTGGTGCTTGCACCACCGCTTCCTAAAGAAGTTGGAGCAGAAGCATTTCCATAAGGATCTTTTGTGCTTTTATATCCTCTTCCCCCATGAGTTCCCCCAACTGAACCACTATTAATAGCACCAGGACCAATTTGTGAAGGAAATCCTAATCCAATACCATCTAAAACACCAGAACTTCCAATTGTGATATTTCCGTTCAAACTTCTCCACTCCTGCCCATGGCCCTCAATTGTAATGTTATAAGGATAATCCCCATAAATCTTCATTGTCCCATTATTGATAATTATATTTTTACTAACATTCCATTGCTGAGTCCCCGTGTTTGAGCCTGTCCAATTTCCAGCAGCAAATAAGGGATTAAAATAAATTGTTCCAGTATGATCTACATTCACACTAAAACTCCTTAGCTTCTGGGGCATAGTATTATTGGTTATATTGCAGTTTGCAGTTCCTGTGCCATTAAAAATAACATCATCTCCTGCAATTGGAGCTCTTCCTAAACTCCAACAGCTAGTGTTTATAAAAAGATAGGTTCCAGAATTACATATCCAATTATTTATTGAATCTAAAGTAAAAACATCATCCAGCTTGTTCTGATTTGCAGTAGCATTATAAGCATGCTCATCTGTTAATGTTGTATTTGTTGCATTAATTGTATAATTAGAATAATATATAATTGCAGTTGAATTTTGCACATAATCAATTATTTCTGTTATATTTGTCCAGCCAGTTCCATTTGTAGTTTCATTAAATTCTAAACCTCCTGAAATATTATAAGCTAAAACATCTACTCCTGAAACATCATTTCCTTCACTATCATTAACATAAGCCTTATAATACCATTTTCTTATTAATAAAGATGTGCTAGTAAAATAAACAATATCAGAATAAGTAACATTTAAAAAAGTATTATTAGAAGCTGTCCCATCTAAACCAATAACATAATTTACATCTGTTGAAAGGATGCAGTCTTTAAACAAATTGTTGTCTGAAGTTCCTGCTGCTTCCTCAATAAAAATAGCTCCATCATCTGATTCATCAGAATTTGTTGATACAACAATATTTGTAAAAACATTTGAACTACTATCTAATATATATACACCATCATCTGAATTATTTATTAATGTAAGATTTGTAAAAACATTATTTGGAGAAGTATCTAGTTTTACTCCGTATTGATTAGAAATAAGAGTCATGTTTGTAATATTAGTATTCTGACTATTAGTATCTATATTAATCCCAACACCAACATCATAAATTCCTCCATTTACTATTTTTGTATAATTAAATCCATTAATATTAATAGCCCAGTCTCCTGGTCCATCATCACCAGTCATATTATACCCATTAAAATCAAGAGTGATATTATTAGCTTTTATAAATATACAATCATCTGTTGCAGAGACATCACCTTGCAGAGTATAAGTTGTATTTGCCTCTGTTAAATTTCTGCAAATAGTAACATTTGTTCCTGTCCATAAAATAATATTTCTTGTTTCAGTAGTTCCAATATTATACTCATCTCTTGCAGTAATATTATAATAATAAACACCGTCACCTAATCCAGTAAAATTATAGCCAGCAGTAAAATTATCTGTTTTCCATCTAGAATACTCATCAGACTCTCCCATAACATACATATAATCACCATAATTATCAATAGCAATGCCTTCTGGTTGAGTCATTCCTGCAGTACTCTCATTCGCAATAATAGTCCCATTTAAATAAACCTGGAAAACAAGGTTAGACTCATCACTTGTAATAAATAATGTTTCTGTGTTTGAATCATAATAAACATCACTTAAATCAGTTGCTTTTCCTGAAAAAACAGTTTCAGCATCAAACAACTCACTAGCAACAGTTGCATTAGAAAAATTAAATTGATAAACTTCCATATCAGTTTGCTCTTTAACCGCATAATAAACATCCCTTGCCTCATCATAAACAATACCTTCTATACCCAAATTTCCAAGATTCGGCAACCCTGTATCTAAAATAATAAAATCTGAAATATCAATACTTGTTGTTGAAGAGTTTATATAAATAAGACTAATATTTGTTTTTCTTTCTTCAGCTATAGCAAACCAATGATTTACTCCTGTTGTATTAAGATACTCAATTGCTTCAACATCCTCCCATCCAACCATGTCAATATTCCTAATTAAGGTCCCATTAGTATAAATTTCAGAAATATCATTATCATAAGAAGCAGCAGATTTTGAATGCATTGTAAACAAGGTACTTGTATTAGAATTATAAGTAACTGAAGATACTCCTGAAGTTAAAGACAAATCTTGTGCCATCACCTCATTATTATAATTATCTAATTCAAATCCTGTATGATTCTCAGTAGTTACCCCACTAACTAAACTTCCATCTTTCCATAACTCAAAAGTAAGATTTGTAAAATTAGCTTCAATTATCCTAGCATCCATATAAACCCAGGAATCATTAACAATAACACCACTTACCTGAGTCCCAGGCCCAAAATCAACAACCGGATCAGTTGGATCAAGACTATAACTAGTATTAATTAAAAATGTATAATTACCTGAAGCAAAACTACAATTAGTCATATTATCACAAGCATAACAATTCCATAAATAACTTACATTATCTGTTAATGTTTTTGTAAATGTTGTTGAATTATCTGTTCCAGTTAAAGGCTTTGTTTCATTATTATGCCAGCCACTCCAATTACCATATAAACTAATATTAACTAATTGTTCCTGATCTGTTGCAGAACAATTAAATGTTATTGTTGTGTTTTTTGAAATATTTCCAGGCCCTGGCTCATTTAATGTAACTGCTGGGGGCTGGTCAGTATAGCTTGTATTAACAGTAAAACTATAATTAGCAATAGACCAGTTTGAATTTCCTGCCAAATCCTTAGCTAAACAATTCCAAGTATATGTTAAATTATCAATTAATGTTTTTGTAAAAGTTGTTGAATTATCTGTTCCAGTTAAATTCTTTGTTTCATTTGCATGCCATGCAACATCAGTTGAGGTATAAGAAATAGTTATCTTTGGGCGATTAGCAACAGTTGCTCCACTACTTGATGTCCATTGCTGACCATCTGTATAAGCATTAGTATCATTATTAATATGAAACCCATAATTATTAATTGATCCATTAACCCAGCCCTGTACAACTTCAACACCTGCAGAGGTTAAGGTAATTGTTTGTGAGCCTGTTATGCCTTGCCCAGGCATTGTTCCAAGAAGATCAGAACCAATATCATTTGCACCAATGCCTCCTGCAGTTTGCCAAGCATTTCCAGTAGAATAATTAATCCAATTAGCTTGAGATTCTACCCAATCTCTCTTCATCTGATATAATTCATAAGCATCTCCTTCATTAGTTATAAAAAATGTAATATTTACCTGGCTAATCACTGCATTTGAAGGAACATCAGATAAATTCCATTTTATTATACCATATCTTTCATTTCCGGCAGTAACTTCTCCATCAATATTCATAGGATCTGAAGTACCATAATTAGTTCCAGAATTAGCTTCATCAACATAAGTATCATTTGAACCTAGATAACCCTCTGTGCCATTTTGAAAGCTAACTGTAGCAGAAGGATTTCCTTCCCCTGAATAAAAATATAAAGTAACATTGCTCAGATTCATATTATCCGTTGCAGAGCAATTAAATGTAACAGTTGTTGAAGTTTTTATTGAATCATTTCCAGGAAGATTCAAAGTTACATTTGGATCAACAAAATCCAGACTAGTGTCAACAAGAAAACTTCTATTGCTTGAAGCAAAACTGCATTTACTTGCATTGTCACAAGCATAACAATTCCATAAATAACTTGCATTATCTGTTAATGTTTTTGTAAATGTTGTTGAATTATCTGTTCCAGTTAAAGGCTTTGTTTCATTTGCATGCCAGCCACTCCAATTACCATATAAACTAATATTAACTAATTGTTCCTGATCTGTTGCAGAGCAATTAAATGTTATTGTTGTGTTTTTTGAAATATTTCCAGGCCCTGGTTCATTTAAAGTTACAGTTGGAGGCTGGTCTATTACAGAATCCATTTTAAATGCCACAATAGCAAAATAAGATTCATCATTGCCTGCAGCAGCATTATGTGTATGTGTTACACTATGAACCCCTGCTGAACTCACTGTTTTATTTCCAATATGTATATAAGGACTTCCACTTGTATTTGTATCTTCTGCTAAATCTGTAAAACCATCTGAAAAATTCTGAATGGTTCCTACTGAATTGCCTGAATCTGAAAAATATATAGCTATCAATAACTCATCAGCTTGATTAGTTGTTACACTTACAGAATTATCTCCTTCATCAGTATTTCCTGTATTTATATATGACTCATTTTCACTTGAATTATCATAAGGTATTGCTGAAAGTCCTGACCATTCACTTATCCAACCAGTCCCTTCTTGGTCTAATGTCCAATTCCAAAATATACCTACTTCGCTTCCATCAGCTATTTTATATGCCATTGCTCCTGATGAAGCTGTACCACTTGCAGTTTCAATTAGTGTAAAACCTGGGGGAACTGTAAATGTTCCTGCATTTTTATCTACTGCCATTCCAGTTACTAATAAATTGCCTGGAGTTGTTCCAAAATCATAACTTATATTCATGCCTCGTGCACCAGGAGTACCATATGGTTCTGCATCTGCTTTTTGCTGAACTAACCCAATAGGGTCAACAATATAATCAAAATCAACATCCCCAATAACAAGCAGGTCAAAAACATCATTGCTTCCAATCAAATCAGTTAAATAAACTTTATACCAATCTTCTCCATTAATCTCAAATCTAGCAATCAAATCATTTTCATCTTTTTCAAAAACATCAACCTTGGCATTTCCTCTAGCATAAATTGTTATATCTCTTGAACTAGTTAATTCTTGCTCAAACTCAACTCTTAAATATTCCCCCTCACCAACATCATCAAACCAAACATTATCTTTTTCTTTAACATAATCATAAACATCTTCAATAAAATTCCTATTAGAATCTAAATGTTCTGCCTTGCTTATTTTAATAATTAACTTATAATTCTGTTCTGACAAGTGTAGAACAACCCATTCTACATAATCTATATTACCGTCGCCATCTAAATCATAATAATCAAAATCAATAAATTCCTTTCCTTCAACATGATATAATCTTATTTTATAAAAATCCTCTATACTTATCTGATTATTTAATTTACCTAAATCAGAGTAAGCTAAAACATCTTCATAATGTAATTCATCAGGTCCTGTAATCTTAATATTTTTCTCTCTACCCAAATTTTCTTCAAAAGCTTGCGGAGCTTGTGTATAGTATTCAATTGCAATCTCTTCCCCATCTTCAACTATCCCACTAACATCAATAATTTTTCCATCTTTTGTTTCAATTATGTTCCCAATTAATTCAGATTCATAAATCACTTTTCCAGTTATTGTAAATTTCCTTAACCAATTAAAAAATTTGTATATCAAACCCTTAGAATCATCAATATCTTTCCCAACATATCCTGTTATCCCTGCTTTTTTAATACTTTTTCTATCAATCTTTTCAATTAAATCCTCATATTCTTCTAGCTCCCTCTCAATTTCCTTGACTTCTCTTCCTGTTTTAATTGTAATATTTTTAGCCTGTTTTGGAATCTTAATTTTTTTCTCACCACTTGCATTAACTTTTTTCACCCATTTAACAGGCCTTCCAATAACTGCCTTATACTGGCTAATTGTTGCATTAGTAACTTCTATAGACTCATTAATAATACTCACATTAGTGTCAATTATTTCTGGTTCTTCAACTGTCTCATTCACAACAATGATACTCTCATTAATAATAACAATAGTTTCATTAATTGTCTCATTTGCTTCACTTATATTAGAAGTAATATTTACAGCCCCAATACTCTCATTTTCAATAATTTCTGTGATATTTTCACTAATTTCAATAGTTTCATTAATTATTTCCTCACTTATCCCTTGTTCAGCAGTTTCATTTTCAATTATTTCCCCTATTCCTGGTTCTTCAACTGGCTCCTCAACTATTTCTTCTACTACTTCCTCACTGCTTTCATTAGAAACAACAAATCCAATGATTTTTTTAAAAGAATTATAAAAAGGAGCCGTGCTTGGCATAGAATCAGAACCTGAAATCATACCTGGAATATGCTCTCCTGTTAAGGAAGTTTGTTCACTAAATTGCCCACTAAAACTTAAGCTATAAACTAAAAATAAACCTAAAAAAATTATCATAATCACACTAAAAACACTTAAAAAACTTGTAGGAGTAACTAATTTTCTTTTTTTCTTTACCTTTTGGTTTATTGTTCCAACATATCTTTTCTTAACTTTCCCAGTTGAATCTCGATAAGATTCATAATAATAAGGTCCAAACTTTTTTCCATTTCTATAAAAATATCTTTTATAAGCCATACAAACTCTTTTTTTAATAATATTTATAAGAGTAACTAATTTAAAAACCTTTTTTTAATGCAAAGAATATATAAATTACAAAAATCTTGTGGGAGTAACTAAAAAAACTAAAAACAATTAATTTAAAAACCCTTGTTCCTAACAAAATACACAATGCCCCTTTTTGATATGTACTGCAATAATAAAGAATGCCCTGCTTATGAACATACTGAAAGTTACATACTTAAAAATAACAAACAAAAAGTAAAATGTGGTGCATGCGGAAATGTTTTAGAAAGAAAAGTTAGTTTCCCAAATATTGGAAGTTCAAAAAATAAAAATCCTGGTTTCCAACCACCTGAATTTATAGGTATCCCTAATCAAATAACACTTCCTTGCGGGCATAAAATAGGTGCAATAAAAATATATGAGCTCACAGATACAAGCAAAAAAAATTACAAGATACCAAATAGTTTAAATTAAGAACTTCAACAGAAAATCACAACCAACCTCTTTTCCTTATGCCCTCATTTACAATTTCAAAATTCAATTCTTTTTCAGGCAAGCTTCTATGTTTTCTTATTATTGCCTTTTTCTTTCCAGTGTTTTTTAATTCAATTATACACTTGCTCCAATACTTTAAAATATCTCCTCCAACCACATTAACTCCTGCTTGTTTTCCTGCTAACCAATCTTCTTCACTTAAAAATGAACTATAAACTTGGCTTGTAATTAAAATAGGAATATCCTTTTTTCTTGCAATTTCATATAATGCCTTGATTTGCTTAGTTAAATCAGAATTAACCTTCATTACTTCTTCCACACTAATTTCTCTAGCTTCTACCAACTCTAATCTATAAAGCATTGTCATTGAATCAACAATTATCAAACCTATATTTTTACTTTCTTTTAATTCTTTTAACATTTTAAAAAAAGCTTGTTTTTGCTCCTGGAAATTAGTTGGTTTTAATATAATGATGTTCTTTAAAGCAAATTCAGGCAAATTTCCTGTTATTTGCTTTATTCTATCAATTGACAAACTTCCTTCTGTATCAATAAAAATAACTTTTCTTTCTTTTTTAGCTTGGTGGCAAGCAGCTAAAATAACAAAGTTGCTTTTTCCAGAAGCAGCAGGCCCATAAAATAAAGTTACAATATCTTTTTCATAACCTCCATCAAGCCACTTATCTAAATCATAGCTTCCTGTCATAATCTTGCTTGTAGATTTCTTAGGATCCAGTTCAATCTTTTCCATTAGTTCTAAAGAAAATAATATATTATAAAAATTATTGTATTAGAAAATACTCAAAATTAACCAAATCCACTATCCAGCTCAATCAGCTAGCTTTAGCAAACTCATTTGCATATTTTTTCAAATCTTTTCTTGCTTTATTAATTGCTTCTTGCAATGCTTTTTTTGCTGTTTTCCCTTCTGTAACTACTTTTAAAATCAAGGGCTTACTATAATGCTCTTTTCTCCAAGCACCTAATTTAACAGAACTATCTTCATTTAAATAAACCCTAACAAGCTCAGCTATAGTCTGATTATCTATCTGAACCTCTAATTCATTTTTCTCATCTTTAATAACTTTAATTTCCATTTTAAATCTAGGTTTTCGTTAACCTTTTTTGAAAAGGTTATTTTATAGACTAGTTAAAAAAGATAGGTTTTTAAAGTTTTTCTAACAAAGATTTTTTTACTTTTTCTGCAAACTCTGGTTGCATAAAACCAAGAGTCTGTTTTACAAATTTAGCAAAATGAACAGGGTCATTAGAATTAAAAACAAGAATTCTTTCTAATTCAAAAGGATCAGAATTATTTAGCTCATCAACAAACAAAGAAATATAATTATAACCAGGTGCAGCATGCTTCGATTTTGATATCACTATTTCAGCTAAGTCAAATGCATATGCTTAAATCAGATTTTCTGGCATTTTAAGTTAACTCATCATCAAACTCTTCAACTTCTTCAGGATAATCATTTATATCTTTAATATCAGAACCACCAATTAGCTCAGCCCCCCCTAAAAAATTATCTAATTCATTTGATTCTTTTTCTCTTCTTAATCTTAATTCTTCTTTTCTTGCCTCTATAATTTTCTGCCTTTCTTCAATCCTTCTTTGCTCTTCAAGTTGTTCTTGCCTTGTTGCTTGTATCTTTTTTCTATGTAAATCTTTTAGATCACTTATTCTAACTTCCCTTAAATTGACTTTTTTAACATTAAAATCCTTCACATCTGCTGTTTCTTCTTCACTTAAATCTAAATCCTCAGGCTCTTGCTCAATCACTTCCTCCCCCTCTACTTCAAGAGCTTCTGATTCTTGTATCTTCTCTTTAGAGACCGGCTCCTCACCAAATTCATCTTCAGCTTCTTTATCTTTTAAAGCATCTACAATCTTTCTCATTTTTGAAGCAAAAAAACCTTTCCCAGGTTTCTTTCCACCAACTTCTTCTAACTCTTCATAAAATCCCATCCCTTTCCCAAAATCAGAAAACTCTTTAGGTTCTTCAACTTCTTCAGGCTCTTCAATTTTTACATGCTCTATAACTCTCCTAACCTTAGGAAGTTCGGGTTCTGGAATGCTCTCTAATTTATTTCCATAAGAATCTAAAAGAATAGGTTCTTGATCAGGAATTGGTGCCTCCTTTCTTTCGATTTTTCTTAATGGAATTTGGAAAAACTGCTCTAATTTTTTTATCAAAACTTTAGCATTTTCAGGAACCTGCCCTTTTTCAATCATACTTATAGCTGCCTCAGATTCCCCTAAAACTTCTGCTAATTGCTTTTGAGAAAGTCCTTTTCTTCTCCTGTTTTTCATAATTATCCAATGAAAATAATCAATTAAATTAAGTTGGTCCTTTTGGGGAAGCTCTAATTCAGGATTATCATCTAAGGAATTTAACTCATCTTCTCTAAAAAAAGTGTCTTGTCTTTCCTCATCTTTCATTCCTGAAAGTCTTTTCATCCTAGCATAAACCCCAGCAGAACTTTCAGCTTGCTTAAGCTGTTCAGGATCTGGCCTTTTAATAATAGGAATGTTCTCAATAATTGCGCACCTCTCGCACATTACCCCCATCCTCCCTTCATAAATTGCATCAAAAAGCCTTACTTCACTCCCACTAATACCGCAGCGAATACATTCGTCTTCCATTTTTATTATCTAAAAAATAAAAGAATTTCCTTTTTATGCTTATTTATACTTAAAAGTATATAATCCTATTATTCAAAATAAACTTTTAATTCCTCAATAGTTTGTAAATCTATTATTTTTATTTCCTCATTTATTAAAATAACCGGCAATTCTTCCTGAGAAACATTATACCTATCTAAAATCATCTCAATTGAAGAAACCCCCACATCCCCTGCCATAGGAATAAGTAAGACTTCATTCCCTTTTTCTTGCTTTAATTCAAGAAGCAATCTTGAAAAAACATTTTGTTTTGCCTTTAAATCTATTCTTGGCTCATCATACTTATAAATATACAGCACATTAGAATAACTTGCATTGCATTTTTCCCTTGTTTTTATAGAATTTAATAACAAAGTGGCTCTTAAAATATCATATTTTTTATGTTGTAACTTTAAAGCATATGTTAATCTGCTTGCAGTTTCATATCTTTCAAGAAGCTTAGCTTCTTCATAAATTCTATTTGCAAATTTAATATTCTCTTGTTTTGCAAGTTCACAATTAAAATTTCCTGATGAATAAATCTCGCTTTGAAGTTTAACATCAAGCAAATCTATTTCTGCTTGCTTATAGAATGTATCAATTTTGCTTGTTCTCCAATTTTCTAATAAGACACCTGAAAAAACACCAATTGCAAAAACTGCAATTGTAACTACTAATGCCTGCCAAAAAGCGTGTTTTTGTGATTTAAACATTTTATATGTAATAAGGTTTGTTTTTTAAATTTTATCTATCTCCATCTATACTTTCCAATTGCAAGGTGAATTATAGCATCAACCATTATTAAAGGGTATGCAGCTAAATAAATAATTAAATAAACTGGGTAAGTTAATATATTTTTTTTTCTTAATATTTTTTCATTTAAAATTTTTAAAGTAACTATTGTAAAGATTAATCCAAAAAAGAACAAAATAATCCCAAGATAATTTAAAATATTAAGAGTTATATAAAAATCATCTAAAGTTAAAACTGCAGTTCCTGCAACTATTGAATACCTAGTTAATAAAAATCTTGAAATAACTCTGCTCGCCATTAAATACACAAATATACTTAACCCTAATAAACCTAAAAAAGTGCTCACAACAAATAATGGGATAATAAACCACCCAAAAATTCCTTTTCTAAATAAACTCTTCCTATATTTTCCAATGCATTGTAATCCTCCAATATTCCATCTTCTTCTTTGTTTGAACCACCCCCAAAACTTGCTAGGGACAGTACTTGCAACATAACTATTTAAACACATTCTTCTATCCCACCCATTATGAGCAAGATGCCATGTAGCTTCAATATCCTGAGTCATGTTTTTTTCATCAAAACCTTTAATATCCTCTAAAGCTTTCCTCCTATACAATGCTAAGGGCCCGGGAGTTACATAAACAGCATCAAGATAATCAAGAAGTTTTCTTGTAAAAGCAATAACCTTATATTCTAGAGCTTGTAATTCTTCAATAAATTTATTTCTGTTTCTACCAAGAACAGGAACTGTCACAGCACCTACCTTAGGGTCATCAAAAAAACCAAGCATTTTTTTTAAAGAATCTTTAGCAGGAAAAGAATCTGCATCAACAACTGCAATTATTTCTCCTTTTGCATGTTTTAATCCAGCATTCTGAGAACGCGCCGCATTACCTAAATTTTTTTTATTAGTAATTACTTTTAATTTAGGATATTTTTTAACTAATTTTTTTAATATTTCTTTTGTATTATCTGTTGAAGCATCATTAATAACAATAACTTCTCTAATATTTTTATAATCTATACTAAAAATGTGTTTTATAGAATCTTCTATTGATCCTCCTTCATTATAAGCTGGAACAATAAAACTAACACTATATTGTTTCTTAGCTTTAGGATATTCAAACATATTTTTTCTGTTTCTAAAATAAACTAAAAGAAACAAACTCAGCATATACAAAGAAAGAAACATATATCCTAAATAAATAAAAGGTAAAACTGCCATTTAATCTTCTCCATCTTCATCACCCCTAATTATTTCAACTTTGCTTTCAGGAGATTTTATACTCATAATCTCCTTTTCTTCATTCCCAGTAACCCCTAGTTTAATAATTTTTTCATTACCCCCACTATCTTCTTCCTTTTTTTCAATTTTCTCCACTTTTCTTTTTCCATTTTTATTATTTTCCTCTTCACTCTCCTCAATTTTCTCCTGGATTCCACTAAAATCAATTCCTTTTATAGCATTTTTCTGATTTTTATTAACTAAATGAAAATATTCAAAAAATTCATCGCTTAATCTTAATTCTTTTGTATGCCCTAATTTTTTTGCTTTTACTAAACCAATTTCAATAAAATGTTTTATATGCTCATATGCTTTATTTCCTCTTATTTTAATTATAATAGATTGTTTAACTGGTTGTTTATAAGCAAGAACTGCCAAAGTTTCTTGCTCTGCCTTTGTGAATTCTGCACTTCCAGTAGCTAATTTATTAATCATATCAACATATTCTTGCCTAACATCCATTTTCCACATATTTTCCTTACTTATTATCTCAATTGCAGAATCTTCCTTATTATATTTTTCAATAAGTTTTTCTATTAATTCTTTTAACATCAGAGGATTAATATCTGTAAGCATTACTAATTCTTGTAAATTTAAAAATCTAGCAGAAATAAACAAAGCAGCCTCAAGTTTTTTCAAATTCTCAACTTCTTTTGCCTCATCTATCTCTTTGACGGTTTTAGAACTCATCTGTTCTAAACCTGCTTTCATTTCAGAGCTAATCATCTCCTTGCTTTCCATAAATAAACTAATAAAATCAATACTTATAAATCCTACTCTTGTTTTTACAATCAAAAACAATTTCCAAACTAGAATCTAACTGTCCTCTTATATTCTTATAATCTTCAATATACAAGGGCATATTAGAATCAGTAAAAAACACATACATGTTCAAATAATCTTGTTTAAGAGGCTTCAATGCTTCAATACTAAAAGGATTAGGATAATAATGAGTATCTTTTTTAGAATAATAATAAATAGTTGGAGGCAAATCAGTTATAACTAAAGAATCCATATTAACTCGTTTTAAAAACCTAGTTCCTTCTAAAAAACAGAAATTAGAATCTGTATAAGTACTACTAAAGTCATGATAAAAATTACTGCCTAAAACAACCAA
>Ga0315550_1000643_pt1 | contig 21453 bp, 14 predicted proteins | sample SalMarSW160190MG_2_FD_203100 | JGI IMG/M metagenome (GOLD analysis project Ga0315550, IMG submission 203100) | Salt marsh sediment microbial communities from the Plum Island Ecosystem LTER, Massachusetts, United States - Salt Marsh Sediment SW1601-90 ... | reverse complement strand
GAAGGACCAGATTCCCGGGGGACTCGGGGACAAGGCCGAGCCGTGCGACTTCGATCCGGTGGAGTTGGCCAAGGGGGTCGTGGTCGAGCGGGAGCACGTCGGCGACGACGTGGCCAAGGCCATCGAGATCGCGATGGACCACCTCACCGAGGACCCGAAGTACTACGACAAGCTCGAGACCATCGAGGAGGGGCATCACTGATGTCTGGCAAGAAATCAGAATCCACGCTCCCCGGCGAGCTCAACGAGAACTGGGGCTCGAACTACATGATGGACGGGTTCTGGCACGACATGGAGTACGAGCACGGGCTCAGGGAGAACCCGCCCGCGAACCCGGTGCCGCAGCCGGCCACCTCCGGCATGTCCCAGCTGCCCGACGGCATGATCATGGGCGCGGACTTCGACGAGGTGCTCGCGGGCGTCGAGCAGGAGCACGAGGGAGCGATGGACCTGGGCGAGCTCGGCATCGTGGACAAGGAGGCCAAGCTGTCGGTCAACGTGGACCGCAGCGACTCCGGGGTGGTGGACCACTCGTGGATCGGCGACGCCTACCAGGACCCGACCCGTCTCCCGAACATGCCGGTCGACAACGGCATCCCCGAGCTGCAGCAGGCGTGGGGGGACCGCACGGACGGCATCCAGCGCATCGACCTCTACGACCGCGGCGCGGTGTCCTACGAGGACGCGCTCCAGCACGAGGAGGACGACGATCCGCTGCACCACGACAAGCTAGGCAAACTCGTCCAGGCGGCCATGCGCCGCTCGGCCGCGGGTGTGCCGATGAGCACGATCAAGCGCGACCTCATCGACCAGCTGGGGCCCGAGCAGGCCGCCAAGATCGCGGCGCCCGTCCGGGCCATCGACGCCGAGCACGGCCTGGTGGGGAACGTCTACGTGCGCGCCTCAGCCTACCCGGGGCTGCACACCGGCAAGTGGGGCGACGCCCTCAAGAAGGCCGCCCGGGGCGCCCGCTACATGGTCGCCGGCTGCGACGGTCGCGACTGTGGCAGCTGCGCCTGCGCGCTGGGGCTCACCGTGGTGAGCAGCCCGAACGAGATCGACTGGAACGACGCCTACGAGCACTACTCGCCGCTCCTGGAGGCCGGCGGGCGGCTCGACCGCATGGCGACGGTGATGGACAAGCGCGAGTCTCTCCGGACCGCGTTCCTGCGCCGCGAGGCGCCCCCACGCCGGACCGTCGAGCCCTCTCGGCCGCGGGTCTCGATGCCCGTCGACCGGGTGTCGCTCGAGGCGGCCATCCAGCGCGTCGCCGAGTTCAAGGTGCCCCACCGGGCCGTCCTCGACATGGCCACACGGTACAAGCGTGCGGACGCCGAGAAGGTGCTCCGCAAGCTCGGCCAGATGGTCAAGGCGCACCTCGTCAGCGCGGAGGAGGCCGAGACCCTCCTGCGATCCAAGGCGCCCCCGCAGGAGATCCTCAAGGCGGCGGCGCAGATCGCCCTCGTCGTCAGGACGGCCCGCTACAACGGGCCCGAGCGCGAGGCGCCGGGGGCGGGGATGTCCCGCGAGGCCGCCTGGGAGGGCCTGCGCCGGGCGGAGTCCCGCGCGATCCACCAGGAGCGGGAGATGCGGCGCCGGGCGAACACCGACGCGCTCGCGCAGAAGGTCCGTCTGATCAAGGCGCAGGTGAACGGGGGGCTCAAGGGCGCCAAGCTCAAGGCCCTGATCCGCGACACGCTCAGCCGCGAGGAGGCGCTCGCCGCCAGCGGAGTGCTGACGCCCTTCCTGCGCAAGACGGGAGCCCTGGACCCGCGGGCCCCCGAGGTCCGGCAGTACGAGGACGCCAAGTTCACGCGGCACGTCGCGTCGGCCCCGGCCATGCAGGTGGGGGCGGGTGAGATCCGCAAGGCGGCCCGCTGGGTGCGCCGCCAGATGAGCGAGGGCGCGGCGGGCTCGCAACTCGACCAGCTGATCCAGCTTCGGCTGGGCCCCAAGGTCGCGGCGGCGGCGGGCGAGCAGATCTCCGCGCAGCGCCGCGAGCACGAGGGGCTGGCCGGCCACCTGTATGTGGACGCGTCCGCCTACGCCTCGGCCGAGGGCGTCACGGGGTGCGAGGAGGGCGGTCTGCGCCACCGCGCGAACCAGCTCAAGTTCGTCCGCGCCATGGACCGGTGCGACGCGTGCGTCTACAAGAACGCCGACGGCGTCTGCCAGAAGTACAACAAGCAGCTGCTGGACGAGATCCCGTCCGAGATGGCGGAGAGCCTCCGGGTGCGGAACGTCGCGGCGGGGGAGATGACGGACCAGCAGCAGACGGCGGCGATGTTCGCCGTCGGGGCCGAGGCCGCCTCCGTGGCGACGGAGTTCGGCCTGCACAACGGGTCGCTCGACGAGGTGGACAGCGCCGAGCCGACCCACGAGGCCATCGACGGCATCTTCTTCGGAGGGTTCGAGATATGACGAGCGCGTGGTCATTCATGCAGCGGGAGGCGCAGGAGCAGGACATCGACGACGTGGAGATGTGCCAGTGGCTGCTGGCGCTCCTGCGGGCCCAGTACTGGAGCTACCAGCAGTCGCACTGGCAGACGCGGGGGCGCCCCTACTACGGCAACCACCTGCTCTTCCAGCGGCTCTACGAATCGGTGACCGATCACGTGGACGGCCTGGCCGAGAAGATGGTGGCCTTCTACGGCGTCGAGGCCGTGGACGCGCTCGACCTCGGCGGCAAGTTCGAGATCTGGGTCAAGCGCTGGAACGCCACCGACTGCCTGCACCGGCGTGGCCTGCAGTCCGAGGCGGACATGCAGTCCGTGTGCAAGGCCGTCTACGACGGGCTCAAGGCCCGCGGCACCCTCAGCCTCGGGCTGGACGACTTCCTGATGGCCATCGCCAACGACCACGAGACGAACACCTACCTGCTCCAGCAGGTGCTCCGCGTCGCCGCCGTGGCGAGGGAAGCCGCCGCCGATTGGGCCGAGATGGCCCCCAAGGAGTGACCCATGGCCACCGCATCACAGCCCCCCTACGAGCTCCTGGTCGCGAACTTCTCGCGGCCGACGCAGAGCCTGGAGTACGGGTCGGACACGTCCGAGATGGCCCCGACGAAGACGCGCACCGGGTTCATCTTCCGCCACGTCCAGAACATCGGCTTCGCGACCGACCACACCAACGGAACGGCGGTCTCCGGCCGGTCGGTCATCACCAACACCCTGAACGAGCAGTTCGACCCGTTCGGCGGGACGCCTCCCCCCACGGGTGACGTGACCGTGGCCAGCGACGTGTTCGCGGGCACATCGGCCAGCCTGTTCGTGGGCGCCTACGAGCTCGTCTCCAACCGCGACTTCGTCACGGGGGGCGGCGTCGCGGCTACGGCGACCAACATCGCCACGGCCATCGGCAACCTCCCGGGCTACACGGCCACGCCGGCCGGCGCGACCGTCACGGTCGAGGGCCCGGCGGGTCAGGTGGGGCTGGCTTTCACGGCGGCGTACCGGGGCGGCGCGCAGAACTTCACCTTCACCTACGTCGACCAGGATGGCGTCCTCAGCCAGGGCATCGGCGGGGGTCCGATCGATCCTCCCACGATCCTGCCGGCGGGCACCCCGAACGGCGTGGCGCCCTAGCCCAGGTAGGACCGCATGGCAGCAGCGACGAACGACGACCAACTCCGGGACCAGATCCTGGCCCTCATCCCCGACGACGCCACGCGGCTCAAGGTCCACGACGAGAAGGGGCACGAGCGCTGGCGCGACATCACGGAGAACTACGACGCCGTGCTGCCCACGGACGAGATCATCGTCCTCAGCGGCAAGCCGGTCACGATGAAGGGCACGCCCGGCCGTCGCCGGAAGGCGCCCGCCCCCAAGGCGCCGGCCCCGGTGAACCAGACCGTCGCGGCCCTGCAGCACGCGAAGGCGGACTTCCTGAGGAGCGACCCGCTGCTCCAGCTGCTGACCGAGGGCGTCGACTCGGAGGACATCCTCCACGAGGTCATGCGGGGGTTCGCTCAGGAGGCGGGCTCCCTGCTCTTCGAGCGCCAGGAGGCCGAGCGCAACGGCAAGGAGACGAGCCAACTCTCTATCCGGCGCATCAACGCCCTCAAGGCGCTCGGGGAGACGTGGATCAAGCGCAAGGAGCAGCTGTCCGGGAAGATGATCGACCTGGAGAGCACCGCCTTCGAGAAGCTGTTCGCGTTCATGCTCGAGACGTTCCGGGAGACCATGCTCCAGGGCAACGTCCCCCGTGACCAGGCTGAGACCGTCTTCGCGCGGCTGTCGGACCGGATGGACGACGAGACCTGGGAGCTGGAGGCCCGGAACAGGATGAAGGGGGCGTGAGCGGGTGGCCAAGAAAGGCGCCTCAAATCTCGCCCGCATGGCGCTCAACGCCGGTCGCCGAAGCGACGGCGGCGCGCGGGACGTGGTGGACATCATCACGTTCATCGAGTCGGACTGGGGACTGCGCATCACGCTGTTCCCCGTCCAGAAGGTAATTCTCAAGGCCCACTACGGGATCGCGCTCGACGACGACCCGTCCAACCGTTTCACGGTCACGGACTGGAAGCGCGAGAACCCCCGGCAGTTCACGGAGGCCGAGTACCTCCGCATGCTGCACGAGGAGGGCCGCTGCAACATCGCGGAGGTCGTGCCGGGCCAGGAGCGGCGCAACCTGATCCTGCCCATCGGGCGCCGCTCCGGGAAGACGATGATCTCGGCCTGCATCGCGGCGTACGAGACCTACAAGCTCATCAACAAGGGCAATCCGCAGAAGCACTACGGCGTCGCCCCGTCCAACCCCATCCGCCTCGTGTCCGTCGCCACGGGCAAGGAGCAGGCGGGCCTTCTCTACGAGGAGGTGAGCCACCACTTCGTCAAGTGCAACTTCTTCCGGCGGTACACGGCGAACAACACGATGTCCTACGCGCGCTTCCAGACGCCGCACGACATCGAGGAGTTCGGCTCGTACGCCGAGAATCCGCAGGCCCGCGCGTCCATCAAGGTGTTCTTCGCCGCGTGCAACGCCAAGAGCCTGCGCGGTCAGGGCAACATCGTCATCATCCTGGACGAGGTTGCGCACTTCCTCGAGCAGGGCGGGTCCTCCGCCGAGGAGGTCTACGCCGCCGTCTCGCCCTCCAACGCCGCCTTCACGCCGAAGGACGAGTTCGGGCAGAAGGTCAACGGCGAGGAGACGCCCACCGACGGGCGCATCATCATGATCTCGTCGCCCCTGGGCAAGCAGGGGCTGTTCTACGACAAGTTCATGCAGGGCATGCGGGGCGGCGACGCTGCCGACAACATCCTCTGCATCCAGGCGCCGACGTGGGAGGTCAACCCGGACATCTCCGCGATGGTCTTCAAGGAGGCGTACGCCTTCGACCCGCGCATGTTCTTCCAGGAGTTCGGGGCCGAGTTCACGGCCCGCACGACGAACTGGCTGGAGCAGCCGGAGGACCTGATCGCCTGCGTCGACAGGTCCCTCAAGGCGAAGTCCCGCGGCACCCCGCGGATGCCCTACTTCGTCGGGTTCGACCTCGGTCTCGTCAACGACGCCAGCTCCATCGCGATCACGCACATCGAGCCGGGCGGCCACATCATGCTCGACTACATCGGCAAGATCCAGGCGGGGGTGGGCGAGTTCGCCAACAAGGAGCGCCTGGACTTCGAGGAGGTGGCCGCGTGGATCCACGTCCTCTCGCGCCGGTTCCACTTCCACAAGGGCCTGTTCGACCAGTGGGGGGCGATCCCCCTCGAGCAGGCGCTGGCGAAGAAGGGGCTCGCCATGTTCGAGGGCAAGCTGTTCTCGCAGCGCGAGAAGTCCGAGATCTGGGCCAACCTCAAGTCGATGATCTGGGACCGCGTGGACGGGCGCCCGCGGCTGGTGCTCTACGACATCAGCGAGCGGGAGAAGGCGGCCTACCTCAAGCGGGAGGAGAGGGCGCCGGAGCACCTGGAGTACATCCAGGAGCTGCTGGACCTCCAGGCCACGTACAAGACGAACTACATCGTGGAGGTCGAGGCGCCGCAGACCGAGGGGAAGCACGACGACATGGCGGACGCGCTCGCGCGCTCCGTCTGGCTGGCGAGCCAGCACCTCGGGAAGCTCAAGTACATCGCCCGGTCCCGCACGAACGTGGACCCCAACCAGGCGCGCATCTCGGCCAAGGTGCGCCGCACGAACCACCGCAAACGGCTGCTCGGGGGGTCCGACCCCAAGCGCCAGATCCAGCGCAGGCGGAGGAGGTAGGCGTGTCCTCCAAGGGCATCAAGCCGGGCGACCCGCCGCGAGCGGACCACAGGTTCATCGACTACCAGGTCAAGAACTTCGTGAAGAAAAAGTGCCTGAGCCTCCCGGACGAGTACGACCACGTCGCCCGGGTCTTCGCGCGGGCCGGAGGCTCGTGGGAGCGGCTGTTCCGCGGGTCCGTCGCGGACGTGGTGCTCCTGCGCAAGATCATCAAGGTCGCGGTCAAGACAGGACACATCTCCGCCGCCCCGAAGTGGCGGTAGGGTGAGGACGAGCATGCCCCAGGACCCCGACAACGCGCCCGAGCAGCATCCCGACCCCGAGATCGGACGGCTCACGATGCGCGCCCTGCTCGACGCCGAGCGGGACCGCCTCATGCGGGAGCACGCGGAGCGCGAGCGTCGGGCACGGCGTGAGGCGCAGGACGAGCGCGTCAAGGCGCTCCGCAAGGAGCGGGAGGGACGGGCCCGGCAGGTCCACGCGCGGCGCCTCAAGGCCATGGGAGAGGCCACGGAGCGCATGGGCGTCCACGTCGGGACGGCCTCCCGGAGCCTGCGTGCCGCCCTGCGGGAGATCTCGGCCGTGTCGGCCCCGCGCCACAGCGCCGAGGGCCAGGAGCAGCAGCGGCTGATCCGCGCCCTACGGGCGTCCCTGGGCGCGCTGCGTCGGGCCGGGGCCCGGGAGTTTCACGAAACGGACATCGACCTCGGGGCCGAGATCGACGCCCTCTGACCCACAGAACCACAAGAACACAGAACACAGGACCACAGGAGTAGCCAGCCATGCCAGCTGAAGGCTCAGCCAACGCAGTCAAGGGATCCGCGTCCCCGACGATCCGGAAGAACGAGGACGAGCGCGTCGTCGCGGCCGTCCCGAACCGGCGCCCCAGCATCACCGTGGGCAAGCCCACCCGGGTCGTCGTCGGCTCGATGAAGGCCAAGCAGAACCACAGCTTCCGCGAGCGCGTGGCGGCGTCCTGCGGTCCCGGCACGGGCAGCTTCGGCGGCGTCGGTGCCGGCGGCGGCGGCGGCTACAGCGGGGGAGGTGGCGGCGGCTTCGGGGGCAACGGGGGTCCCGGCGCGGTCGCGGACGCGAGCGGCGGGAACTTCTACTCGCCCGAGCTGTCCACCGACTTCCTCGAGCTCCCGCAGTCGCTCAACGAGCAGTGGAACTACTACCGGTTCTTCTACAACAATGAGCCGTTCGTCGGGCAGGCCCTCGACCTGCACACCGAGCTGCCGTTGTCCAAGGTCAGGCTCGCCCGGCCCAAGGCGAAGAACCGCAAGATGGCCGAGGCGTCCCTCGCCTTCTGCGAGAAGTGGGTCAACCGCATCGGCCTGCTCCAGCGCCTGCTGGAGATCGTCCACGACTACTTCCTGATCGGGGAGGTGTACATCTTCTGCGAGGACGGCAACGACGAGATGCCCCGGGAGGTGCGCGAGAAGGTCGTGCGCAAGGTCGAGATGGACGGCACGCTCACCGAGACGTGGGTGGAGCGCCCGGACGCCGAGGCGCGCATGGCCCGTTGGATGCGCAAGCACTACAGGGGCCTCACGAACATCCGCATCCTGCCCCCCGAGCAGGTGCACATCCAGACGTTCCCGTTCACCGACCAGGTGATCATCGAGCTCATCCCCGATGCCAAGACCAAGCACGTCATCGAGATGGCGGAGCAGGGGGACCGCAACGCGGCCCGCGTGGTCGAGTCGATGGACCCGGCCGTGGTGGACGCGCTGCGCCGCGGCGACAACATCCCTCTGTCCACGGACAGCGACGGCGGCTCGTTCGTGCACTACATGGCGAACAAGAAGTCGCAGTACGAGCCCCGGGGCCACAGCATCCTGCAGCGCTGCCTGCGGACGCTGGTGTACTTCGACAAGCTGCGCCAGGCGCAGACCAGCATCGCCTCGCGGCACATGACGCCGGTCCGTCTCGTGTACGCCGAGGACATGGACGAGGCCGACACCGAGGCCCTGCGCGACCAGATCGACCTCGCGCTGATGGACCCGGACTACTCCATCGTCACCAACTTCCAGGTGACGTGGGAGGAGATGAACTCCAACGGGCGGCTCCTGGAGCTCTCTAGCGAGTACGATCTCGTCGCGCGCCAGCTGTACGCCGGCCTCGGCGTCACGGAGACCCTGCTCAACGGGGAGTCCTCCTACTCGGGGGACCGGATCAACCTCGAGGTCATCAACACGCGCTACATGCTCCTGCGGGAGAACGTGCAGAGGCTCGTCGAGGAGTACTTCTTCAAGCCGATGTGCCGCCGCATGGGCTTCGTGGAGGAGGACGACGACGGGCAGATGGTGGTGATCCACCCGCGGCTCAGCTTCACCCGCCTGGCCCTCCGCGACAACCAGGACACGTTCGACGCCCTGTTCCAGCTGTACCAGAAGGGCAGCCTGGACATCGAGACCATCCTGGAGCTGCTCAACATCGACCCCGTCACGGTCCGGGAGCGTCTCCAGAAGGACTTCGCCACGTTCAACGACGCCTCGTTCAGCGAGGTGCTCCGGTCCATGTACGGGCGGGCCGGGGACCAGCTCGTGGAGGGCTCCAACCTGGTGGAGAAGCTGGCCGAGACGATGGGCCTCACCTACCAGAAGGCGGAGGAGCCCGGGATGGGTCGTTTCGCCTCGCAGAAGCCCATCCCGGTCGTGGACGACGCCGACGTCGAGAACGCCCTGATCGACAAGATCGCGGCCGCCGTGGCCGAGCGCCTGGCGGCCCGGATGGCCCCCGAGCCCGCGGCACCGTCCCCGTAGCGGTTTTCGGCCTATCCCGCACCCACTGACGGAGGCCCCGCGTGCCGCGCCCTCGTCCCACGAGTTTCACGAATAAGCCGCCCGAGTGCGTGCAGCGCCTCGCCCAGGAGTGGCTGCGCCGTCGCGAGCGCGGCCAGACCCCGGACTTCGTGGACACGCTCGGGGACGGCGCGCGCGTGGAGGTGACCCGCGTGGCCGCGGCGTGGACGCGCCGCCTCGTGCGCCGCGGCGGGGCCTGCTGCGGCGACTGCCTGGACAAGGTGGCCCAGCACTACCCCTACGAGAAGTGCATCAGGGACGGGCTGGCCGACGGGCTGACGAAGACCGAGGCGGCCTACCGCTGTCGGTGGATCGCCTGCTGCCGGTCCAAGCGGGAGAACCGGTTCAAGGAGACCGGCTACTGCAAGGACTTCGACTGCTCCGACAAGCCCAAGTGGAGCGGCAAGAAGGCGGCCGACGGCCGCATGACGCGGCTCGGCAACGTCGTCTCGGCCGGGGAGAGCAAGTCCCGGTGCATGGAGGCCGGGTGCGGGAAGGCCCCGGAGATGGAGTGCATCTGGGCCGACGGCCGCGGGCGGGCATGGTTCTGCAAGAGGCACTTCGATGCCTGGTCCAAGGAGGACACGGACGGGGGGCTGCCGAAGGCCATCGTCAAGCAGCGGAAGGTCCCGCACGGCGTCGTGGGCGAGCGGTACGGCGAGTACCCCGCGACGAAGAAGGCCAAGGCCACGGGGCGCAAGTGCGGCGACGGGGAGTCCGTGGGGCTTTTCATCCCGCTGCCGCGCCGTCTGGCCGAGAAGTTCCCGTCGCTCGGCGACGAGGACGGCTCGCCCTCGCACGTCACGTTCCTCTACATCGGCGACATCAAGGGCTGCCGCGAGCAGGCCAAGCTCGTGGACTCGCTGCGCGAGTGCTGCCGCAAGTGGTGGCCCCGGTGCCGTGCCACCCTGGGCGATCTGTCGTACTTCGACCACGAGGACAAGAACCGGAGGGTCCCCCACGTGACCGTCGAGTTCGACAAGGACCTCAGCGGCTTCAAGCACCGGATGAAGCAGGAGCTCCACGAGGCCGGGTTCGAGGTCCAGGACAGGTTCCCCGAGTACAACCCCCATGTCACGCTGGCCTACCTGGAGGGTCTCGACGGCGAGTGGGACGGAGACGTCCCCCGGGGCTCGTGGGACTTCGACGAGATGGAGATCTGGGGACTCCCCGACCTGCACAAGGTCCCGCTCGGGCCCTCCGTCCACAAGGTCGCGTCGAGCTGGAGGGCGCGCTGCTCCCACCGCCGCGTCGCGGCGCGGCACATCGTCCGCAAGATCGCCGGCTGGTGGGCGGTCACGAGGGGGAACCCGGGCATCAACCCCCCGCCGGTGGACAAGGGCGGCCTGATGAACGCCCTCCCGGGGACGGACCCGGGGGAGGCCCGCTACAACGGCGACGGGCCTGCGGACATCATGGACGGCGCCATCGACCAGATCGACCTGGAGTACCTCATGGCGTGGGGGCGCCCCGCGACGAAGATGGAACTGGATGCGGTCTGGGAGTTCTGCACGGGCCCCATCGAGGAGGACGGCTCCATCGACGGACGCCCTCAGAACCAGTGGTTCCTCGAGATGGCCGCGTGGCTCGGCAAGAAGCCCAGCGAGATCACGTTCTACCAGGGCGACACCGACGTGCTGGAGTCCCTCAAGGCCCTCTGGAAGGAGGGCGACGGGCCCGCGCACCTCGAGCCGTACCGTCGGCAGATGCTCAGGGCCGTCGAGGAGAACGCGGACTTCAGGGGCGAGGACGAGACCCGGGACCTGGCCGAGTCCCTGGAGTCCCGGCTCCAGGTGATCCGGGACGAGCAGTTCCGGGGCCGCGACGGTCTCGGCGGCCCGGTGCCCGAGGTCGTCATCAGGACCGAGCCCGGGAGGGGACCGCGGTGAGCACCGTGGCACAGCGCGTGGCGGCGAGGCACCTCCAGGCCGAGGGCCGGTTCTCCGTCGGAGACGAGGTGCGCTACGGCAAGTACAAGAACATGCGCGGGAAGATCGTGCGGTTCTTCGAGGACGAGCGCGGCGTGCCGTCCGTCGAGATCGAGCCCGTCCCGAGGGGGCGCAAGCAGAACAAGACGATGGGTCTCTACAAGATCTGGCAGGCCAGGACCGCGACCGAGCACGCCGGGGACGTCTTCATCTCCCCGGGAGGCCCCGACCTGCTCCCCGTCGAGGTCGTGGGCCGTGAGGCCGAGGCGGTGACGGTGAGGGACGTGAGCCTCGCGGCCGTCCTGGAGGGGCGCGACACGGTCTGCACGGTGCGGCCCGAGGAGCTGCGCACGGCGGCGCGGAAGCAGGCGTGCATCGTCTTCTCGAAGAAGTGCGACGGGAACGTGATCCTCGGGAAGGTCCGCGACCGGATGTACGACCCCGAGATCTGCATCTACCACATGGAGGTGGGCGGCACCGAGATGTGCGTGATGTTCGACCGGGTCACGGGGTTCTGCGAGGGGGTCAACGAGCACGGCATCGGCATCGTGAACTCCACGCTGATGGTCCTCCAGGACGAGCGCGAGGGCGTGGCGGACGGAGACGCGGAGCCGGAGCGGTCGCCCGACGGCGTCAAGATCATCAAGGCGCTGACCTACGACAAGATCGGGGACGTGCTCCAGTCGCTCGTCCTGCACAAGCCCAAGAAGTTCAAGCGCGGCCTCAAGGGGCACACCCTCGTGTCGGACGGCGACCAGGTCGTCGCACTGGAGAACACGCGCATCCACCCGCCCAAGCCCATGCGGCTCGACGCGGACAAGGTGCACACGCGCACGAACCACGGCATCTACTACCCCGGCGCCGGCTACACGCAGGGGCCCGACTACATCTCGTCCATCGTCCGGAGGTGGGAGGCGCAGAAGCAGCTGGAGAAGGCGCAGCACGCCGAGGACCTGATGCCGTCGCTGACCCGTCCCATCGGCAAGGTCCCCTCGGCCTTCAACCCCATGCGGTTCACCGACAAGATGCGGACGACGTCGCAGATGGCTGTCGACCCCAAGAACCGGGAGGTCCGCCTCTACCTCGTCCCGGGCCACAGCGACTTCAAGGGCATCAGGAACCTGCTCCCGGGGGGGCGCAAGCCCAAGATCAAGACCAAGATCTTCAAGTACCCCTCGGTCGAGAAGCTGCGCGAGCGCGCCATCACGGTGCCCGAGGAGATGCCGGAGGAGGGGGCCCGGCGCGAGCCGGCAGAGCCCGCGGGGATGCCGGAGCGCGTGGCCGCCCGCTACAAGTCCAAGAAGACGGTCAAGACCAAGGACGGCGACGAGATGACCGTCTACGAGTACAGCGACCGCCAGGTGGCCGACCGGAACCGCGGGAAGGCGGAGCGCATCGAGAAGCTGCGCAAGTCGATGGACCGGCTGCGCACCCGGGTCCGCCGGGACGTCAAGTCGGCGGACGAGAAGGCCCGGGACGCCGCGGCCGCCGTGGCGCTGATGGACGAGACGTTCGAGCGCGTGGGCAACCCGGAGAGCGCCAAGGAGGGCCACTTCGGGGTCACCACGTGGCGGGTGAAGCAGATCACGTTCGGGAAGGGCGGAGCGACCATCAGGTACGTCGGGAAGTCCGGCGTGGACCAGAAGAAGAAGATCTCGGCCGCGCTGGCCTCGGTCCTGAGGAAGATCGTCGCGGACAAGAAGCCCGGCGACTGCGCCCTCAGCGTCTCGGCGGCGGACGTGAACGCGTACCTCAAGCCCTTCGGCATCTCGGCCAAGGACATCCGGGGCTTCCACGCCAACACGACGATGAAGGAGGAGCTCCGGAAGGCGCGCCGGGGGCGGCTCCCCGAGGACCCCAAGGAGCGCGAGAAGAAGCTCAAGGACGAGTTCGACGCCGCCCTCGAGGCCGCGGCGGAGCGGGTGGGCCACGAGCCGTCGACGCTCAAGAGCCAGTACCTCGTCCCGGGCCTCGAGGACGCGTACAAGAAGGACGGCACCGTGAACGAGAGCCACACCAGGAAGACGGCGGCCGAGGCCGTGACCGACACGGCCTCGTTCTACGTCATCGCGCCGGAGGCTCTCAAGGGCATGCTCGACGACACGTCATGGCTGGAGCTGGCGCACGCGATGTGGCCCGGCGCCGGCACGCCCGGCACCGACACGTGGGACCAGATGAGGGACCTCGTGCTCGACAGCGGCGGGGCCTTCATCGGCACCGGCTCGGACGGCGGCTTCGACGTCGACGTCGTCGGGCAGTACGTCGACGGCGTGCTCCAGCCCTACGACGGCCCCGTCGTCCAGCGGGGGGCGCGGCCGCCCTACGGGCTGAGGCAGGCGGCGCGGCAGGGCACCCCGACCGAGCGCCGGATCCTGGCCAACGCCGTGCACGCGCCGGTCCTGGTGGCGCGCCCGCGCTCCTGGTGGCTCCGCGAGGCGCCGCACCTGTACCGCCTCGCGCGCGCGCACGAGCGTCCGCGTCCCGAGATCGAGGGCATGCGCTTCGACCCGCAGATGTTCTCCGTCCTCTGGTACGAGGACGACGACGGCAACCGCATCGACGACGACCTCCCCGAGGACGCGGGGGTCCCCGAGGGGGCCCGCTACCAGCTGAGCCAGTTCCCCAACGTGCTCCACGACAGCATGCTCCAGCTCAACGACGACGGGACGTCGTCGGAGATCCTCCGCGGCTCGCGGGGGTTCCCGGACGACGTCGTCACGGCCATGGTGCGCAGCGACGAGTGGGACGTGTCCGACGCCATCATGGTGGCCGCGCAGAGTTGCGAGCGGTGCCTGAACGTGCTCGCCCACGCCTACGGCCTGGAGGGGTACGCCTACGGGTCGGAGCCGTACTGGCAGGCCGGCACGCGCTGCCGGATGTGCGACCACGTCGGCTCCGGGCACGGCCGCGAGGCGACGAAGACCGACGCCGAGGTCGAGGACGAGAAGGTCCAGAAGATGCTCCGCAAGGAGCCCAAGAAGAAGCCGCCGCGCTACGACCTGCGGGACAACCGGACCCTGGACGAGGAGGACGAGGACCTGGAGGGGATGGGCGGCGGCGACAGGGGCGACCGGGACCTCAGCCTCAAGTGGAACAAGGTCTCGCGCAGGGTGGCGTTCCGCTGGCTCGCGGTCCCCCACGGCCTGTCGGGCGCCCGCGTCGCCCTGATGCACCGGGCCAAGGGGGAGGGCGAGTCGGAGTTCAAGAAGGAGATGCAGGGCAAGAAGTTCCGCCATCCCGAGACGGGCAACGAGGTGTCCTTCGTGTCGCTCCCGAGCGAGGAGCAGAAGAAGATCTACGACCGCTGGAAGGCCAGCCGGGGTCCCGCCGAGGACGAGGGCGGCGCCAAGAAGGAGAAGAAGGAGGAGGAGGCGCGCGACCCGGAGCAGATCTCCAAGGACCTGGACGAGGCGCGCCAGAAGCTCCACGACATCCAGGACGAGATCGACGAGCTCAAGGGGAAGAGGGAGGACCACGTGGCCGGCACGAAGGCCGTCAAGGAGGTCATCCGCAACCTGCCGGACTCGACGTCGCCCGAGCGTCGGCAGGAGATCAAGGACCGCCTCAAGGACGAGCGCAGGAAGATCCACGAGTACGACGACCAGATCGCGGAGAAGAAGGGCGACCTGGAGGCGCAGCAGGACGTCGTGGACGGGCTCAAGGCCGAGCGCGACGACCCCACCGGCGCGAAGCGCAAGCGGAAGCAGGAGGAGAAGAAGAAGCAGCGCGAGCACGTGCAGAAGGCGATGCTGCGCGCGCGCAAGACCATGGAGCGGCTGGTCGGCAAGGACTCGGACCTCCCGAAGAGCGTGCGGGAGCGGCTGGCGGACCAGCTGGACGAGTTGGACCCGGAGGAGGTGGAGGAGTTCTCCACCTCCTTCCAGGACGATCTCGAGAAGATGCTCAAGCTCGACCTGACGTCGCAGGAGGCCGCCGACATCGCCAACGGCGCGGCGCGGTCGGGGTTCAGCACCGAGGGCGCGAGCGACCCGCGGTCCCTGGCGCAGCGCGTCGCCCAGATCACCTGGGCCCGCAACGTCGCCGCCAACCCGCTCATCGCGGGGGGCACCCCCTTCGGCACGACGGACATGAGCGACGACGCGGCGTACGGCAAGCGGGCCTACGAGGCGTTCCAGCAGTTCCAGGACCTGCACCCGTCCCTGCGGCTGGAGGCCGCGCGCAAGATCCAGGAGAAGGTCAAGGACCTCCCCGAGGACCACCCGGACATGCAGGAGTACAACGCGCTCCTCGTCGGCATCGACACGGCGCAGATCGCCGACACGGGCGAGGCCACCCCCGGCCGCCAGCAGCCGAGCAGGGGCGCCGCGGCGCTGATCAAGCGCATGGTCGAGACCGGCGGCGCGGCGCAGATGTTCCGCCCCGTGGAGGACATGTTCGCGGACGACAGCCGGAAGGCGATGCGCTCGGCCCTGGAGGCCATGGACCGCGACGAGGCGGCGGACTGGCTGATCGGAGACGACCGGGACCACCCCTTCGCCGAGCTGAAGGAGCACGTCAAGGGCGGCCACGGGGTCGACGAGTACAGCGAGTTCGTCCAGCAGTTCCTCATCGAGGACTTCATGGCGGACGTGTGGGGCGACCGGGCCGCGCGCGACGTCATGGAGGCGGCCGGCATGCAGGACTGGGACGACCCGGCGGTGCGCGCGAAGGCCCTGGAGGACGCGAAGCGCGTGAACGCCCCCGAGCGTCACAAGGCGCTGGCCGCGATGGACCGCATCCGGGCCGCGAAGGAGGCCGGGGAGGACCCGGATCCCGCCGACGTCGAGGCGGCCGCGCTGTTCAGCCCGGACAAGCCCAAGGGCGTCGTGCAGAACATCCGCGCCCTGCTGACGTCGCTCAAGGAGAAGGCCGGCGGCAAGAACATCGTCACGCCCGCCACGGCCGTGCTGGAGAACTTCGCGGAGACGGGAGACCCCTCGGTGCTGGAGGGCGAGACGGTGCCCCACGCGGACGCGGAGGCCCCGGAGCCGCGTCCCAAGGCCGAGCGCGAGCAGGCCCGGGCCGAGCAGGAGACGCTCCGGAAACTGGAGCAGCGGCACGGCCCCACGGACGGAGCCGAGGAGCCCAAGCGAACAGAGGAAGAACGCGTCACGGACGAGACGATGCTCTCTCCGGGAGCCCTGGCCCGGATGGAGAAAGGGTGGCGCGCCATGAGTCTGGATGGCGAGGCGCGTACTTTCGCCGATCGTCAACAGGCCCTCGATTACTCGAAATCCAAAGCCAAAGGCCCCAAGGGACCTGGCCGAGAGCCGGGCCGTCCCCAGGAAGGCGATGAGGACAGGCGCAAGAAGGGCGAGACCTGGCAGACCAAGAAGGGCTGGTACGGCAAAGCCCAGGACGGCAAGGTCTACGGTCCCTACAATTCGCAGGAAGAAGCACGTCGCGGAATCCGAGGACAGCCATTGAAGGGCGAGAAAAGGCCCGTCAAACCCGTGCCGGTGCCCAAGGAGACCGACGAGGGTTTCTCGGCGGATTTCTCCGTCCCCACGCCCGAGCGCGGTCCGACGCGCTTCGCCCACGCCCGGGTGGCCTCCCGGCGGCTGGCCGCGATGCGGTCCCAGCAGCTCGCGGCCAGCTGGCTCGCGCACGTCCGGTCCGTCCATCCCGACGACCCCGACCGCCCCGTGATCGTTCTCGGCACAGCCTGATCCGGGTTCCGGGGTGGGAAAACTCCCCCTGCAACTCGGACACGGGCGTCATACCCCCGTGACATGGTGGAAAAGGCACCCCGCGGGTCCCGCCGAGGGTGTTTTCTCTCCCTGGGTGGGGACCTCCGGAGCACTTGGCGGGGTTTGGAGGATCGAGAAGCACCCTCGGTGGGTCGGGGCCGTCCGGTCCGAGTTCGCAGGGGGGTTTTTCTCTCCCGAAAACACAGATCGCCTCGGTTTTCCCCTTATACGGCGCCCCAAATAAGGCGAAGGGCGCTCCCCTCAGGGTGAGGGATCCGCACACGCCCAAACCGCCAGGAGATTTTCGATGCCGAAACAGCTCACGAAGTTTGGTGCCCTGCAGGTCTCTCACGACCTGGATCGTCTCGCGTCCCTCTACCAGGAGGAGGCCGAGACCATCGGGGTCACCGAGAAGATCGCCAACGACTTCGCCCTCCGGTGCGACATCCTCTCGGACCACATCGAGAAGAGGGCCGGCATCCAGCGCGACGCGGACGGCAACCTCAAGGATCCCCAGCTCGCGAAGATGGCCGCCGCCATCACGAAGCGCGCGCAGATGGACCCGAAGGAGAACTACACGGAGACCACGCTGGCTCCCAACAGCTTCGACCCGGCAGAGATCGGCGAGGAGCAGTCGGGCGCGCTCCTGCGCAACCAGGACGAGCCCTACATGGACGTCTTCAAGCAGGACGAGTTCGACCAGCTGCGCCAGGTGCAGCAGGACGGCATGTTCTCGAACGCGAAGTCCGCGTCGCTGCTGGTCCAGAAGATGGCCCGCCTGCTCGAGAAGAACAACATCCCCATCCCCGTCGCGCAGGCCACCAAGGCCGCCGGCTAGCGCAACCGCCCGGCGGTCCTCTCGCGTCCCGGCCCCCGGCCGACGACATGGGAGCCCGCCGGTTCTCTGGAGGTGTCCATGTCCGGCCTTTCCCTGATGCAGACCCGCACCCTGATCGACAAACTCGGTGATCTCGACGAGGAGATCACCCGCGTGTGCCGCACGGGGGAGGCCGTCTCCAAGCGGGCCGGCAAGGGCCGGGCCGACGAGGTGGCGCGCCTCAAGACCGCGATGGAGGCGGCGGCGGCGTGCCAGGAGCACGTCCGCATGGCCAAGGACTGCCTCCTGCGCTTCGACGGCTACCTCAACGCCGTCAAGCCCTCCATCCGGGAGGCGCTGATGCACCCCAACATGGGGGGGAAGGCCGCGCGGTTCTTCGACGAGGTGGGCCGCAAGGCCGGCCCCGCCATGGAACACCACGTCGGCGGCCTCGCGGAGGAGGCGGTCGAGTGCATCGGCCGCGTCCAGGCGTCGCTCAAGGCGCTGCGGGTCGCGGAGGAGACCGAGGCCCGCAAGGACGACGCGAAGCTCAGCTGCAAGGCGCTCGAGAAGGTGGTCGCCGCGGCCGAGAAGACCATCGAGAAGGGCGTGAAGATGGCGGAGGGGGCCGGGCTGCCTCCGCGCCACGAGGAGCGGGAGGAGCCGGTCGAGGAGGCCGTCGAGGAGGCCGTCGAGGAGGGCCCCGAGGGCGAGGCCGTCGAGGAGGCCGAGATGGTCGAGGGCAAGACGGCCCACGGCTACAACCTCACCGCCAAGGGGCTCCCGCCCGCCTTCCTGGAGAACATCCAGAAGAAGAAGGACGAGGCCAAGGCCAAGAAGGACGACGACTCCGACGACGAGAAGAAGTCGGACAAGAAGGCCGCGCTGCCCCCCGAGTTCCTGGAGAACATCAAGAAGAAGAAGGACGAGGCCAAGGGCAAGAAGGACGACGAGGACGACAAGTCGGACAAGAAGGCCGGCGTCGTCCACGGATACCTGCTCGTGGCCGACTCCGAGGACCCGGACCCGTCCATGAAGGACGAGGAGCCCGTCGTCGGCAAGTCGGCCGGCCACGGCTACCAGATCACCGCTCCCGCGGAGCACGGCTACGAGCTGACCGTCTAGGACCGATCCATGCAGCGACGACAGGCAGACGAGGGCAACTGGCAGGCCAGGGGACAGGAGTTCCAGGTGGGCCAGACCGTGCGCCTCGTCAACGGCGGGGACACGGACCAGGGACGCGTGGTCGCCACCTACCCGGGCATCGGGATGGTGGACGTCCAGTGGCCCCACACGTCGTACCGCATGCCGGTCGAGGACCTCCAGATCGTGAACCCGGGCGACGACACGTACATCTCGCCGATGCACGAGGACGTGCCCGGCGGCCCGGGCACCAGCGCCCAGGTCTCGGAGGGGGCCCCCCAGGGCAACATCATCGAGGGCGAGGTGCCACGCGTCGAGCTGGTCCACGAGGTCGGCCCCGACGGCATCAGCACGAAGCTGGCCGGGGACGCGCGCCGCCGCATGACCGAGCGCGTCGCCGCGGCCTTCGTGAAGAAGTCGCTCTACTGGCACGCGCGCGACCGCAAGTACCGGGTCAGCGCCGACGAGCACAGGAGCGGCCAGTACCGCTGCCCCACCAAGGGCTGCGGCGCCCAGCTGCGCAGGGCGACGTACAAGATGGAGGACGGCTGCTGCGCCAAGCTGCACGCGTGCCCCAAGTGCATGTTCATCATCAAGTCCGCGGACCTGCTGACCGACCACGTCGAGGAGGGGGCGGCCTAGCATGGCGTTCCTCAAGAAGGCGTTCGCGGGAGTCGTGCACCCCAACTGGGGCGCCCAGAACTGGCAGCGGTTCGTGGAGGAGCACCGGCGCGAGATGGTCGGCGGCCCCTACCGCACGGCCAGCACGTCCCCGAACCTGGCGGCGCAGGCGAGCGAGATCCTCAAGTCGGAGTTCACGCCCGAGCGCTACCTCCTGACGCACGCGACCATCGTGGCGTCCGTGGACACCGACGAGGTCCCGAACGTCAAGCTCGGGGCCGTCAGCGAGCTCGGGCGCCGGATCAACCGCAAGTGGGCCGACTACCGCGTCAAGCCCGCCTGCGACATCTACATCAACAACAACCACGACTGCTGGGCCCGCCCGGTCCTGCTCAAGTCCTACCGGACCTTCATCGGCGCCCACAACTTCGTGGAGCACGTCCAGATCGAGGAGCAGTCCAAGGGCCGCATCATCGACGCCGCCGCGCGCGACATCGGCGACTCGATCTACGTGGACATCCTGATCGCCACGGACCGCCGGCACGAGGCGCTCATCCGCCAGATCGAGGGCGGCCAGATGGGCACGATGTCGATGGGCTGCTCCGTCACGGACACGATCTGCACCAAGTGCGGGAACGTGGCCGCGGACGAGACGGAGATGTGCGAGCACGTCAAGTACGCCAAGGGCAACTACGAGTTCGACAACCACGGCCGCAAGTACCGCGTGGCCGAGTTGTGCGGCCACGAGACCCTCGACCCGACCGGCGGCGTGACCTTCATCGAGGCCAGCTGGGTCGCCGTCCCGGCCTTCGCGGGCGCGGAGCTGCGCAACATCCTGACGCCGGCGCAGATCTCGTCGGCGTCCCGCAGCCAGATGCGAGACGTCCTCGCGTCCCCGCCCCGCGAGTGGGTCGAGGACGACGGCATGGCCAAGGCCGCGCGCATGGACATCAGCTTCGACGGCTCGCGGACCGCGGCCGAGCTGAGGGCCATGCGCCTCGCGCAGATGGACGACGCGGGCGCGCCGCCCCCGGCCGACCCCGGCGGCGGCGACATGGGCGGGGCCCCCGGAGGCGCCCCCGCGCCGGTCCCCGGCGCGCTGCCCGGCGCCGCGCCCGGCGGCGAGAAGAAGGACCCGATGGAGGAGCTCGAGGGCGAGCTCGAGAAGTGGGTCCTCGACAAGGTCAGGAAGAAGATCCGCGACAAGATGGAGAAGGAGCTCGCCGAGGACTCCGCGTCGCCGCCCGAGCTGGCCACCTCCAGCAACGAGAACATCAACCACCAGGCGGGCGAGATCGTGAGCGGGGCGAAGGCCCTGATCCGGATCGCGCGCTCCGACGCCGAGCTGATCGACGGGCTGGCCCGTCTGAACCAGAGCCACGGCGTCAAGATTTCGAGGGACATCTATCGAGCCGCCCTGCGGGTCGGGTCTACCGACGGGCAGTCCTCCCTCGAGGGGTACCTGAGGCGTTGCGCACAGGTGCTCAACCGCAAACCAAACCTGGGAGAAGCCAAGACCTTGGTGCGTCTTGGGCGGATCCTTTCACTTCGAAAGAAGACCCGGTTCTAGCCACACCACCAAGAGGCTGAAGGAGTACGAGATGCCAAGAAAGCGCACGACCTGGAACACGCCCGAGCAGGGCAAGACGGCTTCGCCCCCGCCCCAGATCCCGGCCGTGGACCGGACCGAGGGTCCGTCCAGCCCGGCCTACTACCCGGATCCGGACGCGGACAAGTACAAGGACGGGGACACGTCCTCGTGGGCCGAGGACCCGCACAAGCCGATGAGCCCCGAGTCGCCGCCGCCGGCCATGCCCGGCAACCTGACGACCGACAAGCTCACCCACCCCGGCACGTCCGAGTTCTCCAAGACCCCCGAGTCGCCCGCCGAGGCCCTCGCCGCCGGAGGCGGCGGCGGCACCAAGCAGGCGTCCCTCAAGGAGATGGCCGAGGCCCGCGCCACGCTGTGCGTGCGGATCGCCTCCGCCCTGCTCAAGGACGCGGACGCGGCGGCCGTCGAGAACAAGGCTCTCGAGCTCATGGACCTCGACGACGCGCAGCTGCAGGCGACCGCCAGCACGCTCAAGCTCGTCGCGGGCGAGGAGGAGGAAGAGGAAGAGGAGGAGATCGAGGTCGAGGGCGGCAAGAAGGCCGCCGTCGAGGTCACCGCCCGGCTCGACAGGATCGAGGCCAGCATGGGCAAGCTCGTCAAGGCCATGGGCCACTTCTTCGGGATGAACGGC
>Ga0315550_1000641_pt1 | contig 21542 bp, 15 predicted proteins | sample SalMarSW160190MG_2_FD_203100 | JGI IMG/M metagenome (GOLD analysis project Ga0315550, IMG submission 203100) | Salt marsh sediment microbial communities from the Plum Island Ecosystem LTER, Massachusetts, United States - Salt Marsh Sediment SW1601-90 ... | reverse complement strand
AGGCGGGCCAGGCGACCCGTGCTGGTGGTTCGCTAGGGGGAATGCACGTCAAGCTCCTCCCAGGTACGCCTCCTGCACCTGCGGGTTCTCCCGCAGGTCATCAGCGGTACCGGCCAGCACCACCTGCCCCGTCTCCAACACGTAGCCACGACTGGCCACGGAGAGAGCCATCAACGCGTTCTGCTCCACGAGCAAAATCGTCGTGCCCTCTTCGTTCAACTGGCGGATGACGCGAAAGATGTCCTCGACCAGCAGAGGGGCCAGGCCCATCGAGGGCTCGTCGAGCAGGAGCAGGCGGGGATGGGCCATCAGCGCCCGCCCTATGGCCAGCATCTGCTGCTCGCCGCCAGAGAGGGTGCCGCCCAACTGCCTGCGGCGCTCCTCCAGCCGCGGGAACAGGTCAAAGACGCGCTGCGTATCTTGGCGGATGGACTCGGCGTCGTCGCGCAGGAAAGCGCCCATCTCCAGGTTCTCTTGTACCGACAGTCGGCCAAAGATGCGCCGTCCCTCGGGCGCCTGCGACACGCCCCGGGCCACCACCGTGTGTGGCGGCAGGCCGTGAATCTCTTGCCCCTCCAACCGGATCGTGCCGGACTGGGGGTGCAGCAACCCGCAGATCGTGTTCAGCGTCGTGCTCTTTCCGGCGCCGTTGGCGCCGATCAAGGTGACGATCTCGCCCTCCTCGACCGTCAGCGAGACCCCCTTTAGCGCGTGGATGTTGCCGTAATATGCGTGGACGTCGTTTACCTCTAGCATCGCCATGGCCCTTACACCTCTACGTCCATAAAGCCGGTCACGCTGCGCCCCAGGTAGGCCTCGATCACCTTCGGGTTCTTTTGAATCTCTTCCGGCGTCCCCTCGGCGATCTTGACCCCATAGTCCAGAACTGATATCTGTTCCGATATGTTCATGATCACGTGCATGTCGTGCTCGATGAGCAGGATGGTGATGCCCAACTCGTCGCGCAGCCGCCGGATAAAGGCGATCATCTCCGTGGTTTCCGAGGGATTCATGCCGGCGGTGGGCTCGTCGAGCAGCAGCAGCCGTGGCTTGACGGCCAGCGCGCGGGCGATCTCCAAGCGCCTTTGGGCGCCGTAGGGCAGGTTCTTGGCAAACACGTCGCCGCTGCCCTGAAGCCCCACGAAAGCCAATAGCTCCAGTGCCTCCTCCAGGGCCTCGCGCTCCTCGCGCCGGGTGCGTGGGAGCCGAACGATTGCCCCGAAAACCCCCGATTTGAGGCGGTGGTGCTGTCCCACCAGAACGTTCTCCAGGGCCGTCATCTCGCCGAACAGGCGGATGTTCTGGAACGTGCGCGCGATCCCCAGCGCGGTGATCTGATCCGGGCGGCGGTCGTTGAGCAACTGACCATCAAAGGCCAACGTGCCCTCTTCAGGTTGATAAGCGCCGGTGATACAGTTGAAGAAGGTGGTCTTGCCGGCGCCGTTGGGGCCGATGATGCTGGCGATGCTGCGTTCATGCACGCTGATATCCACCGTGCTGACGGCAGTCAGCCCGCCAAACCGCTTGGTGACTTGAACCGCTTCCAGGATACTCAAAATCCAACTCCCGCCGAAAGCCCGGCGACGCTCGCCTCTGCTACTCCACAGACTCGTGCAGTTCCATCGCCCTGCGCTTGGATGGCCATAGACCCTCTGGACGCAGGATCATCATCACGATAAGAAGCGCACCAAAGGCCAACATGCGATAGTCTTCCAACTGGCGCAGGATCTCTGGCAAGCCCTTTAGCACCAAAGCTCCCAGAATAATGCCCGGAATGCTACCCATCCCACCGATGATGACCAGCGACAGCACATTGATGGAGGCGAGCAGGGCGAAATCCTCCGGGTTAGCGTACTTGTTGCGCGCGGCAAAGATCGCGCCGCCAAGGCCGGCGAAGCCAGCTCCGATAGCAAAGGCCAGCAATTTGTACTTGAGGGTGTAGATACCCATGACCTCTGCCACGTCTTCGTCCTCGCGCATGGCCATCCAGGCTCTACCGGCCCTCGAGTGCTGCAGACGATAGGTGAGGAAAGCCACAAGCGCGATGCCCAAGATGATGAGGTACACGTAGAACCTGTCGTCGGCTCGAAAGCCCAATATGCTCGGCCCGCCAACGGCGCGGACGCCCTGCGGTCCTCCCGTGAAGCTAGTCAACGTGTCGCTTTTCAACAAGACACGAATGATCTCTCCAAATCCCAGTGTCACGATGGCAAGATAGTCACCGCGCATGCGCAGCACCGGGATACCCAACAGCACACCGGCGGCCGAGGCCAGCGCGATACCGAGAGGCAGCACCAGCCAGAAATTAACCATAACGCCGTGTGGTTCGGGGGCCGTCAAGAGGGCAATGGTATAAGCTCCGATGGCAAAGAACGCGGCGTAACCAAGATCCAAGAGACCAGCCATACCGACCACGATGTTCAGCCCCAGCCCCAGCATCACATAGATGCCCACAGTCCCCACTGTATAGTTCCAGTACTTGCCCAATACCAGAGGAGCGACAAGCAACACCAGCAGGCCTGCCCCATACAGGATCTGCTGCGAATATCTGTGTTGCCTGAAGCCTTTCACGGCAGGGACAGCCTCGAACCTCTCGCGTGCTGTACCCCAGCGCTGCGCCAGGGACTGTCGCCACCTGTAGCGCGTCGACGCTTGGGCCAGCAGCGCGCCGACCAATCCCCCTATTGCCAGCGCGGCAAACACCACCGCGGCGGCGGCAGCCGGAGAGAGGCCAAAGGTAAGCAACTCGACTGCTTGAGGGGTGAGTTGTGCCAGCCATTTGCGCAGAGCTACGCCAGAATCTATCAGGGAGCCTACCAGCCACGTAAATGCCGCCATCAACAGGCCGTGCAACGCGCCCGCTAGCAGACCGGCAACGAGGACCCTTCCCCAAGGCTCGACCTCGGCGCTCCGGGCGGCCCTCGCCCCCCCCCACAGCGCGATAGCCAACAGTAACGCCCACGCCCCGGGAGTCTGAGAGCGAAAGCCAAACCATCCCTGGACGATCGTACCGACCAGGCCGGTCAGGCCAAGGAGTACGGCCAAGATACTTACAAAACCCGAGACAAATCCTCCTCGAAGACTTGAGCGAATATTCATTTCTGTCCTCCGTGCACAGAAGGAACGTCGCGCACATTCATCACATCTTTTTCTCCGACAAGACCTCTCCCAGCAATCCCGTAGGCCGAAAGATCAAGACCAAGACCAGGATAGAAAAAGCCACGACATCCTGTAGTTGAAAAGAGACTCCCAGCGCCGCAGGTCCCAAACTCTCCAGAACACCTAACACGAGTCCACCCAACATTGCTCCTGCAACATTGCCGATGCCGCCCAGAACCGCGGCGGTGAACGCCTTCATACCGGGAATGAAACCCACATAATGATAGATGATGCCAATGTGCAATCCCCACATGACTCCTGCCGCACCGGCGAGCACACCACTGATGGCAAAAGAATTGGAGATGACGCGGTCAACATCTATGCCCATCAGCGCGGCCACATCCTTGTCCTCTGCCACAGCCCGCATGGCCTTGCCCATTTTGGTACGCTTCACCAGAATGAGCAGTCCAATCATCAAGAGAATCGACAGTACAAAAGTTAGGGCGCCAGTGTAGGTTACCAGCACCTCCTTGCCATTCACTATAAAGACCCAGCCGGCATCACGCCCGATCACGTTCGGGTTAGCATAGGCGTGGCGGGCCGTGCCGAACATGAGTTGCGCTGCATTTTCGAGGAAAAGAGAAGCCCCAATGGCACTGATTAGTGGCACCAGACGGGGCGCCGTGCGTAGCGGGCGGTATGCGACGCGCTCCAGTAGAATCGCGGCGACCATACCCACAAGCATGGCAGCGGCAAAAGCGGTGGCGACGCAGACGATGGACCAGGCAAGGTTTCTATTCAAGAGACCAGCGGCGTCGAACGCCTCAAGCGTGAAATAACCGGCAAAGGCCCCCAGCATCATGACGTCGCCGTGGGCAAAGTTGATCATGAACAGGATGCCATAGACCAACGTGTAGCCCAAAGCGACCACGGCATAGACCCCGCCTAGGATGAGGCCAGAAATACCAATACGCACCCAGGTTTCTGCGCCGTAGACTTGCTGGACGAAAAGTATAGTCCATAGTCGCCACAGTATGAAGGCGATGACCAACACGGCGACCAACGGGCGTATCCATCGCCCGAGACTGAGGGAGCGTTTAGGATGTGCTTGGGTAGTACTGATCATGGAGAGGCCTCACTTAATGGAGAGGAACACCGGGGTGGGCTGCCTGGCCCACCCCGGTGTTTGCTCTTGCGAGCGAGAGTTAGAAACTACTGACCTGGTGCTTCCACCCACGCGCCGCTTTCCACAATCATAAAGACCAGTTCCTGCGGCCCACATTCACCTGTGGCATCGCACGTGATTGCTCCGCTGGTCAGTCCTAAGAAGTTCTCTGTCTTGCGGATCTCCTCAGCCAGACCCTTGCGCGGGATAACGAGATTGTTACCGTCCTTGATGGCAACGCGGTCAATGGCGGCGAGCAGTACGGCTGCCGCGTCGTGACCGTGCGGGCTGAAAGGACTCAACTTACCCTGTGGATCGCCGTAGGCTGCCTCGTAGTCTGCCTTGAACTGATCAAAGGCGTCAGAGGGCGGGATTGGCACGTTGGTCGAGTAGGTGCCCTCCGCCGCATCGCCTGCTAGGTCGATGTAGTTCACGCCGTAGGTGCCATCGCAGCCGAAGAAGACAACGCCCTCCAGGCCGGCGGCAGCCATCTGCGAGACCATCAAAGCCGCATCGGCATCGTAGCCGCCGTAGTAGATCAACTCAGGGCTGAGCGCGGCGATATCGGCCAGCGCAGCGCTGTAGTCAGCCGAACCCTGCGTGGTGGCCTTTATAGCCAGCACCTCACCACCCAAGTCTTCGAACTCGGCAGCCACACCCTCGGCCAAGCCCTGACCGTAGGCATCACTATCGTGCACAGTCACGATCTTGGTTATTCCTAGCACATTGTAGATGTACTCAGCGGCCTTCTTTGCTTGCAATGCGTCAGAGAAGGCCACGCGGTTGTAGACCTCTGACCCCTGCTGGGTGAACGTGGCGAGCGTCGTCGAGGGCGACATCATGGGGATGCCTGCCTCCTCGTAGATCGGAATCGCCACCAGGGTCGACCCGGAGAACGTGTGACCGGCGACCGCCACAACCCGTGGATCGGCGACCAGTTTGTTGGCGACGGAGGCGCTCTGCTCACCCGATCCTTGCGTATCCTCGATGACCAACTCGAACGCGAACCCTTCCACATCAGGATTCGCCTTCACTGCCAACTCGGCGCCGCGCGAGATGTCGGTACCAAAAGCCGCGTAGGGGCCCGTCATCGGACCGACGTAGGCCACCTTGACGGTCTGCCCCGGCTCAAAGACGGCGCAGCCCCACTCGTCCGTACACTCGTGCTTTTCTTTGGGGCAGCAGGCTGCGAGAACAACTGTGGCAATCAAAGCAAAGACTAGTAGTATTCGTGTTCGCACCTTTTTCCTCCTCCAAGAATTAGTATGTACTTATGAATCACTCATTTATCTCGTACCGTATTGCCTGATTTTGTCTGTCCAACCACCTCCTTAAAATTTCCTCGATTATATTCCAAAATTTTTCCTAGTCAAACTACCCCTTCTACTTATGTAGATTCCATTAAATGCATACCGTATCTTCTCAAAAAGTAGGGGCAAGAGTAAGTCGGATTGCCAATCCGACCTACATTCCCCCAAGATATTGAGATGATACTGCATACCCCAGGTTCTAAGAGTTTGTCGGAGAGGCACTTTGGAGTCTAGGCTTCAGCCGGTCTTGGCCGAAAATAGCCGCTTTTCCCCGGCTAAAGCCTCGACTCTGGCCTTTCTAGGGCTCTCTCCGACAGACTGCTAGGCAATCTGCCTCGAAATTGTCTAGTATCCAGATGGGGAATCTACAAATTCAAGTCCGGGTAGGGTATCCTTGACTTTATCCCACGAGAGGGTATAATCTCCGGTTGGTTAGCCATTGTAAACATGCCCCATATTAAGGGCCTCGTAAAATCCGCAGGAGGAAAGATCGTGACAAAGAAATGGGTTTACGTTTCTCGTACCGCCAAAGAGGATTTAAAAAAGACTCTGGGCCACGCGCCCGAGATGGATGAGATGAAGATCATCCTGGGTGGCAAAGGAGCCGGCCTGGCCGAGATGACCGGGTTGGGCCTCCCTGTCCCGCCCGCTTTTACCATCACCACCGAAGCCTGTGTAGAGTACATGAAGACGGGCGAGTTCCCCGAGGGGATGATGGATCAGGTGATGGAGGCGTTGAAGGACATCGAGGAGCAGACCGGCAAGAAATTCGGCGACCCCGAGAATCCGTTACTCGTCTCAGTCCGCTCCGGCGCGCGGCAGTCGATGCCGGGTATGATGGACACCGTTCTTAATCTGGGACTCAACGACGAGACCCGCGCCAAGCTGGCCGAGCTGACCGGCAACGAGTGGTTCTCCTACGATGCCTACCGCCGCTTTATCACCATGTTCTCCGATATCGTGATGGACTATGACCGCGAGCACTTTGAGGAGAAATTGGAAGAGCTCAAGAAGAAGGAAGGCATCCGCCTCGATACTGATGTCAGCCTTGAGGGAATGAAGGGTTTGGTCGACGAGTACAAGAAGATGTACAAGGAGCATTTTGAGGGCGAGGATTTTCCCACCGATCCGATCAAGCAGCTCGAACTTTCGATCAAGGCTGTGTTCGATTCCTGGAACGGCGCCCGCGCCTATGCCTACCGCGAGCACGAGGGCATTCCCCACGACTGGGGCACCGCCGTCAACGTCCAGACCATGGTGTTTGGCAACATGGGCGACCAATCCGGCACCGGCGTGGCCTTCAGCCGCAGCCCGGCCACCGGCGGACACGAATACCTCTACGGTGAGTTCCTGATGAACGCGCAGGGCGAGGACGTCGTCGCCGGCATCCGCACGCCGAGGCGCATCACCGTCCAGGGCTCCCGCGAGTGGGCGGAGAGCACGGGCGTCTCCGAAGAAAAGCGCAAGGTCGAGTATCCCAGCATGGAGGAATCCATGCCGGAGATGTACGAGCAGTTCCTCGAGATCATCAACACGCTGGAGACACACTATCGCGACATGCAGGACGTAGAGTTCACCATCGAGAACGGCAAGCTGTGGATGCTTCAGACCCGCACCGGCAAGCGCACGGCTGCCTCGACGGTCACCATCGCCGTCAACCTAGCCAAGGAAGGGCTCATCGACAAGGAAGAGGCCATCATGCGCGTCAAGCCGGAGCAAATAGACTTGCTGCTGCGTCCCAGCTTTGACCCCAAGGCGGAAAAGACGCTGATCGTCAAGGGTTTGAACGCCTCGCCGGGCGCCGGGGTTGGCATCGCCGTCTTTGACGCCGAGCGCGCCAAGGAGGCGGCCGATGCGGGCAAGGACGTGATCCTGGTCCGCCCCGAGACCGCCCCCGACGACGTGCCCGGTATGCTGGCCTCCAAGGGTGTGCTGACCCAGAAGGGTGGCGCCACGTCGCACGCCGCTGTGGTTGCCCGTGGCAGCAACCTGCCCTGCGTGGCTGGCTGCGAGGGTATCTCGGTCGACGTGAACCGCAAGCAGTTCACCATCGACGATAAGGTAATCAAGGAGGGCGACGTCATCTCCGTCGACGGCTTCACCGGCGCGGTATACGAGGGCTCCGTGCCCCTGATCGAGGCCGAGTACGAGAAGCAGACCGATCTGATCACGCTGCTGGAGTGGGCCGACGAGATCCGCACCCTGGGCGTGCGCACCAACGCCGACTATCCCGTGGACGCCCGCCGCGCCGTCGGCTTTGGCGCCGAGGGCATCGGCCTGCAGCGCACCGAGCACATGTTCTTTGCCGAAGAAGCACGCGACGCTGTCGTGCGCATGATCCTGGCCAAGACCGACGAGGAACGCCAGACCGCGCTGGAAGAGATGCTGCCCATCCAGGAGCAGGACTTTGAGGGCGTGTTTGAGGCCATGGACGGCAAGCCGGTCATCATGCGTTTGATCGACCCGCCGATGCACGAGTTCCTGCCATCGCGTGAGGAATTGATTGAAGAAGTCGCCAAGCTCCGCTGCGAGAGTCCCGATTCGCCCGAGTTGGCCGAGAAGGAAAAGATGCTCGATGTGGTCAACGGCCTGTGGGAGACCAACCCCATGATGGGTCTGCGCGGCTGCCGCGCGGGCATCATGTACAAGGGTCTGACCGAGATGCAGACACGCGCCTACTTCCAGGCCGCGTGCCGCTGCACCAAGCGCGGCGTCAAGGTCATCCCCGAGGTCATGATCCCGCTGGTGGGCCACGTCAACGAGCTCAAGATGGAGCGCGAAAAGCTGGAGGCCGTCGCCAAGCAGGTGATGGAGGAAGAGGGGATCGAGGTCGAGTACATGTTCGGCACGATGATCGAGGTGCCGCGTGCCGCTCTGACCGCCGGTGAGATCGCCAAACACGCCCAGTTCTTTTCCTTCGGCACCAACGACCTGACGCAAATGACGTTCGGCTACAGCCGCGACGACGCCGAGGGCAAGTTCCTGCTCAAGTACGTCGAAGGGTTCGAGACCGGCAAGGTGGACGACGAGGGCAACCCGATCCTGGAGCCCATCCTGGAGGCCAACCCCTTCCAGTCGCTGGACCAGGCCGGCGTGGGCTGCCTGGTCGAGATGTGCGTCGAGGATGGCAAGGCTGCCAATCCCGATCTGGAGATCGGCATCTGCGGTGAGCACGGCGGCGATCCCGCCTCCATCGACTTTTTCCACCGCGTCGGCCTGGATTACGTGAGCTGTTCTCCCTTCCGGGTGCCCGTCGCCCGGCTGGCGGCAGCCCAGGCCAAGATCCGCAACGACTAGACCAGTTGTAGATCGCAGCAAACGAAAGCCGTGTGGCGAGGAGCGCGCTCCCCGCCACACGTTTGTTTTTCTACGCTCAGGAGACGCAGTCTCAGGCTGGCTCTATGCTCCTCCTCCCCCTGGCCCCCTCCCACCTGGGAGGGGGAATTCAGTTCCTCCCCCTCGATGGGGGAGGTTAGGTGGGGGTGATGGGTGCATTGCCTCGGAACCTTTTCGCACCGGCGGGCGTCTAGGGGGTAGGTCGCGTTTTTAATGTGACGGCGCTGTGGGCGTCACTGGTAGCGTGACCTACGAGGTTTATTTTCAAGCACACATCGGCACGTCAGGAGGAGAAAAATGTCCAAATCACCCAATCTCCAATCTCTAATCTCTCGATGGATAATCACCGTCGTCTTGCTACTGACCATCGCCACGCCGGTTTTGGCCGACGGCATCATCATCCCCGATCCGCCACCCGATCCGATGCCGCCCGGGGAGATGCCCTGGCTCACCATCCGCTACCACCGCGTCGATGTCACCATCGAGGATCAGGTGGCCGTCACGCGGGTGGAGCAGGAATTCGTCAACGAGTACGACTGGGAGGCCGAGGGCACCTACATTTTCCCGCTGCCGGAGGGGGCGGCGGTGTCCGAGTTCGCCATGTGGGTCGACGGCAAGCGGGTCGAGGGCAGCATCCTGGAGGCCGACGAGGCGCGCACGATCTATGAGGACATCGTGCGACGGCGGCGCGACCCGGCGCTGCTGGAGTACGTGGGGCGCGACGCGGTGCAGGCACGCATCTTTCCCATCCCCCCCGGTGGCTCACGCAAGATCGAGCTGGAGTACAGCCAGGTGCTGCCGGTCGAAAGCGGCATGGTGCGCTACGTCTACCCGCTCAACACGGAAAAGTTCTCCGCCCGCCCGCTGGAGGAGGTCAGCGTGCGCATCGAGGTGCGCTCCAAGGATGCCATGCATGCCCTCTACTCGCCCACGCATCAGGATCGGCTGTTTATCGAGCGGGATGGCGATTACCGCGCCGTCGTCGGCTACGAGGAATACGACGTCCTGCCCGACCAGGACTTTGACCTGATCTATACCGTCAGCCACGAGGACGTGGGGCTGAACCTGTTGACCTACAAGGAGCCGGGCGAGGACGGTTTCTTCCTGCTGATGGCCGCGCCCACCGTCGATGTCGATCGTGTGATCCCGCGCGACGTCGTGCTGGTACTCGACGTCTCCGGCTCGATGGAGGGGGAAAAGATCGAACAGGCCAAGGACGCGTTGGCCTACGTGCTGGAGCACCTGAACGACGAGGATCGCTTCAACGTCATCGCCTTCTCCACCGGATTGAAGCAGTACGCGCGCGGCTTGCGGCCCGTCTCGGAGGCGCGCGAGGCCGTGCGCTGGGTGGACGATCTGGAGGCGGTTGGCGGCACCGATATCAACCGTGCGCTGCTGGAGGCGCTGTCCCAGGCAGATGACGAGCGACCCACGGTGATCATCTTTCTCACCGACGGGCTGCCCACCGAGGGCGTGGTCGAGATCGACCAGATCCTGGCCAACGTGGAGGCGAGCGCGCCCGGTAACGTGCGCCTGTTTCCCTTTGGCGTGGGTGACGATGTGAACACCATTCTGCTCGATACATTGGCCGAGCAACAGCGCGGGGTCACCGGCTACGTCCGCCCCCACGAGCGGATCGACGAGGAGGTCTCCGGCTTCTACAGCAAGATCAGCACCCCCGTCCTGGCCGATATCGCGCTCGACTTTGGGGACGTGTTGGTCGAGGATACCTATCCCTACCCGCTGCCCGACCTGTTCGCCGGGACGCAGTTGATCCTGGTGGGTCGGTACCGAGATAGCGGCGCGACCAAAATCACGCTTGCCGGCGAGGTGGACGGCGAAACCGAGGAGTTCGTCTACGAGGGATACTTCCGTTCCGGCGGCGGCGATGCGGACGCGAGCGTCCGATTCATCCCGCGCCTGTGGGCCACGCGCAAAATCGGCTACCTGCTAAAGCATATCCGGCTTCACGGCGAACGGGAGGAGTGGGTGGACGCCATCGTCGACCTGAGCGTGCAGTACGGTATCATCACGCCCTATACCTCCTTCCTCATCGACGAGGACGATATCCTGACTGAGGAGGGGCGCGACGACGCGGGGAAAGCGATGCGGACGGCGACGCCGGCTCCCGCAGTTGGCGCACCGGCTGCCGAGCGGGCCGATGAAGAAGGCGGCTTGTACGACGCCGACTCGGTCGGTGGCGGCGGGGCGCTGCCGGAGGAGGCGGCGCAGGTGGTGCGGTTGGTGGGCTCCAAGACGTTCCTGCTTCAGGGCGGCGTCTGGATCGACACCACCTTTGATCCCTCGCGCATGGAGACGGTCGAGGTTGGCTTTGGCACCCAAGAGTACTTTGACCTGCTGGCGGCCCGGCCGGAGTGGGGCGCGTACTTTGCCCTGGGCGAGCGCGTGATTCTCGTGGCCGAGGGCGTCGCCTACGAGGTTGTGGAGGGCGAAGGTGGGCCGGTCGAGATCCCGCCCACTCGCGCGCCCGATGCCATAGAGCCCACACCCGATAATCTGGCCCCAGAACCCGTGCAGCCAGATCAGTCGACGACTGCGCCAACAGCCGGGAATGAGGAAAGCAACGTGGCGCCGAGCAGCACCCTGTGTGCAGGCGCCATCGTCGTCGCGGTCGCGATTGCCGCACTCCTCGCGCCGATTGGGTTGGCGCTGTGGCGACGGTAGCAGCTTGGATAGACGGGGGCAGCTCAATGAGTTGCCCCCGAGGTTAGTTTTCCTCTTCTGCGTCTTGCTCATCCTTCGTCTTGCCGCCGCGCAGGATAAAGATCCCGCCTCCTCCCAACACCAACCCGAGGAGCAGCAGCGGCAGCGGGCAGATGACGAGCACGCCGATAAAGCCACCCAGATTGTTCGTGGGACCGGCCTCGCCGGAGAGTTGGGCGGCGGTAAAAAGCAGGAAAAGGACGGCGCCCACTGCGAAGGACAGGCCGCCCACCAGCGTCAAAACACATCCCCATGGAGAGCGCTGTTCCTTTGCCTGCGCGCTAGTCCCTGAGCCTTCAGAAGATACCAGGCCCAAGATTTCCGGCTTGAAGGCGTGGCGGCAGGTCTGGCACTCGACATACTCGGCCAGCGTCTTGATCTTGAACAGAGGTATGAAGAACAGAGTAAAGTAGCGGGCGACCTGTTTGTGTATGTAGGTCCTCTGCTCGTCACACTTTGGGCAGTGAAATTGCCCAGAGGCGAGGTCGATTTCACGGCTTTTATGCCCGTAGATGATCATGGGTTTCTCCTTTATCTGCTTGTGTTGTTTGCTCTGACTGCTCCCTCAAGAAGGCGAATAGGCTCTCCAGGTTGGCAAAACCGTGGCGCTCGTCGGTGGCGACGTCCTGCGCCGACGCCCGCCAGGGAGCGCCGGGTATCTCCTGCCATAGGCGGACCAAGTAGGACAGGTAGCGACGAGTGCGAGCCGTGGTGGGAAGTTGGATCTCATTTTCGGCCATTCCCTTTCCTCGCAATGTCGATGGTCTGTTCCCCTTTCAGCGGATGATACATCCGAGATCCAGTGTAGCACTCAAGCGTAACGGAAACGTCACGAGATCATCTCGTTGCCGTGGAAGAAAGAATCGGTGTGACTGCCAGGTGTGTTACGTTCTAGCGTCTTTCAAGGTGATATGGCACGTTGATCACCACGCGTCCCTTGCCGGTTTTGCCGCGCTGATAGGTCAGAATCGCCTTGAACAGGATCGCCGTCTGATTGTGGAACAGGTGATTCCACCAGTGGGGCGGCACGAACTCGGGCAGCACCACCACGGCCAATCCCCGTTCGGGATCGCGCTGATCCACCTTTTTCAGATAAGACAGGAGCGGCCGGATGACGGAGCGGTAAGGAGACTCCAACGCGACCAACGGCAAACCGTGGCCCCAAACCGGCCACTTTTCTCGAACGCGAGTCGTTCTCTCCGGCTCCACGTCGACGATGACCGCCGTGACGTCCGTCGACATCGAACGTGCAAAGTGGAGCGCGGCTAACGTCCCCTGGTGCATGCCAGAGATGGGCACGACGATTTTGTGCGATCTGCAATCCGATACGTCCATCCACTCCCTCGGCTCCAGATCTTCCAACGATAACTGCCTCGCCACGCTGGAATAGTAGCGCTTGATGGCCTGGAACATCCACACAAAGGCGGGGATCAGAAGTGCCACGATCCACGCCCCTCGGAGAAAGTTGGCGACAAGGACGATGATCGTCACCAGGCCGGTTGCCGCCGCGCCCACGCCGTTGATGAGCGCCTTCCACTGCCAGCCGCGCTGGCCTTTCCTGCACCAGTGACGCACCATGCCCGTCTGCGACAGCGTGAAGGAGAGAAAGACGCCCACTGCGTAGAGTGGTACGAGTTGATGGGTGTCGCCGCCAAAGATGACGATCAAGACAGCCGACGACAGTGCCAGAGCAAAGATGCCGTTGTTAAACACCAGTCGGTCGCCCAAACTCGTCAATTGGTTGGGCAGGTAACGGGATTGGGCCAGGATGGCTGACAGGCGCGGAAAGCTGACGAAAGAGGTGTTGGCGGCCAGTACGAGGATCAGCGCCGTGGCCGCTTGTAGGAAGAGATAGGGCGGCCCGCTGCCAAAGACGTGCCTGCCGATCTGCGATACGACTGTCTCTCCCCCCGTTGGCGCGATACCCAGCGAGCTGGCCAAGAAGGTGATGCCCAGGAACATGATCCCCAGGAGAACGGCCATTGCGATCAGCGTGATGCCGGCGTTGCGTGCCTCGGGTTTCTTGAAGGCGGGCACGCCGTTGCTGATGGCCTCGATGCCGGTCAGGGCGGCGCAGCCGGAGGCGAAGGTGCGCAGGAGCAGGAACGGCATCACCGGCTGCGCTCCGCCGGATTGCGGCGCTGCTTCGGTGGAGACCGGTGCCAAGGAGCCTGTCGCCACTCGGAAAACCCCCGCGGCGATGAGCGCCAGGAGGATGAGAATAAAGCCGTAGGTCGGGATGGCAAAGACCGTACCGGACTCTTTGATGCCGCGCAGGTTAGCCCACATGATCAACGCGGTCGCCGCCAGGCACAGCTCCACGCGGTATGGAAACAGAGCGGGGATAGCCGACGTGACCGCCTCCACACCGGCGGCGATGCTGACCGACACCGTCAGCACATAGCCGATCAGCAGAGCGGCTGCGGCGACCAGACCGGGCCACTTGCCCAGGTTCTCCTCGGCCACGACGTAGGCCCCGCCTCCGGAAGGGTAGCCGTGCACCGTTTGGTAGTACGAGATGGCGACGATGACCGCCAGCGTGGTGATGGCCAGGGCCACGGGAACCGACAGGCTCAGATACGCCGTCCCGGCCATGACCAGCACCAGAAGGATCTCTTCCGTGGCGTACGCCACCGACGACAGGGCATCGGACGAGAACACGGCCAACGCCTTGAGCTTGGTCAGGCGCTGCTCCTCCTCCGAGGCGGTGGGCAGGGGATCGCCAAATAGGATTCTGCGAAAACCTGTGAACATGAATCTTTTCCCGATATTGCTTCCGTCTAGCGGGTCGGCACAAGAGAGTATAGCATGGAATTTCGCTTTGCTCTAGTGTTTGGCCTACGCCAGTGGCTGGCATATAATTGTCACGTGATCGAGCTTGGCCTGGAGGACACTCTGTTATCGACCCCAAGTACAGGGTCGATTTCGGTCGCAGGGCCGATGACGAACCGGGTTGACTGTGGTATAGTATTATCATATCCAAACCACTATCGAAAGGAGATATTCCCATGCAACCGTTTGAATTCGTGCTACTGGCCATTCTTGTGACCGGCGCGGCGATCGTTGGGCTCGTCCTGCTCTACTATTTCGTCATCCGCAGGATCGTGCGCCGGCACCGGGTTCCGCCGAACCAGGTGATGGTCATCTACGGCAAGGGCAAAACCATCTTTCAAGAGGATGGCTCGCTCGATACAGTCGGCGTGCGCATGATCACTGGTGGCGGAACCTGGGTCTGGTCGATCTGGGAGGCCTATGGCTTTCTCGATCTGACCATCATGACCATCGCCAAGGCAAAAGACGAGGTCTATACCGTGGACGGCGTCCCGATCCGCCTCGACTGGGTGGCGCAGGTGCAGATCGAGTCGAGCGAGAGCTCGCTGGTCACGGCGGCGCGCGCTTTTCTGGGCATGCCGCGCGAAGAGGTCAAGAACGTCATCGCCCAGACGTTGAGCGCAAACTTTCGCGCCATCGTCGGTCAGTTGACGGTGGAGGATGTGCATCGTGACCGGGACGCCTTCGTGCAGCGCGTGCAGGAGCTGGCCTCGGACGACATGCGGGCCATGGGCGTTGTGGTGATCTCGATGGGTATCGAGGAGATCACGGACGACCAGGGCTACTTTGAGGCCATGGCCAAGCCGGTGATCGCCGTCGTCAAGCGCGACGCCCTCATCGCCGAGGCGGAGGCCGACCGGGAGGCGCGCATCAAGGCGGCCAACGCCCGGCGCGAGGCGCAGCAGGCGGAGCTGGACGCCGACCGAGCCATCATCGAGCAGCGCGAGGCGCTGGAGCTGCGCGAGGTCGAAAAGGCCAAGACGGTCGGCCTGGCGCAGGCCAGATCCAACGAGGAAGTGCAACAGCGTAAGGCTGCCGCCGTGGTGCAGCAGCAGGAGGCCGAGGTGCTCGTCCCTGCACGCGCCCAGCGTGAGGCGGCCGAGATCCAGGCCGATGCCGAGCGGCGCAAGGTGACCATCACCGCCGAGGCGCGGGCCCAGGCGACGCGCACCGAGGCCTCTGCCCAGGCCGAGGCCACCGAGGTCACCGGCCGCGCCGACGCCGAAAAGCTCAAGGCCATGAAGCTGGCCGAAGCTGATGGCACCAAGGCCACCTTGCTGGCCGAGGCCGAGGGCAAGGCCAAGCTGGCCCAGGCCACCGCCGCCGAGGGTGAGATCAACCTGCGGCAGGTGATCGCCCAGGCTCTCATCGACGCCGAGGTCAGAAAGATGGAGGCGCTGGGACTGGCTTTGCAGGGCATCGGAGAGAACGTGCGCATCGTCCAATTCGGCGGTGCAAATGGTCCCACCAGCAGCAGCGCACTGCTGGAGACGCTCAAGACGGTGCCGGAACTGGCGGCCATCATCAACGCCAAGATGGAGGCGCTTTCGGGCGAGAACCTGGAGCAGGTGCTGGCCAAGATCGCGCAGTTCATCTCGGCTGGAAAGACCGAGGCCGCGCCAGCGGAAGAGAAGGTGTCGCCGCCACCCAAGGGCACCAGCCAGCGACCGTCGTCCGCACAACGCAAGAAGTGATAGTCGATCCTGGGGTAAAGCGAATGGGACAGGTCGAGAGGCCTGTCCCTGTTTCTTTTACTGAGGTTTATTTGCGTGGTGCTTTCTCAGTCGCCGTCACTGTCGGCAAAGTGTCCAAAGTAGTCGATGCAGACCTTCCGCCAAAGACGGGCGTTTTTCAGTTGCTGTTTCAGCCGCCGGCCGACGTGTGTGTGACGCTGGGGATCAATCCCGTCCTGCAAACCTTGCCAGATGTCGAGCATCTTTTCCACAAAGGCGACGCCCGCATCGTAGCGAAACTGTAGTTCCTCCCAGAGTGTTCGGCCTGACTGCAGACGATAATCCCAGGGGACGTGGTGAAACCACAGTAGAAACTTTTCAGGGCAGGTGTCTATGCCATCGAACTGCTCCCTCAAGGGATCGTGATACTGGCTGACGGCATTGCTGCCGGAGCTGCTGCGATCAAAACCAAGCCCCTCTGCATCGGCCCGATGGTAGTAGACGTTGTTCCAGTCCGGTCGCCACGCGGCGTTGAAGGCAGGATTGGGCCCATAGTGATGGCCTTCCTTCATGATGTGGTGCAGGCCCAGCGGGGTCATATAGTTGATACAGGCTGGCCAGGAACCGAGCATCATTGTCTTGATGGCCTCTACAATGCCCTTGTCGTTCGACCAAGTCATCCGGATCCATTCGTCAATGATGGCCTCGGCACTCAGACCGTGATCCCAGGCAAGACGCCCGAAGGCGTACCAGTTGGCCTGAGCAAAGTGATGGCCGCACCAATTGTGGTCCGAACCCGTGTTGGCCACGCCCAGGATGCTCGACAGGGTGTGACCATATACCGAACCATCCACGACCCGGGCAACTGTCGAACCCGGTCCCTCAGCGTACGTGTCCGAATCCAGAACTTCCTTCCACATGTCGGCCAGGTAAACCAGGTGAATGGATTGGCCAAGATATTCCTGAGTGATTTGCAGCTCCAGGGTCATGGGCGTCTGCTCCAGCGCACCAAAGAGCGGGTGGAAAGGCTCCCGCGGCTGGAAATCGACCGGTCCGTTTTTGATCTGTACGGAGACGTTGGGCCTGAATTGGCCATCCAGTGGCACAAATTCCTTATAGGCGCACTTGGCCCTATCCGCGTCGATGCTCGTGTCGTAGACGAACGCCCGCCACAGCATCACGCCGCCGTATGGCGCCAGGACCTCGGCCAACATGTTGGCGCCATCATCGTGGTCTGCGCCATAGTCCTGCGGCCCTGGCTGCCCCTCCGAATTCGCCTTGACCTGGAATCCACCAAAGTCGGGAATCAGGCGGTATATTTCTTCCACCTTCTCTTTCCACCAGTCGGTGACGACCGGGTCTCTTGGGTCGCTCGTCGCCAGTCCGCCAAGTCGAATTGGGGCAGAGGGGAGGGGGGACAGGTACACGCGAATACCATAGGGTCGGAATACATCGGCCAGCGCAGCCGCCTTGACCAGATATTCGGTGGTCAGGCTTTTGGCCTGGGCATTGACGTTGTTCAGGACGGTGCCGTTGATGCCAATGGACGCACAGGCCCGGGCGTAGTCGTGGTATCGCGCATCAATGGTGGGCAACTCGTCCCAGTTCCACAACGACGGACCCGCATAGCCACGCTCGACCGAACCGTCAATATTGTCCCAGTGCCCGAGGATGCGGCGGCCGATTCGAGGAGAGCTCCCAAGATCCAGATCGCGAATGTCCTGATGCGTCTGAAGCAACCTCAGGAAGTGAAATGTACCGGTCAGGATAGCGGGCTCGGCGTTGCCCGTGATTAAAATCCAGTCGCTACCGCCGACCTGGTGAGACCGGATAAGAAACCCCTCCTCTCCCAACCGGCGGTACTGAGCCGGTGGTATGGTCACATCTAGAGCCTCAAGCTCTTTGGCCACACCTACTACCAGGGCGTTACCGGCTGGTTCTTGTTCCGAGAGTGAGACATCGCTGTCAAGCAGGGCCGGCAGTGCCCGAGCGAGTTCGTCTTTGATCAGGTCGGTCGTTAAGCTTTTGCCAAGCGCCACCGCACTGCCGATGGCCTCGCGGTATTGGGCCAGTCGATCTGCGTTGTCCACCTTGCGATACCGCAACCACAACTCGTATCCGTCCTCGCCCTTTACATCCAAGACGCTGCTCCGAAAATATTATGGGACAAAGGCAACCGGCCGCATCGGTCGCTGGCAGTTTGTCCTAGCGCACTCGACAGACTTGTGTGCTGCATAGTGAACGCCTTCCTGGTCAATCATTCTATCATATATTTCTCGTTCATCCAAATCACCAATGGCTTTAGTCTAGGCTTCACTGTCGGACACTTTTTAAGACGGCTTACTCATGGTATGCTTTAGCTGGCACCACTCAACAAGGAGCATATCGTGAGCGACAACCGACGCAGGATAGCACTTCACTATTCAAAGGAGACCAAGTGTCCAGAAAAAAATGGGGTGTCGTAATCATCATATTGTTGATCACTGCCTTCACCTTGGGCGCGATGGCAAGATCCGTGATCCGCTCTCTGAACCAACTTGAGGCGGCGCCTGCTGCTTCGACCTCAGCACCAACTGCCCAGCCTACGACCACGGCAGTGCCTATGTCGCCTCCACTATCTACATCAGTAGCCACGTCCAACAGCCCGCCGACGCACAACCCAACCACGCCTCCCAGGCCCACCCACACGCCCGCGCCGACCCGCACGCCGACCCCGCGCCCCTTTTGGTCGCTTCCGACCTTGACTCCCGCGGGCAACTTTGCCCCCACGGCGCCCTCGAGGCAGAGGTACGCCACACTGGATGATTTCTGGGAAGGGAAAGCAGAGTGGGCCATACAGGCGTACGATGTGGGGCTGCCCGTGGGCGAGTCGGACACCGTCTACGTGCGGGGCGAGTTCTGGGCGTATCTGAACGCCAGCCACCAGTCGGCCGGCATCAAGGATCAGTGCGGCGATCCGGTGCCCTTCCCCGGCTGCGTCACGCTGTGGAAGAGCCGCGATGGCGGGTACCGCTTCTATCTCGACCGGCCTGTGTGCCTGTTCCCCTGCAAGACCTGCCCCTGCGGCCCGGGCGATCACGTCGACCAGCAGCAGTATCCGCGCGTCGCTTTCAGCCAGGGCCGGTTCACCATGGTCTACGAATGGGGTGCGGGGGCCTTTGTGAGAACCTCCTACAACGGCGTCGATTGGTCGGGGGAGTCTCAGGTGACCGGCACGGGCATCTGGCGCGACTCCGAAAAGCCCTGTGGCAGTGAGGCGGAGACGATCGGCGTTCACCCCCACGTCGATCCCAGTCTCACGTTCGATTGCCTGGCAGGCGCGCCGCCGGGTATCTATATCGAGGACAAGCTGTTGTACGTCTTTGTGGGATTGGGCCGGGCGCCGAGCCACATGGGATGTTTCGTCGGCGATATGTTCGCGCCGGTGGAAGAGATGCGCCCCTGCACGCACAATCCACTCTTTGGAGGCGCGCGGGAGTACGGGCCGCTGGACGCGTTGGGGGCGGAGGCCAACGCCTATTTCGATTTTCGCACCATTTCGTCCGCCGACGTGGTCAAGATGGGCGACCACTATTACATGACCTACGAAGGCACGCGCGGCCCCAGCAGAGACGGCTACAGAGATGACCAGTTTGGGCTGGGGTTTGCCCGCAGCATCAGCTCCACGCTCGACGGGCCGTGGCAGACGTATCCCGGCAATCCTGTACTCGTAGGCGTGGGCGACCACTGGGGCATCGGCCACGCGGACATGCTGATCGTCAACGATGGCGTTTACCTGTACACGTCTACGTCGCCCACGACGCGCGGGCGGTACGTGCTGGTGTACAAGTAACACGGGACGCAGGTCTGCGTAGATAAAATCAGTTAGTCCGTCACTTGCCAGATAACAACTTTCGCAACAGGCCTGGTGTGGGTAGTTGAACCTGCTCCAGTCCCCACGCCTCACGCATCTGGTCGAGTTCCTCTTGCGAAACCTCGAGCGCCTCGCCGCAGGCCAGGACGGCGTCGATGGCGGCCTCGTATCCAGCTGGCGGCTGCTCTCGGCGGCGTTGCTCCATGATCAACGCATAGATCGGCACGCCCTCGGGGCAGGATTCCTCGCAGCGGCGGCAGGAGGTGCACAGCCACACTGAATAGTCAGTCGCCTCGGGGTCGGCGAGGAAGGTAACGAGCGCGTGGCCGCCTGCCTTTTCCACCGGGCAGACGGCGACACAAGTACCGCATTGCGTGCAAGCTTCGGGGTGTTTCACGCTAGCATCCCCTCCCGCAGTCCCAGCTCCGCCTCCGGGATGCCCATCGCCAGCCCAATCAGTTGCGGCAGCAGCAGCGCCTGGATGCGCAGGTGGTCGTCGTCGCGCACGATCAACCGCTGGAAGCGGCGCAGCAGCAACTGGCAGTTGCCGCAGCTGTGCAGCAGCAGGTCGGCTCCTTCCCCGGCGACGGCCTCCAGCTTGCGCCGCCCTGCCGCCAGCGCCAGGTCGCGATCGGCCAGGTAGAGCGTCGCGCCGCAGCACTCGTCCTCGCCGCCGTATTCGATCACCTGTGCGCCGGTCAGCTTGACTAGACGGCGTAGGTCCTGCGGCGCCATTGGTTTGTCGCATCCCATCACGTCGCCGGGGCGAAAGGCCTGGCAGGGATTGGTCAAAGCGATGCGGAATGGCAGCGGCCGCACAATCTGCGCCCGCAGGTCATCCTCGTGCTCGACGAGCAGCCGTACCAGATGCTTGACCGTCACGCCGCCGCTGACGGCAAGGCCCAATGGCTCCAGGCGGCGGTTGACCTCGGATCGCACGCCGGCATCCTGCAGCGCGAGGGCGGCGCGGGTGAGGGTGTTGGCGCAGCCGCCGCACACCGCCACCACCGTATCGAGTCCCATCTCCTCCACGCGCGCCAGGTTGTAGGCGGCGGGGTAGAGCCAGTCGGCGCTGAAGGACTCGATCACGGGCGAGCCGCAGCACGCGGGCTGCTGGACGATGCGCAGCCCGATCCCCAGCCGCCGCAGCACGGCGCGGGTCGCCGCTTCGTATTCGGGCATGCGCTGGAGTACCAGGCAGCCGGGGTAGAAGGCCAGTTCAGATTTCATGCGAATCGAGCTGAACGCGATTCGTCGCGTTTTCTATCTTTGCCGGGCAATTCGTTGCTCGTTCCAGCCATCGAATGAATTCGACGGCTGGCATTGCAAAACCCGTTAAAACAGGTCAAGACTAGAATGGAGGTTCCCCCCAGGCATCATACATTGCATCACCTTCACACACAACAGAAGAAACCGGCTCCGGTGCGAGTTATAATCAGAAGTTGTGGATTGCCAAATCAATAAAGGCGGCGTATCCTTGGGGTGAATATAAACCCAAGAACAGCGGCGATACAGGCCGCAGAAAGGATACGCCATGCTCAAGCTTACCA
>Ga0315550_1000640_pt1 | contig 21582 bp, 21 predicted proteins | sample SalMarSW160190MG_2_FD_203100 | JGI IMG/M metagenome (GOLD analysis project Ga0315550, IMG submission 203100) | Salt marsh sediment microbial communities from the Plum Island Ecosystem LTER, Massachusetts, United States - Salt Marsh Sediment SW1601-90 ... | reverse complement strand
GACCGTTGCTGACAGGAAGGATGTCCGCAGGGTCAAGGCTGAGATCATAGACGAGCGGTCCCGGACTATCGGGCCCCTGCAAAAGAGGATTGCCGCCGTCGAAGAGGCAATCATCGGCCTTGAGGAACGGATCGACGGGGAAACGGAGATCCTCCTGGAGGCTTCGGCGGCGTCCGACGCAGAAGCCATAAGGAAATCTTCCCGGAGCATCCATGAGGCGAAAGAGAAGATAGAAGTCCTTTTCAGCGAGCTGGAAGAGCTGACGTCGGAACATGATGCCAAGTCAAGGGCCTTTGAAGAGAGGCTCCTTGAGATCCAGGGGACGACGCAGAGACCGTGAATAGTGAGTAGTAAATAGAACGTATCTCAAAACAGGGTATCGCTTTAAATCAGTCATTCCGGCAGGCAGGCAAGCCGGAATGACACACTACGGGCTATTATGATATTTCGATCTTGAGATAGGGTCATAGTAATACAACCCGGTTTGATTACAAGAAGTTTCCTCCTGGAGAAACCAGAATTCTTCTCACTATTTACTATTCACTGCTTACTACTCACTATCCACTCGCTTTATTACAGTATCCTGATCCCGAATTTCTTGAGAGTTCGGGCCAGGGCGCCGAGGGGAAGGCCCATGACGTTAAAGTAGTCGCCCTCTATCTTTTCGACAAGAAGTGCCCCCAGCCCCTGTATCCCGTATGAGCCTGCCTTGTCGAGGGGCTCGCCGGATTTGACGTATGAAGAAATTTCTCTTGCCGTCAGCCGTCTGAAATAGACCCTGGTCTCCACCCATTCCGAAACCGATTTTTTTGTCGCCGTATCGAGGACCGTAAACCCCGTAATAACGGAGTGTGAGCGGCCGTTGAGGCGGGCCAGCGTCCTCCCGGCGTCTCTTTCGTCGCGGGGCTTGCCGAGCAGCCGGCCTTCGAAGAGGATGAAAGTGTCGGCAGCAATGACCAGGGCGTTCCCGTATTTTCTGGCAACGGCCCCGGCTTTTTCCCGGGAAAGAAAGCGGGCGAGTTCGTGAGGTTCCATGGGAAGGTCCATTGCCTCCTCGTAGTCTCCCGTGTCAACCCGGAATTCAAGTCCCGTCAAAGCGAGGATCTCCCTCCTCCTGGGTGATGCGGACGCCAGGACGATCTTCCTCCTCTTATACGAACTGTCCCGCCGCATATCCCGAAGACCATGCCCACTGAAGGTTGAATCCGCCCAATTGTCCCGTTACGTCCATAACTTCACCTGTGAAGTATAGGTTCGCCACTTTCCTTGCCTCCATTGTCTTTGAGGACAGTTCTTTTGTGTCCACCCCTCCCAGCATCACCTCGGCCCTGGAAAAACCAGCGGTCTGCGCCGGCACTATCTCCCACCGGCGGACTGCGGCAGCGACCTTTTTAAGTTCCCTGTCGGAATATTGGTTCATCTGTTTCGAGGGGAAGAACATGTCACACCATGCATGAATAAAGCGTTTCGGGAGATAGCCGGACAGTAGGTTGCGCATTTCGATCTTCCCCTGTCTTCCGGCCATAAGAATTTCATATGCATCCCTTCCGGGCATGAGATCTATCAAAAGCGGGTTCCCTTCCGTCCAGTAGAGCGAAGCCTGGAGAATGGCGGGCCCGCTCAATCCGTCGTGGGTGAGAAGGATGCTGTCGCGGAAAGACCTCCTGCCGCAGGTGACCGTTGCGTCGAGAGAGACCCCGGCCAGTGTGCCGAACCGGTCCCGGTCTTTCCCGTTCCAGAGAAGAGGGACAAGGGCCGGCCTGAGCGGGGTGACGTTCAGACCGAACCGGCGGGCAATGCGGTGGCCGAAGTCGGTTGCGCCGAGTTGCCGGAAAGAGATGCCGCCTGTTGCGACTACAAGGGAATGAGACCGGAAACGGCCCAGGTTTGTCGCGACTGTGAAGAGGTCCTTCCTGGTGATTCCCGAAACGCGGCAGTTCAGCATCATTTCGACCCCCGACGACCTGCATTCCTTTTCGAGCATGCGGACGATTTCCACGGAGCCTTTGTCGCAGAACAACCGGCCGTCTTCTTCATGATAATGTATCTTATGTTTTTCGATCAGGCGGATAAAATCCTCCGGCCCGAACCGGGCAAGGGCGGACGTGCAGAACCCGGTGTTCCCCGAGAGATAATTTGAGGGTGAGGTATTTAAGTTCCCGAAGTTGCATCTCCCCCCTCCCGAAACGCGTATCTTGTTCCCGGTCACAGGCGCATGGTCGACGACCAGGACGGAGCGCCCGCGCCGGCCAGCCTCGATTGCGCACATGAGCCCCGAGGCCCCTGCCCCGATTATAATCACGTCCCTGAAGTCTTTATGCATGACAGTATTATGGATCTGCGGTCAAATACCTTAAAATCGGCATTCCGCAATCCCGCACTTCTTTCCCCCTATCTTCATATTCGTATCAAAGCACTCTTTGTGCCATAATATATTTACCTTGCCGGTGTTATTTTTTTTGGCGCAGGGATATTCTAACACCCTGTCGGCAGGGCCCGTGATTTTTTTGTTGTGGACGGCGCAAATTGGTTTGAAGAGCCGCTCTGCATTTTTGACGGAGGGCGTTGGGGGACGTTCTGTTGCGATGTTCCCGGGATTGAGCGTTCGGGAAAAAAGAGTGCCATGATTGATCAAGGGATATTTCCGCTTATAAATCCATGAACTTCTCCGGCCTGTTCGGATCATATCCCGGCATGTACGTGGCCCAGTCGTTTTTCCATCTGCTCGTAAGCGCGATAATAATAGACGGCGTGATAAGGGTATGGAAGATAAGCGACCCGCTCACTACGCAGAGGTTCCGTTTCATGGTCATTCTTTTTCCCATCTTTTCTTTTCCCCTTTATCAGCTCGTCAATCCGCAGAGAGGGTCAATTTTTTTCAGGCAGGAGGCCCTTTTCGACAGCAACCGGTGGCTTCATCTTGCACTGTGGGGAAAAGTGCCCGTGGGTATTTTCTTTCTTTTTATCCTTTTTTTCACCTCGATGATCTTCCTGGCACAGGAACTGGTGCCGGTTCTGCACCACGCGCTGGAATCGAGACGCGGCAGAATTGACTACGTGAGGCTGCGCGACAATTCAGCCGTTGTCCGGGCGTTGGCCTGTCTGCCGGGGGAAAAGCCCGAGATGCTTGTCCTCGATGACGACGAGAACATCATTTTTTCGACAACGGGCAGGAAGGCTGCCGTCTACCTGTCTTCGGGACTTGTCAGGACCCTTTCCGCAGAGCAGATGCAGGCCGCCGTGGCACATGAGATGGCCCATATCGAAAGAAGCAGACGGCCGATACTCTTCGTCGTCTTTCTGTTCCGGATCATCATGTTTTTTAATCCCCTTGTGCTCCTCGAGTTCAGAAGGGCGACACAGGACGAGGAAAAGATATGTGACGACATGGCTGTGTCTTTGACGGGCAGGCCCCATGCCCTTGCCGAGACACTGCGAAAACTCTATGGCGCGGCGGGGGAAGATGACAGGATCACGGAGGCCGCACGGATTTCCGATCTCAGGGATTCTCTCGAAAAGTACAGTCATTCCATACACATACGGAGCAGGATTGAAAGGCTTGAAGAATCGCCTGCGAATGAGGGAGGAGGGTGGGTCACATTTTCGCTCGCCCTCCTGACTATTATAGTTATCAATTATTTCGTGGTGTGAGCAGGGGGGAAGCAATGGGAAAAAAGATGACAGGATTGTTTTCTTTCGGACTGATGGTTGTCGTTCTCATCGGCGCCCTGAAGCTCCTCAACTGGATACCGTCGGCGGTTCAGGACGGTTTTGTCAGGGAGTTCAAGACGGTAGACGAAGTGAATTCCAAATTAGGGATAAGGGACATATACATTCCCTCTTATTTCCCTCAGAATTTCAAATGGCCTCCCACTGCCATTTGTGCGCAGACGAGGCCCTATAGCGCGATAGTGATGGAGTTCAGGGATGTGGACAGGGGAGGCGTGGGGTTGACCATATCCCAGGTCGAGGCCGGAGCACCTTTCATCGCCGGTGACAGGATTGGGTTATCGCAGATCAGAGAGAAAGTGATCTACCCGTTGAAAGGGAGGATGGCATCCCTCGAAGTGGGTGTCGGTAACAATGATGAGCCTTGCAGCCGCATTTCCTGGATCGAAGGGAAGTACAGGATAACCGTTTCGATGAGGTCACGGCCCTTTGACCTGCTTAAGATCGCCGAGAGCATGCTGAGATAAGACTTCCCCCTTTTTTTATATCATTGCCGAGCAACAGCCGTTTTTTCCCCATAAATAGGAAGAATTTCCGGCAGGAATAGGTATTTCTTCCGATTCCATCCTCCGGACCCCTTTGATATAGTCAGATCAGGAAGAGCGGAAAAATCAGGAAGTCCGGAAGGAGGTGAGACAGATGGCCGCATATCAAGAGGAAGAAAGCGGGGGGAAAAAGGCTTTGCATCTGCTGCTCGGCCCGTTTGTCGGGCTGGCATATGTGATCGCACTGCCCTTTATCTCGATCGTCGCCATTGCGGCGATGGTCGGGAGAAAGTTGCTGGGAGTAACGTTCGATCTCCTGGGTAATCTCGTGTCCTTCAGCTGGAGGCCCGGTGAGGCATACCTGGGCGGAAAGAAGAAGAAGGAACCCGGGAGAAGGGACTATCCGAACGACTCATAGCCGCTGGCGCTCAGTTGAACCGTCAGCCGACATCCGGCCGTAGCCTGGTGTCAACAGGAAGGAGGGGAAATGCATACACTGTTTGATTTCATCACCCACGTAAAGATTGTCGAATATCTCATATCCATATCGTTCATCGCGGGGTTCATCCTTTTCTGGGAGCTTCTCAAGCCCCGGCCATTCAGGACCCTTGTCGAAACAAGCAGGGACGACATCGCGTATATAAGGGAAACGGGCAGGGGAAATATCTTCAGGACTGCAGGCAGGATCGTGAGCGCCCCGTTCGTCGGTCTCGCATATGTTATTGCAGTTCCTTTTGTCTTTGCCTATGCGATTTTCCTGGCGGCAATGGGCGGCCTGCTAACCGCCGTGGGCAAGGAGGCGGCCTTTGGATGGAGACCTGCCGAGTCATATCTTGCAGGCAGGAAGAAGGAAAAGGACCAGGGGGAAAAGAAGACGGATGAGATGGAATAACATTCGGTTTAAGCCCTTGAAACGGAGGCGATTTCCGATGGGGGACCCAGAGTTAGTTCAGATGTCCCCCGCCGGAAATTGCAGAGGAGGAGGCAATTTTCATGAAAACGACGGCTTTGATACTGTTTATCTCAGGTGTCTTCATCTTTTATGCATTGTCTGTCCGTGCCGGAAGCGCCGTGAAGGCCCCGACAACAGCGACAATGGACAGCCTGTCCGAGAAATATGAGCCTGTGTTATTCGATCACGCGAAACATGCGGGTCTTGCCGGCAACTGCGGAACGTGCCACCACCAGCACGCCAATTTCGGCGCCTTGCCCTGCAAGGAATGTCATGCCCTCGATCCTTCCGTGTTCAGGGATTCGGCGGTCGGCAATTTCATGGCCTGCAGGAACTGCCACGGCCCTTATGATCCTTCCAATCCGGCGATGCCCGGACTTAAGACCGCATACCACCAACAGTGCTTCCAGTGCCACAGGGGGATGGGGGATGTGGGCATAAGTCCCTCGGGCTGCACGAAAATGTGTCATGGCAGAAAGTGGCCGAATACGCAGAAAAGCTGATTAAAAGGAGGATGTTATGGCACAAGAGAAAGAAAATATAGACACTGGGGGCGCAAACAGGAAGGAAGAAGTTCCTGGAAGAGCCGGTAACCGTGAGAACAAACGGGGGATTTCGAGGAGGCAGTTTCTGGGGACCGTGACCGCAATCGGAGGGACCGCCCTTATCGGCAGCTACTCGAGCGTTTCGGCGAAAGAATTCAGCGGTTGGCCGGACAGCTACGGTTGTCTTACCGATTTGACCAGGTGTGTGGGGTGCAGGAGCTGCGAAGAGGCGTGCAACAAGGTGAATGGACTTCCAAAGCCCGCCCGGCCCTTCGACGACAAGGCGATTTTCGACGAGGAAAGGAGACCGACGCAGTACGCCTATACGGTCGTAAACAGATACGACAACCCTGCAGACAAGGACAAGCCGGTGTACCGCAAGATCCAGTGCAACCATTGCAAAGAACCGGCCTGTGCTACCGCATGTCCGATCCATGCCTATACGAAGACCCCGGAAGGGGCGGTCATCTATAACCCGGAGCTCTGTTTCGGCTGCCGCTACTGCATGGTTGCCTGTCCGTTTTATGTCCCGGCCTACGATTACGACAGTGCGCTGAAACCCAGAATAATGAAATGCATCATGTGTTACGGCAGGATAAAGAAGGGGGGCATGCCCGCCTGCGCGGAGGCATGTCCTGCAGGGACCATCACATTCGGAAAGAGGGAGGAGCTTATCAAGGTGGCCCGGGAAAGGATCATGAAGAACCCGGACAAATACATCAACCATATTTACGGCGAAAATGAGGTGGGCGGTACGAACTGGCTCTACATCTCCGGTGTTCCCTTTGAGCAACTCGGCTTTCCGACGAACCTTCCCCACACTCCCCTGGTGGAGCAGACAAAGGGGTTTCTTTCCGCCGTCCCGCTTGTCTTTACGGTCTGGCCCGCCCTTTTCGGCATGTGTTATGCCGCCGTGCGCCACAGAGACAATATCGAGGAAGAAAAGCCGCATTCCGAGAGGAAAGAGGAGGGAAAATAATGGCCAACGGATATGCAATCAAAACGGATAACTTTCGAGCCTGGTTTATGGACAAGCTTCTCATGGGCATGACCTGGCCCGAATATGCAAGGAAACTGATCACCCCGTTCAACGTAATCGCTTCGGTCATACTCAGTGTAGGGCTGCCTCTTATCGCACTGAGGTTCTACGTCGGACTCTCCCTGGTGACACACGCTTCCCATGACTATCCGTGGGGTCTTTTCCTGGGCTGGGGACTTTTCGGAGGCGTCCCGCTTTCGGCCACCGGGTTCGTCATGGCGACCGCCTATTACATCTTCGGGTTCAGGAGATACCACTCCCTTGTGAGGCTGGGGGTCCTTACGGGCTTCCTGGGATACCTCTTTGCCGTTGTCTATCTGCTGACCGATCTTGGCCGCCCATGGCGCATATACTATCCCATGTTTATGGGGTTCGGGACCGCATCGGTCCTTTTCCTTGTGGCATGGCACGTTGCCACGTACCTTACGGTTCAGTTCCTGGAATTCAGCCCGGCCATCCTGGAATGGCTCAAATCCAGAAGGGTCCGCAGATGGGCCTCCATGATAACCATAGGAATGACCATAGCCGGCATCATACTTTCGACGCTGCATCAGTCCGCCCTCGGCGCGATGTTTCTGCTTGTTCCGGGGAAACTTCACCCGCTCTGGTACTCTTCCTACATACCGGTGTTCTTCCTGAGTTCCAGCATTTATGCGGCGCTTGCCATGGTGATCGTCGTCAGTACTCTGGCAATGCGCTTCCTGAGGGACAAGACCGACCGCAGTTTCACGGAGAACCTCGACAAACTTACGATCGGTCTGGGAAAAGGGGCCTGTGTGGCAATGTTCGTGTATCTGGCGCTGAAGGTTATCGGGATTGCGCATGACGACAACTGGCACCTCCTGAGTACCGGCTGGGGCTACTGGTTCCTTGTTGAGATGATCGGGTTCATTGCGCTGCCGGCCCTCTCATTCACCTACGGCGTCAGGAAGAACAGCGTCGGCCTCGTGCGGTTTTCGGCATTTTTCGCCGTAGCCGGGATTATCGTCAACAGGATCAATGTTTCGATGATAGCCTTCAACTGGAACCTCCCTCACCATCTGCACCATATAATTCCACCGTGGAAGGAGGTGGCCGTTGTTCTCTGTATCGCTATCATCCATATTATGGTGTTCAGATGGATACTTAACAGGCTGCCGGTCCTCAGGGCGGAGCCGGGATACGAGGACTCTCACTAATGTGCTTCTTTTGTGATATAGTTTGGGTATCTCTTCGGAGCGGCTGCCGGCAGTCAGGGGGGGCATGAAATGTTCCGTGCCGAAGGGATGCCCGCCGGCCCGGCCGCGCGGCCGTCATTAGGGGGTTTGATGATGGGAAAAAGGGTTTTCATTATTGTATTCATTTCTTCTTTTATCGGTCTGGTACCGGGATCTCCTGCTCCAGTCTGTGCAGACCTGGACACCCTTCCGGCGAAAACTGAAAAATGCCTCGGATGCCACGGCGAGAGGGGCGTAATGAAGACATTTCAGAACAACGAGTCCGTTGCCGCCTATGTGAACCCGCAAAGGTTAAGGGCATCGGCCCACGGACGTCTCGCTTGTGACGCCTGCCACACCGACTTTTCGGACGATTCCCATCCGAAGAGGACATTCAGGAGTAAACAGCAGTACAGGATACGGGCCTCAGTGGTATGCAGACGATGCCACGGCCGGGAACAGCTGAAGAAGAAGCCGGTCCACGGGGCGGTGCTGGCCGAGTACAAAGAGGGAGTTTCACCCGTATGCACCGACTGCCACGAGGCCCATTCCACGTTTGGCGCCAAGGGGGGAAAGGTGCTCGGCAGCGAGCGCGAGTTCTGCATGAACTGTCACGCCGGCCGGCCGGAGATGGTCTTCAGGGACGGGGAAGAGCTTACGCTCCTGGTTGACACGGCCGCTCTTCAGGCATCAGTGCACCGGGAACTGAGCTGTTCCGACTGTCACTTCGGTTTTTCATCCAAAGAACATCCGAAGAGAAATTTCATGACCAGGAGAGATTTTTCGATCGCCAGTTCCCAGACCTGCAGGAGATGCCACTTTGACAAATACACGAAGACCCTGGAGAGCATCCATTTCACGCTTCTGAGCCAGGGAAACCTGGCCGCCCCGGTTTGTACCGATTGCCACGGCAGCCATTCCGTGCGAGAGGGAAGGGTGGAAAAGATCCTGAGCGGAAAAAGGTGCAAACAGTGCCACAGGGATATTTACGATATCTACGCGCAGAGCGTGCATGGGAGGGCCCTTATAGACGAACACAACCAGGATGTCCCCATATGCGTCGACTGTCACAAGGCGCACGACATAAGAGACCCGCGCACAACGGAATACCATGAAAGAATACCGGAGATGTGCGGGGACTGCCATGCCAACAGGAAGATAGTGGGCAAATACGGTCTTTCGACGGAGGTGGTGAAGAGTTACCTCTCCGATTTCCACGGCGTCACCCTGGGATTTTACAGAATGCAAAGGGGTGGACGTTACACGCCGGGGAAACCGATAGCGGTCTGCACCGACTGCCACGGGACCCATAATATAAGCAGGACGGTGGGGGCGGACGCGACGATAATAAAGGCAAATCTTGTGAAGAGATGCCGGAAATGCCACAGTAACGCCAATGAGAATTTTCCGAGTGCGTGGCTCTCCCATTACGAACCCGGCATGAACAAGGCATCGCTGGTCTTTGTGGTGGACGAGATATACGAGATCTTCATGCCGGTCATGATCATAGGGCTGCTTCTACAGATCCTGCTGCACATCTGGCGTTACGCAATCAACCGGTGAAGGAAGGCACGATGAAAGATACAGCGTACAAACATATCTATGTCAGAAGATTTTCCGTCTACCGGATAATCGAGCACTGGCTCGTTGCGGCGCTCTTCGCAGTTCTCGTGGCAACGGGGTTGTCCCAGAAGTTCTACGGATATGGACTGTCGCAATGGTTTGTTATGACCTTTGGCGGGATAGACGCCCTCCGTCTCGCCCACCGCGTCGCCGGGACTATGTTCGCGTGCCTCATGGCCCAGCACCTTATCGTAGCCTCGGGGGGCGTCATGCTGAAAAAATGGCCGCCGTCGATTCTGACCGGCAGGAAGGATTTGACGGACGCCCTGGACAATCTCAAGTACTACTTCGGCATGACGAACCGTCCCGCCCGCTGCGACAGGTATGATTATAAGCAGAAGTTCGAGTACTGGGGCATTGTTACCGGCGGCCTCATCATGATTGCGACGGGACTGATCTTATGGTTTCCCGTTTTCGTGGCCGGCTACCTGCCGGGGTCCGTCATACCCGCCGCCAAGGCACTGCACACTAACGTTGCGATGATGATTTTTCTCATTACCGCGCTGTGGCACGTCTACAATTCCATATTCAGTCCGGATGTCTTTCCGGTCGATACGGCGATGTTCACCGGCAGAATTTCTGCGGAACGCATGATGAGGGAGCATCCCCTTGAATTTGAAAGGCTTTACGGGTTCTCACTCGAGGACGGGGAGCTCGAGGTAGTCATAAATGATATCAGACACGGAAGACGGCGGGAAATCAGAAGTTGAGAGGGGTTGCGGAGACGATATTTCCTGGAAAAAAGCGGACCTGAATGCAAAAAAAGATAATTGTAGCGATAATCCTTAACGTGCTGATTATCTCGTCCACGCTCGGCATTATCAGCTATCTGTCCGTCCACGCAAGCATAAACCGCTCCCTTCAAAACAGGGTTACTCTGGCGAAAATAGTTGCCGACTACATCGAGTCCTCTCTTCAAAACAACCTTAACAGGCTCTATGACATCTCATTGGGGGGGAGCGTAGATCTGCATGACGGAGACTGGGAACCGGAGAGCAGGGCGCTTGAAACCGCCTACAAGTATTCCCTTTTCACCGACGGTGTCTTTCTCCTGGACAGGCAGGGGAGCGAACTTCTCACCTACCCGCCCCGGGACAGTTACTTCCGGAACCTGTCCTATATCGATTTTGTGGATCGTGTCCTTGTCGACGGAAGGCCCGTCGTTTCGAGCGTGTTTACCCTCGAGCCGATCAAGGAAAAGGTCATATTCATGATGGTCCCCCTGAGGGACAGGGAGAACGATATCGTGGGGGTGGCCGGCGGTGTTCTCAATCCTTCTTATCCTTTCATCAACCAGATCCTGAGGAGCATAGTGCTCGGGGAAAGCAGTTACATAGAAATAGTAGACCTTAACGAGGTGGTAATCGCTTCCAACAACCCGTCTGATGTCCTGGGGCGCCACGACCATGAAGGGGAATTAAGCGGAATGATAAAGACCGGCAGGCCCGGGATAGTGGAATGCAGGCACGGACTTCCGCCGGCGCATGCGGGAGAGAAGAAATATGACATTCTTTCAATCGTGCCCCTTGAGATAGCTCCATGGGCCGTAGTGGTCGGAGAGGCGGAAAACGAGCTGTTTGCGCCTTCAAGGGACCTCCAGAAGAAGTTTCTGCTACTCGTAATTATTTTCATCTCCACTGCGATCGTGTTTGCAGTGGGGATGAGCAAGAGCATTGTGAAGCCGCTGAAGTCGCTCATCTCCGAGACAAACCGGATAGCGGGGGGCGACCTTTCGAAGCCGGTGGACAACCTGGGCGGCGACGAAATACTTGTGCTCAGCAGGAGTTTCGACGATATGAGGAAGAAGCTCGCCGAATCCCTCAGGAATATTCAGAGTTACAATGCGGAACTGGAGTTCCGCGTTGCGGAGAGGACGGAACAGATACGGAGAAGCCGGCGGAACGTGGAGCAGCTTCTTCAGAAAGTCATTTCCTCCGAAGAGGACGAAAGAAGGAGGATTGCCAGAGGGCTTCATGACGAGATACTGCAGGATCTGTCGGCGTTTCTGATAAACTTGGACATATGCAAGCTTAATCCGGAGGGGATAACCCCGCAGAAGATCGATGAAATGAGGTCAATGATGGTCAAGACCTTTGACGATATCCATAACGTCATACATAACATGAGGCCGTTGATTCTCGATGACCTCGGCCTGGATTCAGCGATAGTCTGGCTTCTCGACAAGCACCTCGGGTCAAAGGGAGTGGTTTGTTACCCGGGCGTGGCCAACTTACCCAAGAAGAGATTCCCCACCAGGCTGGAGACGTTATTCTTCAGGATCGTCCAGGAGTCGGTTATAAATATTGCGAGGCACGCAGAAGCGAAGAACGTATTCGTAACGCTTGGGGCCGACGAGAGATCCCTGAGTGTCTGCGTGGAGGATGACGGCAAGGGTTTCGACGTCCAGAAGATGCTCGGTCATTCCACAGATGCAGGGAGAGGGCTGGGAATAGTAGGAATGATGGAACGGGCGTCACTTCTCGGCGGAAAACTTGCGATGCACTCCGTCCCCGGCGAGGGGACCAGAATTTCCGTGAAGGTGCCGCTGAGTCCCGGGGGTGTTGCAGATGTCTAGAACAAGAGTGATGATAGTCGACGACCACGCACTTGTGAGGGAGGGCATAACGGCGCTGCTCAGACTCTATGACGACGTTCAGGTCGTGGGGGAGGCGGCCGACGGGGCGGAGGCCATTGTCAATGCGGAGAAGTTGAGGCCGGACGTCATCCTGATGGATATTGCCATGCCCGGGCTTGGAGGGCTTGAGGCGACGATGGAGATAAAGAAAAGGAACCCCGAAGTCAGGATCCTTGTGCTGAGTCAGTACGACGACAAGGAATACGTGAGCAGATTTCTCAAAGCCAACGTATCGGGCTACATCCTGAAGAGGGCCGTGGGCGGTGAACTTATCACTGCCATAAGGGCGGTGGCAAGGGGGGAGTGTTACCTGCATTCGTCCGTGGCATCCAAGGTCATTGACGGATACATAGGAAAGACGGGCGAGGCGACTGACCCTTACGATCTGCTGACGGACAGGGAGAAACAGGTGCTTAAGCTCGTGGCGGAGGGCAACACGCAGAAGGAGATCGCGTCCATCCTGGGAATCAGCGTAAAAACAGCCGTTGCCCACAATACAAATATATGCGAGAAACTGGGTCTGCACTCCAAGGCGGAGCTGATAAAGTTCGCCATTCAGAAGGGGATCATAAGGCTGGAGTCCTGAGATGAGAAATCCTGTGGGAAATGACAGGAAAATTAACCACTGAGACGAGGAGACACAGAGAAAGCCGTTCATGGTCTGCTCATTTATTTAGTTCCCTCCGTGCCTCTGTGCCTCCGTGGTGAATTCTTCTTGGTCCCGGTCTATAAGGAATCTCTCTTTCTGTGAACAGCCGGAACTGATTGCCTGACGTTCTGTTGAATTAAAGGATGTCGGCTATTATAATAAACGTCGGATGTGATTTTATCACATGAATAAGATTCGTTTAGAGGTATTTGTATTGGACAGATCAAAGTGGTGGAAGAAAGGAGTATCTATGAAATTCGGGTGGATAGCCGTTCTGGCTGTTGTGCTTGTGGCGGGACCGGCATATGCGGGGGATCAGGTAACTCTGAAGACCCAGAAAGATAAAGTCAGCTACATTATCGGCATCAATATCGGGTCGAGCATGAAGAGACAATCGGTGGAGGTCAATCCGGACCTTCTTTTGAAAGGGCTGAAGGACGGGCTGAGCGGCACTAAGCCCCTTCTGACCCCGGATGAAATGCGTAAGACCATGACTGTCTTCAATGAAGAAATGAAGAAGAAACATGACGCGGAATTGAAGAAGCTCGGCGCAAAGAACAAGGAGGAGGGCGAAAAATTCCTGGCCCAGAATAAGAAGAAAGAAGGAATTGTGACCCTGCCGAGCGGCCTGCAGTATAAAATTATCACCAAGGGAAAAGGGAAATCACCGACCATCAACGACATCGTTACGGTAAACTATCGCGGCACTCTGATCGATGGCAAGGAATTTGACAGTTCATACAAACGCGGAAAGCCGGCCACTTTCCCTGTCAAAGGCGTCATCAAGGGATGGACGGAGGCGCTGCAGCTGATGAAGCCCGGTGCGAAATGGGAATTGTTTATCCCTCCCGACCTTGGCTATGGCGCGAGAGGAGCCGGGAGTATAATCCCCCCCGACTCCACGCTGATCTTCGAGGTTGAACTTCTCTCGGTGAAAGAGGGACACGGTGCGGCAAACCACGGTGTCATGAAAAAAGGCGAGACCAAGAAGAAATAAACGGGCACGGTCGGTCGTATTATTGTTCCGGCAATCGAAAGGCTGTCATTCCGCAGGGAATGACAGCCTTTTCAGTAATTCAGGTTATACACAGACTGCATACCCTGATGTTGGAAAGCGGTGCCCTTCCGGGCTTTGTGAGTATTTCTTGCAGCTGTAAGGCGTATTCGCAGGCTGTGTACAGGACCGTCATTGCTGCCTGAAGTGGGATTCCAGCTCTCCGTATGATTCCGACAAATCGCTCATCGCTTTTTCCATCGCGGCCTTATAGTCCTCCCAGTGTGCCTCTCCGTATTCCCTTACCTCCTGGAGCTTCTGCCTGGCCAGTTCATGGAGGGCCATAAGGTCTTCAACCTGTTCATAGTACTGTGTTTCTATATCGGCGTTCACGTTCTTTGTGGCGTCTTTCAATTTCGCAATCTTGTCGGACCACTGGCCCAGTTCAGCTTCCATCCTCTGAAAAAACAGGTTTTTGTCTTCCATTCTCTCCCTCCTCCTGTGGATATGTCTTCTAATAGAAGTATAAGTGCTTTTGTTTGAAAGACAAGACCTCTACTTCGATGAACAAAAACAGGCTCGCAAGTTGGCAAGCGTGAAGCCCGTAGAAGAAGGCATGGCGCAAAGCGCAAAGCGCAACGGCGAGAGGACCGTGAAACGTGAAATAACCCTCAGCCTAACCCCTGTCTACCGGACAGGCAGGCTCTCCCCCAGGGAGCCAGGTAACTCTTATTTCCCCCTCCCTTGAAGGGAGGGGAAAGAGTGGAGGGTGTCATCTTTCACTTCATGCCCTATGCCGCTTGTGCTGCGCCGAGGGCTGAAGCTCTTACTTCTTGATTGAAGCTTCTTCTAGAATTGCCTTATACTTGTATCCCATCCCGAAATCCCTGTCCTTGTGCAGAGTGCCCGATGCCGTTACTATGTCTCCCTGTTTCGGCAGGTCCGTGGATGTAACGACAAGTTCGTAATTGCCCTGTTTGAGGCTGCCCGTGCCGTCCTGGAGATGGATCCAGTTTCTGTTCATGATGCTCGCCGAAACCTTGACAACCTTGCCCCTGACAACCACTTTGTGCTTGTCGAGGCTGCCCAGCTTCTTGTAAAGCTCTGCAACCGTGTATGCGTCGGGCCCCTTGGCCTTCCTGACCTTTATCTTCGCCATCGGAGTTACTATGCTTCCCATGCTGCCCGGAGATTTCATTTCCGGCAGTGACCCTGTGCGTGCAAGGCCCGTAGAAAAAATTATGCTGTCAAACTTGCGATTCAGGGTCTTACTCTCGAAATTTGCCATTTCTACGCCGGGCATCAGGCTGATAGTCTGCCCCTTGACCACTTTTGTCTTCGGGATGGCGGCCCATGTTTTCTTTCCGTTTCTTTCGAGCAATACGTAAGTGTATCCGCCGGCGTTCATGGTCTCTGCGACTTTGCCGGACAGCGTGGATTCAGCGGGCTGTCCCGGCCTGGATGACGACTGGGAATGCGACAGGGCCGGTTTCTTTTGGGACCCCGCATATATTTCACGGACGGTAAAAAGGCCGATGACCAATATTGCCGACAAGACCAAAAACTTTTTCATTTCATCTCCCTCAGAGTTTCGAAAATTTTGACAACATTTTATTATAGACGAATGAACTTTCTAATTGCTAACACTTTGAGTCATCGCAAAGCAGGGCAACGGGCGCTGCCGCAATGTCAGGGAATCTGATAGCCGGAAAGAAGAAGATACTGATCACCTGCCCGCGGGGGATCGCTGCTGTCCTGGGCAACGAGCTCAAGCTGCTGGACTTTCCGGTGCTTTCCGTCACGGAAACCGCAGTGGCCGGCGAAGGGACCCTTGCCGATGCCATGCTCCTGAACCTTTATCTTCGTACCGGTCATCGAGTGCTGCTTCTGCTCCGGGAGTTTCGGGCACGGGACGCCGGAGAGTTGTACCGGGAAATGTCGGGCGTGCCCTGGGAGGAGTGTGTCGATAAAGGGGGCTACATCTGCATTACCTCAAGTGTCGAAAACCCTGCTGTCCGGGACGCGCGCTATGCCAACGTGAGATGCAAGGACGCTATCGTGGACCGGATGAGGGAAAAGACGGGGGCAAGGCCTGATTCGGGAGCGGACAGGGGGATGCTCGTTTTTTTTCTCCACTGGCGGGCGGACAAAGCCGCCATCTATCTTGACACTTCCGGTTTTCCGCTTTGTCGCCGGGGATACAGGAAGATCCCGCTGGAGGCGCCCATGCAGGAGACCCTCGCCGCCGCCGTACTGATGTCCGCCGGGTGGACCGGTGAAGGCAACTTCATAAACCCCATGTGCGGCAGCGGAACTCTGGCGATAGAGGCGGCACTCATCGGACTGGGCAGGGCCCCGGGGCTGTTGAGAAACAATTACAGTTTTATGCACCTGAAGGGCCATGACGCCGCGCTATGGAAGCGGTTGAGGGGCGAGGCGTTGAAATGTGGGGGGAAATCAATGCCCGGCAGGATCATAGCCACGGACATTCGTCCCGAAGCTGTCGGGGCTGCCCGAAAGAATGCGGCAACGGCCGGGGTGGGGCATCTGATAGAATTCGGCGTATGCGATTATGCCTCGACGGAGGTCCCGATGGGCGGAGGCATTGTCGTGCTGAACCCGGAATATGGCGACCGGATGGGCAAAATGAAGGAGCTTGAAAGTGTTTACAGCGGGATAGGCGACTACTTCAAGCAGAAATGCCGGGGGTACCGGGGCTTCATATTCACGGGAAACCCCGGGTTGGCAAAGAAGGTGGGACTGAGGGCATCAAAGAGGACCGTGTTTTTTAACGGCGGGATCGAGTGCAGGCTGATCGAATACGAATTGTACGAGGGCAGCAGAAAATACGCTGGAGAAAATGCAGGGAGGCAATAGTGACGGACCCGGAAGAAGTCTTTTTTGAAGCCGTCATTCCCGAAGTTCTCATTCGGGAATCCATTCTTTTCCAATGTGTATGTCTACCTTGGATACCCGTTTTCGCGGGTATGACGACTTTTTACGAGTCCGTCAATAGTAAATAGTGAGCAGGAGATTTACTATTCATGTGTTTTAACGTTGCAGATAAGGAGAGAAAAGATGGCCAGGAGTGATAAGAGACGAGGGAAAAGGCACAGGGAATGGAATCTCGGGCTGCTTTTTGAGAACGACAGCGATCCGCGCATAGAAAAGGAGATGGCTGAAGTTGAACGGAAAAGTTATGGCTTCATCAACAAATGGAAGCCTCGCAAGGACTATCTCCGTCAGCCGAAGGTCCTCATGCAGGCCCTGGATGATTACGAGGTATGGAAGCGGGACTGCGGCGCCGACGGAGATCCGGGGTACTATTTCTGGCTCAGGACCCAACAGGACCAGAATTCTCCCGACCTGAAGGCCCGTTTCAACAAGATTGAGGAGTTAAGCCGGAAGATCGAAAACGACATCCAGTTCTTTTATCTGGGCATCGCAAGGATTCCTCTGCGTCTGCGCAGGCTTTTTCTGGCTTATCCCGGGCTGAAGAAGTACAGTCATTTTATCGAGAGGATATTCGCCGAATCGAGGCACCTCCTGGGAGAGCGGGAGGAGAGGATACTGAACCTGAAGTCATCGACTTCCTATTCAAATTGGGTGAGGATGACGGCCGGTTTCCTTGCCAGGGAAGAGAGGAGGGTGCTCCTGGAGGATGGAAGGGCCGGCGTGAAGGCCTTCTCCGACATAGTGAGCCTGATGAACAGCGGAAACAGGAAGGTGCGGGATTCCGCCGGGAAGGCTTTTAACGATATCCTGGAAAAACATGTTGACGTGGCGGAGGCGGAGCTCAATTCGGTCCTGGCCAACAAGAAGGTCGACGACGAACTGCGGCACTTTACAAGACCTGATTTTTCCCGCCACCTCAGCGACGACATCGACAGCGAGGTCGTGGATTGCCTCATCGATTCGGTGTCCGGGAGATTCGACATACCGGCGGAATATTACGGCCTGAAGGCCCGCCTGCTGGGGGTGAAAAAACTGAAATATCACGACAGGAACGCCCATTTCGGAGATATCGGCAACAAGTATCCTTATGAAGGCAGCCGGCGACTGGTTTACAGGGTCTTGAAGAGGCTTGACGCCGGGTTTGCGGATATTTTCGAGTCCTTCGTGGAGAAGGGGCAGATCGACGTATACCCAGGGAAAGGGAAGGCGGGCGGCGCCTTTTGCGTTCATCACTGCCTCTCCCAGCCGACCTTCGTTCTTCTGAACCATACGGACACGCTTCACGATGTCCTCACGATGGCCCACGAACTGGGCCACGGGATAAACAACGAATTCATCAGGAAGAGGCAGAACGCGCTGAATTTCGGTACCCCGACATCCACCGCCGAGGTGGCAAGCACCTTCTTCGAGGATTTTGTCCTGGAAGAGATACTGAGAGGCTGCGATGACGAACAGAGGCTTGCAATAATGGTGATGAAACTGAACGATGATGTCTCCACCATATTCAGGCAGGCGGCCTGTTACAGGTTCGAGCGTGAGCTGCACATGACGTTCGGGGAAAAAGGTTATCTGTCGAAAGACGAAATAGGCGATCTTTTCCGCAAGCATATGGCGGCATACATGGGTGATTTTGTGGAGCAGTCCCCGGGCTCTGAAAACTGGTGGGTGTACTGGAGCCACATACGTTATTTCTTCTACGTTTATTCCTACGCCGGCGGCCTGCTTATCTCCAAGTCGCTCCAGAACTCGGTAAAAAAAGACCCGGCTTTTGTGGCCAAGGTCAAGGAGTTCCTTTCCGCCGGACTGTCCGATTCCCCGGGGAACATATTCCGGAAGCTGGGCATAGATATAACCGACAGGGCTTTCTGGAAAAGGGGACTTGACGAGGTTGAAAGCCTCCTCCGGGAAACCACCGCCCTGGCCCGAAGACTGGGGAAGATATAACGAAGTCAGAAGTAAGAATGCAGAATGCAGAAGTCAGAAAATGACAAGGCTCCTTCCTTTTTGGAGCACAGCTGTTTATTGGAAAATCCCTCCTGGTCTCCCTTTGCCAACGGGAGGAACGGCACCCCTATTTGGCAAAGAGGCCTGCCTGCCGACAGGTCGGGGTAAGGGGAGATTTTCCGGTTAACGGGCATTCAGTGCATAGTAGCAATACTTTTTACTTCTGCATTCTGCATTTTTACTTCTGCATTCTGACTTCTGACTTCTTACTTCTGACTTTACCTTGCCAGTTTCAGTTCCTTGAGAAGTCTCTTGAGGTCGAACTCCTTCTTCATGATCTCCCTGGTCTTCAGCACCTTCTTCTGCTCCCTGATCCTGATCTTGCCCAGGACGGCCTCGATCTTTTCCACAGTGGTAAAGGTATCGTCATGGACGGATATGATCGGGACCCCGCAGATCTTCGCCTTACCTATGATCACGTCATTTGTGTACATTCCGCCTGTGAGGACGATACACTTCGTCGATGTCTCCAGCGCCGCAAGCTGTATGTCCGACCTGTTCGCGCCGGTGATGACAGCCTTGTTCGGCGTCCTCCTGAAGTACTTGATGGCGCTGTCCACGTCCATTGCCCCGATGGAGAAATTCTCTATGAAGTCGTCGAGGGCCTCTTCGCAGCACAGGACCTTTCCGCTGAGGATTTCGTTCAACTGCCTGACGGTGATCGAATCCAGGAGTATGTCCCTGTGGAGGGCCGCGAAAACGTTTATCTTCTTTTTCTCGAGGAAGGGTCTGACGGACTTCTTGACATAGTCGTGGGCGCTCTGCGGTACCTTATTGATGACGGCCCCGGCAAAACGGTCGCCCAGCAGCTCCCTCGCGCCGATTATCGAGTCAATGGAGCTTTCTCCACTCCAGGGTTCGACGACGAGTGTCTTCGCATTGAGATAAGAAATTATCCTCAGGCCGTTGATGCCGAACAGCGACCCTTCGACGAGGTTGGCTGCCCCTCCGACAAGCACGATATCCTTGTCCGCTATTGAATCGATGGCCTTTTTCACGGCTTCGAATTTGTCCGAGGGCCGGCCCCTCAGTGCCCTGTTCTGGACCTCGTAGGTGACGACGAAGGGTGACACGATGTCGGCGGCTTCCGGAAGGTCAAGGGCCTTTCTCATGAATTCCGCATCGCCGTCGACGAGCAGGTTGCCCTGCTTCAGGGGAATCTTGCCGAAGGGTTTTATAAACCCGACCCCATAGCCTTCTTCTTTCAGCAGAAGGCCCAGGCCGAGAGTCACGAGGCTCTTGCCTGAAAATCCCGACATCGAAGCAATGTATAGATACAGCATGCAAACCTCCTCTCCCGCCCCGGCACAGCCGGAACAGGAATACATTTCACCCCAAAGCTATTGCAGATTTTCCTGTCATTTATAAAGAGCTGTCTCCCATGCGACTAACGGCCTATTATTATCCTTGCGTCGAGTGCCGTGGCCCCTCTTTCATTTACCAGAAGCGGATTGATATCGAGTTCCTGGATGGCGGGGAAATCGGAAGAGAGACAGGACAGCCTCAGTATGGCATCGACTATGGACCCGATATCAACGGGCCTTTCGCCTCTGGCACCTTTCAGCAGCGGAAATGAGCGGACCTCACCGATCATCTCCATTGCGTCGAATTCATCGACGGGTACTATCCTGAAGGAGACGTCCTTGAGTATCTCCACATATATGCCGCCGAGACCGAACATTATCATATGACCGAACGTCCTGTCGAATGTTATGCCTGCTATGACCTCCTTCCCGCCGGGAACTGTTTCATAAACGGAGACACCCTCAATAAAGGCGGAAGGCATGAATTTCTTTGCGTTCAGCGTAAGCTCGGAGAATGCCGCCCTGGCCTCCTTTCTTGAACGGACTCCGAGCCTCACCCCGCCGACGTCCGTCTTGTGCAGGATGTCGGGCGACGAGACCTTCATCACTACGGGAAACCCCGTTTTTTCTGCGGCTGCAGCGGCCTCGTCCGGGTCGGCCGCCAGGTATCTGGCCGGGAATCTGAAGCCGTATGAACCCAGTATCTTCCGTGATTCGTCCTCCGTAAGGCTGTACCGGCCTTTTCCGGCCGCTTCGCCGATGATCTTTGAAACGGAATCCCTGTCGGCGGATATTGAGGGCGGCACGGTCTTTTCTCTGCGTACCCATCGGCCGTAGTCCCGAAGCTTGCGGAATGCGCGGACGGCCGGTTCCGGATAGGAAAAATTCGGGATTGAGGAGGCCTTCAGCATTTCAACGGACGAACGCACACTTTCCTCTCCCATAAAACACGTGATAAAGGGCTTATCAGACTTCGCCGATGATTCCATGACCGCCTTTGCCGCGTCCTCCACATTGATGGTCGCCTGGGGTGTCAGAATGACGAGAAAGCCGTCCATGTGACGGTCTTTAATCGCGGCGTCAAGCACCGCGGAGTACCTTTCCGCCGGGGCATCGCCGATGATATCCACGGGATTGTACAGGGAAGCGTTCTTTGGAAGAAACGTGGAGAGCTTTCGGATCGTTTTCGGGGACAGCTGCGGCAGGTCGATCCCCGATCTTTCCGCCGTGTCGGCGGCGATAATGCCCGGACCGCCTGCGTTGGTGACGATCAGCAGGTTGTTGCCGGAAGGGAGTCTCCTGCAGTTGAAAGCCTTCGCCGTTTCAAAGAGGTCTTCTATCCCGTCGGCCCGTATGACGCCGGTCTGTTTGAAGGCGGCGTTGAATGCCTTGTCGGAGCCCGCGAGGGCGCCGGTGTGGGACGATGCCGCCCTTGCCCCGGCGTGGGTGCCGCCCGACTTGACAAGGATGAT
>Ga0315550_1000639_pt1 | contig 21583 bp, 32 predicted proteins | sample SalMarSW160190MG_2_FD_203100 | JGI IMG/M metagenome (GOLD analysis project Ga0315550, IMG submission 203100) | Salt marsh sediment microbial communities from the Plum Island Ecosystem LTER, Massachusetts, United States - Salt Marsh Sediment SW1601-90 ... | reverse complement strand
TATTTTCACGATGCGGACACCCCGCGTCGTCCCTCAGAAGGAAAGATGGAGACAGACATGACTGCACCCGCGAAGAAGCCGGCCACCAAGAAGGCCGCCCCGAGGAAGAAGGCCGCGAAGAAGACGGCCACCCGTGCCAAGAAGAAGTCGTCGAGCTCGCGCGCCAAGAAGGCCGCGAAGAAGACGACGGCCAAGACGAAGACCGCGAAGAAGCCGGCCGCCAAGAAGAAGGTCAACAAGACCAAGGCCCGCAAGACGACGCCGAAGAAGAAGGCGACCGCCAAGAAGGCCACCGCCAAGAAGCCGGCCGCCAAGAAGGCCCCCGCGCGCAAGCGCAAGACGGCGGCCCGCAAGAAGCCGGCCGCCAAGAAGGCGGCCTGAGCCACCCGCGACGAGGCCCCCGGTCCCGTGCGGATCGGGGGCTTCATCGTGTCCGGTACAGTGGGACATGGGCACCTGCGGCTGCGGCGACTTCTACCCCGACTTCAAGTTCGAGGGACCCGAGGGCTCCCTCTACGCCCTTCAGATCTACCGGGGCTGCGAGGGGTGCCAGACCCCCGTGGGCGTCATCATCAGCCGCCTGGACGGCCGGGAGGAGATCGAGTCGTGGGACGCCGACAGCCTGCCCGAGCTGCCCTTCGACGTCCTCTCGGAGAGCTACCGCGAGAGGCTGCTCCCCGTGGTCGACCCGATGGCCGTGGCCACCAAGCTGGACCTGGACCACGACCGCACCGAGGTCTACCGGGCCATGCAGAGCACGGACTGAGCCCGGGAGACCCGGCTACTCGTCCCCGCCGTCCCCGCCACCGTCCGACGGCAGCGGAGGCACGTCGCAGCCGCAGCTCGACTCGCAGACCTCCTTGCAGTGGTGCTTCGACCCGCAGGCCCCGAGCTTGCAGCAGGACTTGTTGTCGCCGCCCACGCAGGCGCCCCCGTTGTAGATGCACCAGTACCACTTGACGGGACACCAGTCGCAGCTGGGGTCGCAGCCGTCGGCGGGCGCGGCCGGCATGGTGAAGTCCGGGGCGCACGACTGCGCCATCCTGCCGATCTTCTCCAGCATCTCGTCCGCCCGCTCGCGGTCGGCCTCCGCCAACTCGAGGTGCTCGAGACCCTCCAACTTGGGCAGGTCGCGGCCGCAGTCCCTCTCCAGGGAGTCGTGCACGGCCTGGATGGCCCCCATGGCCGTCGCCTGCGCCGGGGTCTCCCCCTCCTCGTCCGTCTTCTCGTCGACCTGTGCCGTGGCCGGCGCCTTCGGGCACCCCGTGGTCAGGCAGGCCAGTGCTGTGATCGTGAAAATCCTGCGCATCTCACCGACTGTACGCGGATAGGGGGGTCACCGTCTGGAGCGGTCCCCCGGCAGGTGGTGGAACCGCTCCTCCCCGGTGACCAGGTCGCGATGCGTGACCCACACCGTCCCCTCCTCGTCGACGTGCTGGTGCTCGATCGTCCGGGGCGTGGTCCCGTCCGCCTCGTAGGAGACGACCCGCACGGACCGCCCGATCTTCGCGGCCTCCGGCACCACCGCGAGGTACTCGAGGAGGATGTCCTGGAGGGAGACCCGGTCGCTCACACGACGGGGACGCCCATAGGCTCAGTAGCAGCGGTGGGGGACGAAGCCCCGGTCCAACTCGTCCCCGTAGAAGCTCGTCAGCTTGTCGCCGAGGTCCTCGTCCATGGAGGCCACGGTCGTGCGCTTCCGGTCGCCCTCATCGACTCGGTGGTCGTTCGGCTTGCGGGGCATGGACGCGACGATCCCGACGAGCGCCCGGTAGCGCTCCTCGTCCAGCACGTAGCGGTGCGCGTGGTCGTCGCCCTCGCGCCCGGCGTTCTGCGTGATCATCACGGGCTCGCCGTCCAGGTAGACCGCGGCGAGCCGCCAGAAGCGCCGGTGGTCGAAGTTGAAGTGCTTGAAGACCCGGATCTCCACCCGGTCGTCCTCCGGCAACAGGAACTCCTGCATGTCCAGCGTCGCCTCGGGCACGAAGTTGTAGTAGCAGCCCACCAGGACGGACAGGTCCTTCTCGACGGACTCCACGGGCCGCGCCAGCAGTTCGCTCGGGGTCATGGGTCACCCTACCCGGCTACGCGGCCTCTTCGCACTCCAAGCCGTCGTCATCCGCGTCGTCGCGGTCCCAGTCCGTGTCGATCCACGACCACGTCCGCCCCGTCCGCACGTTCGACACCGCGGCCGGGGAGACCCCGAGCTGGCGGGCGAGCGCCGCGTTGCTGCGCGAGCTGCCGAGAATGTGCCGGACCTTGTCGATGTCCAGCTTGCTGTTGTGGTTGCGAGTACCTCGCTTGTCGATTCGGACGGACATGACGTTCAGAACCCTCTCATCCAGCGCGGTCAAAATCTTGCCGAACCCGGCGCCCATCAACACGCAGACCTAAAAGGCGCTGTTGCAATAACTCCAACAGTCCTTGCGGAGCATTTTCGGTTCGAATGAGTTTCTCGAACTCTGAGGCCACCTGCGCGTACGACATCATTCGCACACGACGTTCCGCCCGAGCACTGGCGTGACGTGCTTTCACCCGGGTTTTCAATGTGGGAGGCCCCAGGCTTACCGTGACGCGTACAGATGGCTCACGTCTCCGACCCGCACCAAGGAAACCGTGTGCACCAGGGCGCCCTTCACGGAGATAAACCGGCTGAGCACCGCCCCCTCTGGACACCAACACAGGCGCGTGCGTGCCAGGAACTCTCCCGACCGAGGTGGGGACAGGGGCGACGGTGATCGCCACGGCGATCACAACATTTTGGGACGTGACGCTTCGGGACATGGATCGAATCTACCGGTTGGCTCCGAGGGCAGGGGTCGAACCTGCATCTTTCGCATTAACAGTGCGACGTGTTGCCATTGCCACCACCTCGGAATGAAATTGGAGGGCCAGGTGGGAATCGAACCCACGTACGCGGGTTAACAGCCCGCTGCTAAAACCCCTCAGCTACTGACCCTTGGGGGTGCGGTTGCGAGGGACCAGTGCTCCGACCGGGGATCGAACCCGGGTCTCCTCCTTGAGAGAGAGGTATCCTGGCCAGCTAGACGAACGGAGCAAGTGGTGTCCCTGGGGGGAGTCGAACCCCCGTTACAGGCGTCCTGGGCCACTGAACGACAGGGACGAGTGTGGTGACGGAGACGGGATTCGAACCCGCGCTGTCCGGAGTGAAAGTCCGGAGTCCTAGGCCGCTAGACCACTCCGCCAGGAAGGGGTGAGCCTTGCCTGCGCGGGGACTGTCGTTCGTTTTGCTTCGTAGCTCTCGAACCGCTCAGTTGTTCTCCCCGCGCAGGCATGGTTCACCCTCGCGCTCTCGGTCGACGAGAGCGGGCCCGGCGGGGTAGATATTGAGCAGGAGTGCCATCTCGGGAGACGTTGTACGGCCGTCCCGCAGGACCGTCAAGTGCCTTCGTGAAAAAACCCCGACGCGCGCCCGGACGGGACCCTGGAGTGTAACGGCCACGGTAGCGTGGGGGATGGCCGACCCCAAGCGCATCACGATCGAGTTCCCGTTCACGTCGCCACCAGCCATCGCCGGCCCGACGTGGGACGCCGTCCACGAGTGCCTCGAGGTGCTCAAGAGGCACGATCTGAGCCGACACCAGGGCCTGAACGTCGTCTACAACCTCGGCATGTTCGTCCAGGAACAGCTGCCTGACCGCTCGACGGCGAGCCAGCTGGCCGAGGGCGGCTCTGCTGGCTAGGTCCCGGCGTTGCCGGTGCCGCCGCAGGAGTTGCACTCGAAGGGGTAGTCGCCCATGCCGGTCCCGCCGCAGGAGCCGCACATCGGGACCCGGGTGTCGCGCTGCCCCGACGGGAACCCCGGCGGCTGCATGCCCTTGGCCACGGCCGGGTACCTCTCGTCGTCGGTCCGAACCTCCTGCTCGGGCAGCCGCTGGATCATCTGCTCGGACTGCCTCATCTCGTCGTCCCGGGACGGGGGTTCGGGTCCCCGCTCCTGGACGACGCCCCGCAGCCCCGCCACGGCTCCGCGCTCCCACAGCCCGCGCAGGTTCGCCCTGAGGCTCTCGGAGAAGTCCCCGGCCCGATCCCCGAACACCTCCACCATGTGCTGCTCGAAGAGGGTGTCGGCCCGGCCGTCTTGCGCCAAGTCGATCTCCTCGGTCTGGATTACGGTCGTCGTTTTCACCAAGGGCTCACCTCGCACTCGGAGGGCCACCGACGCTCGCCGTGTGACATCTCAGCCAACTGCCCTGCGCTCCTCCTGCTCGAGCAGGAGGACGCGCTCGTGCAGCATCTCGATCTCCCGGCGCAGCTGCCCCACGCCGTCCGCGACGTTCTTCTGGCCGATGCTGGCGTCGGCCTCCAACTCCCGGGCGCGCCGCAGGAGCATCCCCACGCGTCCGGGCAGGTCGCCCAGCGTCAGCGGCCTGGGATCGGACCCCTTCCGCAGGCGCGAGGGGGTCTCCGCGTAGATGCGGCGCAGCTCGTCGCAGCGATCCCGGCTCGTCCAGCCGAGGTACGTCCCCTCCACGCGCACGCGGTAGGGGCTCCCCAGGATCTGCGGATCATCGAACGGCTTGTCGCTGATCTTCAGGTCCAGCTCGCGCTCGGCCGCCCGGCGCACCGCCGCCTTCATCTCCTCCCAGATCACGGCGCGGCCCCGAGCTTCTGCTGCAGGCGCCGCAGCTCGGCCTCGTCGCGCTCCCGCTCCATCCGCCGCTTCTCCTCGACCTTGAAGTCGCGGATCTTGTCGCGGAGCGACCGGACGTCGATCTCCTCGTGGACCTCCACGATCGTGGCCGAGTACACCTTCTCCTCCCGGTCCAGCACGACGCAGTGGTCGAACTTGTCGTAGAAAGCGTCTCCGGGGTCCAGGTACACGCGGAAGTTCGGAGGGCTGTTCCCGTAGCTCTGCTCGAACGCGCCCCTCCACATCGAGGGGTCCCCGCCCACGCGGACCTCGGCCTCCTCACGAGCCTCCTCGATGGTGGTCGCGTCGAGGTCGATGACCTGCGAGTCGCCGGCCGTGTACTTGGGGGTCTCGCCCTTCACGATGAGTTGGAACTTCGCCATCAGCCTGACCTTTCCTTCCGGATCTCGTCCCGGATCTGCATGAGGATTTTCCCGAGGCGGTTCGCCCCTCTCCCGTCGACGACGCCCCAGTACATGTCGCCCCAGTGGTTGCCCTCGACGAGCTGCGCGTCTCCCGTCGCCAGCAGCTTCTCCCGCAGGTCGGGGTCGCGGAACTTCTGGCGGTTGATGTCCAGCATGACGCCGTCCTTCATCGCCTCCCAACCCGGGCGCAGGGACACCTGGCGCCCCAGCCTCTTGGCCTCCCCCGGACCCCTGGCCTTGCGGACGTGGCGTCGCTGTCCGAGGTTCTCGGTCTTGGCCGCCTGGAACGCGTGCTCGGTCGTCGGGTACCTGACGCCGTCGTACTCGACCTCGGCCGGCCAGAAGTTGCTCAGCCACCGGTACCTTCCCGCGAACTTGTCGATCGGATCGGTCACAGCAGCTTGAGGTGTCCGGTGACGGGGTGGAGGTGCTCCGGGTACGCGGGACCGATCGCGCAGCAGGTCAGGGTCGGCACGCCGCCGAATTCGGTCTTGCCGGAGTCCTGGATCAGGGCGCAGGAGAGCCGGGCCTTGAGGGCCGCGTCGCACAGGCGCAGGAGCTCCTCCTCGGACTCCACCCGGCAGCCGATTTTCGTGAACCTCCCCATCAGCCAGTCCATCATGGGGGCGTTGAGGGGGAGCCTCATCTCCCCGCGCAGCACAGACTCGTCGGGGGCCCCGGGAGCCGGACGGTCGTAGCGGTCCGCGAACCCCGGGTGGGGACGCGCGACGTTGCGGCGCTGGTCGAGAGCGGCCGTCGCGGGGTACGTCACGCGGTCGAGGAACACCTTCCACGAGGCGTGTGCCATCTGCGCGAACATCTTGCCCTTGCGCATCTTGAGGTCCGTGCGCACCACGATGACCTGCTTGGCCACGCGCTCGTCCGCGAACTCGTTGCGGGCCCAGGATGTCGCGTCCAGCCGGGCCACGAGACGCTCCCGCAGCTGGTCCAGGGTCTCGTCCTCCGCCTCGGGCACGACGCCTGCGAGGCCGGCGTCGGGACGCTCGGCCGCGAGCCGTTTCCCGGTGCTGATGATCCTCGTCTGGGCCATCAGGTGGGACCCCTCGTCGGAGCCCCGGAAGTCCTCGGGAGTCGGAGGATCACCGCCGGACAACTCGGGGAAGGGACAGCCGTGCTTCTCCCCCCGATACGCGATCTGCGCGGTGCAGTAGGGACACTTCATCTCGAGGTTTATACCCCCTTTTCACGAAAGCCCCCCGGTCCCGTGTAGGAGTGCCGAGGCCCCCGTGATTCGTGTGGAACCCCCCGGGGGTAGAAAGCCCGAGGCCAGATCCAAGTCCCAGACGCGGACACGAGGCCCGGAGGACACAGACCGATGAGCAAGAAGCTCGCCACGAAGGAACTCCCCGCGGGGTACGGCCCCGACGACTTCAGATACAAGGGCCGGCCGGCCGTGGACCAGGACGACTTCGGGCCCGAGGTGGGCATCGCGGACGGCGCCTGCGTCAACCAGTTCGGCGACGCCAACAACTCGAAGTACTACCACGGCGGCGTCGTGCAGAGCACCGACGGCAAGTGGTGGGGATGCTACTTCGAGTTCGGGCGGATCGAGGGGGGCAGGACCTGGGAGAACGGCACCCACAAGCGGAGCGTCACCTTCCAGTTCCTGCCGTGCTCCGGCGAGGCCGAGGCGCGCGCCGAGTTCGAGAAGCAGATGCGCTCCAAGAACATCAAGCGCCTCGAGAAGAAGGGGAACATCTGGGTCTCCAAGACCGACTCCAAGGGCAAGTCGAGGGACGGCTACATCGTCCAGCGCCTCGCAACCCGCGAGCGCGGCCTGCCCGACGCCTACGCCATCAAGGACGACACGGGCGTCGAGAAGACCGCCAAGAAGGCGGCCAAGAAGAAGACCAAGACGCGCAGGAAGGTGGACGCGCAGCCCCAGGTCGTGGCGCTGGCCAAGGCGCTCGTGGGCGGCACCGCGGACTACGCCCGCTCGGCGTCGAAGTCCACGGGCATCGTGCCGACCATGGAGGCCATCACCGAGGTCCGCGACGAGTTGATCCCGGAGGCTCTCAAGATCCTCAAGAAGACGGGCGACGACGAGGCGAAGCAGCTCAGGAGCAAGCCGCTCCAGGAGCTGTCCAAGTACGTGGCCACGATCGTCCCGCGCCCGATCCCCCGCAGCGGGGACGCCTCCGCCATCCTCCTGTCGAAGAGCAACATCTTCCTGATCCAGCAGGACCTCGACGCTTTCGAGGCAGCCCTGCGCAACGAGGACTTCGAGATCGAGGACCAGCAGGACGACACGGTCGACCCGAATCAGGTGCTCGGCCGCACGGTGACCTGGATCGACCCGAAGTCGGACCAGGGACGGTGGGTCGAGGAGACCTTCCGCGGCATGACCAACAACCGCCACGGCGACCTGCGGGGCAGCCTCAAGGTGCTCAACATGTTCGCGGTCGAGGACAAGGCGAAGCGCCAGGCGTTCGTGGAGCGGGCGACGACCATCGCCCAGGCCCGCGCCCGGGAGAGGCACGAGCGCGCCGGGCTGCAGCCCTCGCGGCGCATCGACGTCACGGACATCAGCGACGTCTACGCGGACGCGAACGTCTGCCTGGGGCTGCACGGCACCCGCGCCGTCAACGTCCAGCCCATCCTCTCGTCGGATCTGCGGCTGCCGAAGACGCTCAAGGGCGTGCACATCACCGGGGCCGCGTTCGGGGACGGCATCTACTTCGCCACCGACTGGAAGAAGTCCCACGGCTACACCGGGGGCGGGCGCTACGGCGGCGGCGGGGCCATCGCCCGGCGCGGGTTCTTCATCTTCATGGAGGACGTGACCCTCGGGAAGTGTCACATGGCCAAGCGGGCGTGGAGCATCAACGACTGCCCGAGGGGGTACGACTCGGTGTTCGCCAACAGCCGCCACACCAGCGTCCAGAACGACGAGCACGTCATCTTCGACGCCCGCCAGCAGTACATCCGCTACATCGTGGAGGCCCGGGTCTAGTGGGCTCCCATCAGATCCGCACGGGGTGGGCCGTGGTCGTCCCCGACGGCCAGGGGGGCCTGACCGCGCTCGGTGTCTTCTTCGACGAGGAGGAGGTGGCGCCCTGGAGGCGCCGGAGCGACTGCGGGGTGATCGAGACCGCGGCGCTGACGCTCGGGGACGAGACCTTCATCCTCCGGACGCCGCGCGCCTTCGTGGCCGACGCGGGGGTGAGCCTCCGCGAGGCAGCCGTCTCCCGCCTGAGCCACACGCAGCGGCGGCTCTTGGGGCTGCCCCACAACCCCGACATCGCCGCCGGGGAGCCGCGGTCGGCCCTCTCGCTCAAGGACGACGAGAGCGAGAGGCGGCGCATCATCGCGCTCGTCCTCACGGAGGAGGAGGCCACGGCGCTCGGGCTGCGCGAGCAGCAGGACGCCTTCTGGGACGATGTCCGGGAGGCCCAGAGGGCGAAGGTGGAGAAGCGCCGGGAGGAGATCGACGCCCATCCGCTGATCGGCCGGGTCTTCGAGGCCGAGTCGAACTCCGAGCACGCCAAGCACGAGTCGCACCCGTCGAGACATGAGTACGTGGTGACAGGGTTCGACGGAGAGAGCGGAAGGTACCTGTGCCGCGCGCACGGTCCCTACGCCGGCCTGACCCCGGGCTCTTGGAACGAGAAGCTGCTCTACAGCGCCGAGGAGATCGAGGCCGGTCCCCTCGCGAAATGGAGGCGCCGCGACGACCTGCGCTACGATGACGAGGGCCACCCCTGTTCTCCGCGGCAGCGGGACCCGCGGGATGTCGTCAGGATCGCGGACCACCGGGAGGCCAGCGCGTGACCTTCCTGATCCTCACACAGGTGATGTACGAGCGCGCGACCAAGACGCACGTGCTCCAACACGCGCACGTGGTCCGGGCGAAGGACAAGGACGAGGCCAGCGCCCACATCGAGGCTTGGCTGGACGAGGCGTGGCCGGAGCCTGCCTACTTCGACCACCAGTACGAGGCCCACGAACTTCCGGGGGTGGTCATGCAGGGCGACGACGCGGCGATGGAGTTCGCCGTCTCGGAGACGCCCCTGACGATCGCCCCACTTAGCGAGAGAACCTGAACCAGAGCTCACAGAGCCAAGGAGACAAGGAACATGCTGAACGAAGACCAACTCAAGCAAGCCATCCTCAAGTCCGCGACGTGGGAGGAGGCCATCGACGACTTCATCGCGTGCACGACACAGCTGAGGCAGCCGATGACGAGCGGGCACATCACGACCATCCTGCGGGTCTACCGGCCCGAGCTGCGGTTCTCCCATTTCAAGATCGGGGAGATCTGCCAGGACAAGTTCTACAACGGGGAGATCCTCTACGACGGGGTCCCCGCCGTGCAGGTCTCCCGCGTCTGCGCCGGCATCGGACGCACTCCAGCGGGAACGCCGGTGTTCTGCATCGCCCCCGACGAGGAGTCCGCCGAGGAGTTCCCGTTCGAGCTCGACATCCCCGAGCCCGGGTCTCAGCTGTCGGTGATGCCGCAGGAGCACCCGATCCAGCAGGGCATCACGATCAAGCCCAACCTGCCGAGCGCCGTGGACATGCGGGCCAAGGTCCACAACGACCACCGCCTGTGCGTGCCCCGGGCCGCGCTGGAGGGGCTGATCCACGCGACGGGGAAGACCCTGCGCGGGGGCGACAAGGTCTGGGTCCGTTTCGAGGACAACCCGGAGCGGGCCCTGGTCGGGTTCGACCAGGCCGACGGCGCCGTGGACTACTCCGTGGGCGACAGCCGCGGCCGGGTGCTGTTCCCCAAGGCCGGGAGCGGCCAGTTCAACCACGGCGACATCTTCGCCGTCGCCATCGTCGGCGACGAACTCGTGGTGGATCTGAGCAAGGCGCTGTGAGCACGCAGATCGTGGTCGTGGTCTACGACCACGGGAGCGGCCGGGTGCTCCCGTGGGTCGTGTCCAAGGCGGTGCTCGACCGCATCGTGCCTCCCGAGCCCGAGAAACCCGAGAGGCCGGAAAGACCCGAGGATCCCCAGGGCCACGACTACGTCTGCTCCGAGTGCGGCACGGAACAGGACTCCATGAGGCGCCCGTGCGTCCGCTGCGGGTCCGTCCGCGTGGTGGCGATCAGCGCGCTTGAGGACATCATGGGCACCGACTGGCGCGACCAGCTGCGGGGAGACCGGGTCTGATGGGCGTCGACTTCGCGACGGTGACCGGCTTCGGTTTCGTCCTCTCCAGGGACGAGCTGGAGGCTTGCCTCCGCAAGCTCGGGATAGAGTGGGACCACGACGAGCCCGAGTACGAGCTGGAGGAGCACTACCACGTGCGCGTGAGCCACTGCGGCAGCGCCTACGTGGAGAACGGGATCCGCTACCTGTTCCACGCCGAGGAGAGCCGGAACGCCGAGACGGGCACCACCACGGTGGACCAGGACCACGTGGCCGCGCTCAAGCGGATGATCGAGGAGTGCGGTCTGGACAAGACGGTCGCGTTCCAGGAGGAGGAGTACGTCTACTGATGCCGACGCGCAGCGAGCAGCTGGACTCCATGAGCGACTCCGACAAGGAGCGCGCGATCCTCCAGGGCCTGCGCGAGCACGGCTACGTCAGGATCACCTCGCGCCTCGCCCTTGCCTTCTGGGGCGCGGCGATCGACCGGCTGCGAGAGGCCGGCGAGATCGAGACGGAGATGGTCGAGAACCACGAGCAGCAGCACTCCTACCTGCGGGTGACTCCGGCCAGATGATCTCCAAGCCCGACTTCGCGAGGCGCCCGCGAGGCGCGGACCACAAGGCGCGCTGGCGCGGCCGCAGGGGTGGGGCCCGGGCCGCGCGCAAGAAGTGGCCGTGGGCACTCCAGAAGACGATCGACCGGGAGCCTCCGGAGCTGGGGATCATGCGACTGAACGTCCGCGACTTCCGCTGGTTCGTCCGGGACCACCTGTGGCGCCACGGTCGTCGGATCCTCACCGACGGCATGCCGGAGGACGTGGCCCGGGAGATGGTGGCCCGGGAGATGGACGAGGCCGTGCTGCACGACATCGGCACCGTGGCCGGCTGGGAATGAACCCGGGCCGGGATCAGTTCCCGGGAGGGATCACGCGCGCCGGCGCGGCTGGATCTTGACCAGCTGTCCCCCCTGGGCCGTCCGGGCCCTGGGAGGGCCTCGCAGCGCCCCGCAGGGGGCCCGGCTGGCGTATAAGCCCCGGACGCATCCCCGCGACCCACAGGAGACGACCGTGATCTTCAACAAGTTCTTCAAGGCCATTGAGGCCCAGTTCAACAAGCTGGCCAACTTCTTCTTCGAGAAGGACCCCATCGCCGTCATGCAGGTCGAGTACGACTCGGCCGTGGAGGAGCTCAAGTCGGGGCGTGAGGGCCTGGAGCAGTACCGCGGCCTCGTGGAGCGCGTGGCCCGTCAGGTCCAGGCGGGGGAGCGCCACTGCGGGCAGCTCAAGGCGCAGACGCAGGCGTACCTGCGGGCCGGGGACCGCGAGACCGCGGCGAAGTTCGCCCTGGAGCTCAAGAAGGCCGAGGCCGACCTGGCCGACAAGCGCCAGCTGCTGGAGCAGCACGAGGGCGCCTACCAGAACCACCTCAAGAAGATCCAGCACGCGAACAAGCGCCTGGCCGAGCTCAAGGAGAAGATCAAGCGCTACGACGCGGAGCTGAAGATGTCGGAGGCCGAGGCGGAGATCGCCAAGCTCAGCCAGACCTTCGAGTTCGACGTGACGACGGACTTCGGCCAGATCGAGGACGTCATCCAGAGCAAGATCGACACGAACCGCGGCGCCGTCCGGGTCGCCGCGGACCTCAGCGCGGAGGGCATCGCGGACATCGAGGCGCAGGAGCGCATGGAGGCGACGCTCGCCGAGGACGCTCTCAAGGAGCTGGAGATTGAGATGGGGATCGCCACGCCGGCCACCGTCGACACGCCCGACGTCGAGAAGCAACTCGGACCGAACACCCAGGAACAAGGAAACTAGGACATGAGCAGCAGCCAACCCAAACCCGCATTCTACGTCGCCATCTTCGCGGTCGTCGCGGCGCTCATCGGCTTCGCCGTCTGGCGCTTCGGGGGCACCGAGGAGACCGCGACCGCACAGGACACGCCCGAGCTCTCCAAGGAGGAGATGGAGAAGCTCCAGGCCCACGCCGAGGACCCGTCACAGACGGGCGCCGTCACGACGGTGAAGGAGTACGACTTCGTCCCCGGAGAGAAGCTGCCCGAGGTGAAGGGCGTCAGCGACTACTCCCCGCTCAAGGGCGACGTCGTCAAGTTCTCCATCAACGTCTGGGCCGGGTGGGCCCCCATCATCCACGCGAACGAGGGGTTCAAGCCCGGCAAGGTCTGGAAGACCCCCGACGGCAAGGACTTCAAGGTCGAGCTGGTGCTGATCGACGACCCCGTGGCCATGCGCGACGCCTTCGCCGCCGGCAACATCCACGTCGGGTGGGCCACCGTGGACATGCTCCCCCTGTTCCTGGAGTCCCTCCAGAAGGACAGCCGGGCGATGCCCCGCGTGTACCAGCAGGTGGACTGGTCGAACGGCGGTGACGGCATCGTCGTCCGCGACAACATCAAGACCATGGCGGATCTCAAGGGCAAGACGGTGGTGCTCGCCCAGAACTCGCCGTCGCAGTTCTTCCTGCTCAACGCGCTCATCAACGCGGGCATCCAGCCGAGCCAGGTGAACTTCAAGTACACGGCCGACGCCTTCCAGGCCGCGGCCGCCTTCAACGCCGACCCCTCCCTCGCGGGCGTGGTCAGCTGGGCCCCCGACATCTACAACCTGAGCGAGGCGCCCGGGAACCGGATGCTCGTCAACACCCTGACCGCCAACAAGCTGATCGCCGACGTCTGGTACGCCCGGGCGGACTTCGCCAAGGACCACCCCGACATCTGCGAGGGGCTCGTCCGCGGCATCTTCGACTCGATGGAGGCCCTCAAGGCGGACGCCGAGCAGGGCAAGGTGGCGGAGTGGATGGCCGCGGGCTACTCCATGCCGGCCGGCGAGGCCAAGGGCATGCTGGCCGACGCCCACTCCACGAACTACGCGGAGAACCGGGACTTCTTCCTGAACCAGAACAACCCCACGAACTTCGAGCGCACGTACGACAACGCGTTCTTCCTCTACAACAAGATCGGCGTGGCGGAGCACAAGGTCGCCTTCGACCAGATCGTGGACTTCTCCATCGTGCAGGCCCTGTCGAAGGAGAAGAAGTACGCGGACCAGAAGAGCGACTACGCGATCCGCTTCACGCCGGCCACCGCGGCCACCGTGCAGGCCGAGAGCGAGGAGATCCTGACGAAGACCGTCGTGATCCACTTCGCGCCCAACTCGTGGGACGTCACCAAGATGGTGACCAAGACGATCGACGGGAAGCAGGTGGAGGAGGTCTACGACCCCAACGCCGCCACCGTGGTCGAGGAGGTGAGCAAGCTCGCCGGCCAGTACGGCGCCGCGCGCATCGTGATCGAGGGCCACACGGACTCGTCCATGAAGGGCCGGGGCGTGTCGCCCGACAGCGTCAAGGAGCTCGCCCGGCACCGGGCCGACGCCATCAAGGGCGAGTTGGTGCGTCGCTTCGAGCTGGACCCGAACCAGTTCAGCACGAGCGGCATGGGATGGGACCGCCCCGCGGACCCCAAGGACCCCCTCAACCAGGCGAAGAACCGGCGGGTGGAGATCAAGGTCTACCCGCTCGAGGCCGGCTGATGCCCGACGAGAGGCCCGACAGCCCGGAGGAGGCGCCGGCCGCCGGGACCCCCGCGGAGGCACCGTCGCCGCCGCCGGGGCCCGGATGGTTCGCGCTGCGGCGAGAGCTGCCGACGTGGGGCCGCGTGGCCCTCGGCGGCGCCCTCGTGCTCGCCCTCGCGGGACTGTGGATGTGGGTGACCGCCGGCGCTCCCGAGGAGCGCGCGGTGGCCCCCACCATCCTGCCGAGCCCCGGCGAGGTGGTGGCCGGGTGGGACTCGCTCGTGAACGAGCGGCACCTCGGGACGAGCATCCTCGCGACGCTCAGGCGCGTCTTCCTCGGCTTCGGCCTCGCGGTCCTGATCGGCGTGCCCCTGGGCATGGCCGCGGGCGCGTGGCGTCCCCTGGCCGCCCTGCTGGCGCCCGTGGTCATGTTCGCCCGCAATGTCCCCATCGCCGCGCTCGTCCCGCTCACGATGGTGTGGTTCGGGCTGGAGGAGGCGCAGAAGATCATGTTCATCTTCATGGCGACCTTCGCCTTCATCTTCTCCGACGCGGCGGCCGAGGTGACGGGCATCCACGAGCGCTACGTGGAAACGGGCCAGACGCTCGGCGCCAGCTCGCGGCAGATCTTCACGAAGATCCTCGTGCCGCTGGCCCTGCCGTCGATCTGCACGAAGCTGCGGAGCCTGTTCGGCCTCGCCTTCGGCTACATCATGCTGGCCGAACTGGTGAACACGAACTCCGGCCTCGGCTTCCTGCTGCGCATGAGCCAGCGCCGCGGGCAGACCGAGCACATGTTCCTGATCCTGTTCGTGATCACGGCGCTCGCCGTGGTCATCGACCGCTCGCTCGTCTGGTTCCAGCGCGGCCTGTTCCCCTACCGGAAGGACATCAAGTGACCGACGAGACGGAGAACAAGGACGGCCTCACTGGTTTCCTCGATCGGTTCTCGGAGAAGGTCCGACAGGAGCACCCTCCGGGAGGACGCCGTGGGGCCGAGGTCCAGCTGAGGGTCGAGGACGAGGCCACCAAAGCCGCCATCGTGGGCGAGAAGCGCTACGACCTGTCCGGGATGAAGGACGACGTGGTTACCGAGACGCATGTCGAGGAGAAGCCGCGCGCTGTGCCCGAGGGGGTCTCGGGCCCCGGCGAGTCTCCCCCGCCCGAGATCCAGGTGGGAGACATCGAGCCGCCCGCGGAGCCCGAGCCCAAACCACCGATCGTGGAGTTCCGGAACGTCACGAAGATCTACGGGAAGGGGCGCAACGCCTTCACGGCCGTGAAGGACATCAGCTTCGTGGTCGAGGACCTGCCCGACGTGGGCGAGTTCGTCGCGATCCTCGGCCCCTCGGGCTGCGGCAAGTCGACCGTCCTGCGCATGATCGCCGGCCTGACCCCGCAGCACCCGCCCACCAGCGGCGAGGTGCTCGTGCACGGAAGGCCCGTCCTGGGGACCGGTCCCGAGCGCGGCATGGTCTTCCAAGACTACACGTCCTTCGACCACATGACCGTGCTCAAGAACGTCGCGTTCGGCCTGGAGTGCCGGGGGGTGCCCCGCAAGGAGCGCGAGGACCAGGCCCGGGAGTGGATACACAAGGTCGGCCTGGACGTGCTCAGGGACTCCAAGAAATACCCGCACGAGCTCTCGGGCGGCATGCGACAGCGCGTCGCCATCGCCCGCACGCTGGCCCTCCACCCCGACATCATCCTGATGGACGAGCCCTTCGGGGCGCTCGACCCGTCGACGCGGATGCGGATGCAGGACCTGCTCGTGGACCTCTGGCGCGAGCTGGAGGCCACCGTGTTCTTCATCACGCACTCGATCGAGGAGGCGGTGTTCCTGGGGGACCGCATCCACCTGCTCTCCAACTCGCCGGGCACCATCCTGCGCGAGATCGCCGTGCCGCCCCCGAGCCGGCCCTCGAAGGAGATGCAGGCCGACCCCGAGTTCCTCGACCACGTGTTCGACATCCGCGACACGATCGAGTCGCTGGAGGCGTCCACCCGGGCAGGCGACGACTAGACATGGCGACCGAGGAACTTGGGTGGCACCGGTACGTGCTCAGGGCGCTCACCTGGCAGTGGAATCTGCTGGTGCTCGGCGGAGCCGTCGCGGCGGCCCTCATCAGCGGCCACGCCGACGTCGCGCTGCCGCTCGTGCTCGCCGCCGAGGGCACCTACCTGGCGGCCATGACCGCCAACCCCAGGTTCCGCAAGTCCGTCGACTCCGCGCACCACAAGGCCATCAGGGCCGCCCAGACCAAGGACCGCGTCGCCAATCGCGTGCGGAACACCCTGGAGTCCCTGACGTACGAGAGCCGGCAGCGCTTCATCCAGCTGCGCGAGCGGTGCCTGGAGATGAAGCATCTCGCGGCGCGGGTGCGTGGCGACGTGCGCGTCGAGTCCACGCAGACGGCGGCCCTCGACCGGATGCTCTGGACCTTCCTCCGGCTGCTCGCCTCGGAGCACGCGCTCGAGCATTTCCTCAGCACCACGGACACCGCGGGGCTCAAGCAGCGCGTGTCCGACCTGGAGCGCGACCTCAGGAAGGCGCAGGTGGACGGCGACGAGAAGATCCTCCGCGCGCTGGTGGACAGCAGCGCCACCGCGCAGCTGCGGCTCGACAACCTGGAGAAGGCGCAGCGCAACGAGAGGCTCGTGAAGATCGAGCTCGACCGCATCGAGGACAAGATCAAGGCGCTGGTCGAGATGGCGGTGAGTCACGAGGACCCCGACTTCATCAGCAGCCAGGTGGACTCCGTCGCCGCCAGCATCTCCGACACCGAGGCGGTCATGCGCGAGATGGCGTTCGTGCCCGGCGTCGAGGACATCGAGGACGCGACGCCCCTGATCCTCTCGGAGGTGGAGCACGCATGAGCCGCCAGGGTCCCGGCCCCAAGCTCCCCGAGTGGTTCCCCGCGTGGGCCCGCGAGCTCGGGGACCTGTACTTCTCCGGCACGACGAACACGTTCGTGCTCCACGGGAACACGCCCGACCTCGTCCGCGGCGAGAAGACCGTCGTCCAGCTGGACGGCCCGCTCACGGAGAAGATCCGGCGCCCGGCGTTCGTCGGCATCGACCAGTTTCTGGCCGGGCAGATGTTCGGCACCTGGGACCTCGTGCTCTACTACGACCTGGCCACCGGCCTGCGGGTCGCGGGCGGCTCGGACCCCGAGCGCCAGCGCGAGATGGTGGACCTGGCCTCCCGCAAGATCGGGGACCTCCAGAAGATCGGCAAGGACCCCACGGTCGTGCTCCACGTCCTGGACCGCTTCGTCCAGAAGAACGTCATGTCGAGCCCCGACGAGCGCGTGTCCCTGGCCGTGGTCCTGAACCACGCCTCCTTCATCGCCCGGCGGAGCGACCACGGCCTCAAGGCGTCCACGCACGTCGTGACGCTCCTCAACTGGGCCAGCAGCCCCTACGTGAAGCGCCTCAACATGGCGTTCGTGCTGGTGGACAGCGCCATGTCGGACCTGTCCGAGCGGCTCGCCAGCAGCCCGCACGTGGCCGCGCTGGACGTGCCCCTCCCCGACGAGGAGGCGCGGCGCGCGTACCTGGACGTGCTGGCCGCCGGGCACCGGGTGGAGGACTTCTCGGACTTCGGCCTGGACGCCCTCGCGTCCCTCACCGCGGGGATCTCCCTCACCGACCTGCGCGTGCTCGTGGGCGGCAGCATCGAGGCCGGGCGCCGCCTGGACACCGAGCGCTTCCGGGACATCAAGAAGATGCTGATCGAGCGGCAGGCTGGGGGCCTGCTGGAGTTCATCGAGCCCCGGTGGGGTCTCGACATGGTGGTCGGTCACGCGGCGGCCAAGAAGCGCCTGCAGGACGACGCGGCCCTGCTGGCCCAGGGACGCTCCGACGTGGTGCCCATGGGCTACCTGTTGTGCGGTCCCGTGGGCACCGGCAAGAGCTTCCTCGCGGAGTGCATGGCGAAGACCCTCGGCATCCCGTGCGTGAAACTCAAGAACTTCCGGGGCGGCCTCGTGGGCGAGACGGAGGGCAACCTCGAGCGCGTCATCGGGGTGCTCCGCGGCATGGGCCCGGTCGCCGTGATCGTGGACGAGGCGGACGCCATGCTCGGGCAGCGCAAATCCAGCGGCGACTCGGGGACGTCGTCCCGGGTGTTCGGCATGATCGCCCAGCAGATGGGCGACACCCGGTACCGGGGCAAGATCATGTGGTTCCTCCTGACCACGCGGCCCGACTACCTGCCCATCGACCTCAAGCGCCAGGGCCGGGCCGAGATCCACGTCCCGCTGTTCTACCCGACCGCGAACGAGGAGCTGCGTGGCATGTTCGCGGTGCTGGCCCGCAAGCTCGGGGCCACGCTGATGGACGAGGACATCCCGAACGTGGACGAGGGCATGCGCGGCCAGCTGTCCGGCGCGGACATCGAGGGGATCGTGGGCCGCGCGTGGCGCGACTCGCTGCTCGACGGCGACGACCACATCACGAAGGAGGCCCTCGCGCAGGCTCTGCACGGCTTCATGCCGATGGCCCAGAGCCTGGAGCGGGAGCTCCAGCGGCTGGCCGCGGTCGTGGAGTGCACCGACCAGGAGTTCCTCCCCGAGGACGTGCACAAGATGGTGGTCCGGACGGGCCTGCCCAAGATCCAGGAACGACTGAACGAACTCAAGGCCGCGGTGGACGGCCGATGAAAGGACACAGGCATGCGAATCAACTGGCTGGACGAGGAGACGGAGTTGCCCGCGCTCGAGGAGCACGTGGCCAAGCTGAAACACTTCACCGACTCGATGGCGGACGGCGTCATCGACGACGCCGAGCTGGAGGGTCAGAACGAGGCGGTGGTCGCGGCCATGAGGGCCGTGCAGGACGACCTGACCGACGAGCAGCACGAGAAGGTGACGACGCTGCTCGTGGAGACCATGGCCCTGAGCATCATGTCCACGCTTCACCAGCTGCACGCTTCCGCCCTGCGGCGGTCGTCCCCGGGATGAGCCGGCCCACGGACGAGCGGCTCCGGGAGGCGTTCAACATCCTCGAGCGCCACATCGAGGACCGCTACGAGATCCCGGTCCGCATCCTCGACGTCCCGGACCCCTTCTCGGGAGACCTCGACGGCCGGGAGATCCACGTCGACTACGACGAGGACATCGAGAGCGCGGTGTTCGTCATCGCCCACCTGTTCGGCCACACGGTGCAGTGGAACACCTGCGAGGAGTCGCGGGAGATCGGCTACACGATCAAGACCGACCCGAGCGAGGAGTGGCTCGCCAGGCTCGTGGAGTACGAGCGCGACGCCTGCCGGTACAGCCTCCAGCTGTTCCACGAGGCCGGGATCACCGACATGGACCAGTGGGTCTGGGACTACTCGGCCTGCGACCTGCGCTACCTGCTGCACTTCTACAGGAGCGGCGGCGAGCGCCTGCCGTTCAAGTCGTTCTGGCAGGAGGGCGCGGAGCCCCTGGAACCGCTGCCCATCCCCGAGTTCCGCGCGAAACGCTGGATCTCGCGCTGGCAGGGCATCGTGGTCTGAGAACGCGGGCCGGTTTCCCGTCGATGATCTCCCCTGCGTGATGGGGATCGCGCTCATCCTGGCGCTGCTCGAGCTCTGGCCGGCCTGCCCGGCGCGGGGGTGGGTCACGTCCGAATACGGCTGGCGCACCCATCCCATCAGCCACCGGCGCAAGTTTCACCGCGGGGTGGACGTGGGCAACACGGCCGGCACGGCGATCCGCACGCCGTGGCACGCCCGCGTCGTCCGCGTCAGGCGGGGCAGCGGCATGGGCCTGCACGTGGTGCTCCAGGCCGGCCCGCTGCGCCTCACGATGGCCCACATGCGCTCCACGGAGGTGCGCGCCGGGGACGTGGTCGCCCGCGGGGACGTCGTGGGCCGCATGGGCGCCTCTGGGCGCGCCACGGGACCGCACCTGCACCTGGAGGTGCGACGGGGCGGCCGCCTCCTCGACCCGTCTGTGGCTCTCCTGGGCTGTCGTGGGCCCTCGTAGATGTGTGTGGTGCGCGCGGGAGGACTCGAACCTCCAACACCTGAGATTTGAAACCAGTGCCTCTACCAGATTGGGCTACGCGCGCAGATGTGGACCGCTCCCGGGGGAGCTATCGCAATCGCGCCGGTAACCGTCGGTAGAGTGCCATCGAGATGCCAATATACGTCTACGTCTGCCGGGAGTGCAAGGCCGAGGTCGAGGAAATCCAGAAAATGGACGACCCCCCTCCCGCCGAGTGCCCCAAGTGCGGGGAGAGGGGGACGATGTCCAGGACGATGGGCCTCCCCAACTTCCAGCTCGTGGGCTCGGGCTGGTCGAAGGACGGGTACGGATGAGAGGAAAGGTCCCGGTCGCGGACTCCCTCGGGTTCCGCAAGGGAGCGCATGTCCGCATCGACGGGGTCGAGGGAGCCTTCGTGGTGGCGGACGTCACGAGCGGGACGCTCACGCTCAGACCCCGACGCTGGTGGCACCGTCTGTGGGCGTGGCTCCGTCGGCTCCGGCCCCTCTAGCTCTTGGCCTGGGCGAGCCGCGCGAAGCAGTTCCCGACCCACTCGACCACCTCGTGCGGGTAGTCGAACATCCGGTCGTCGCGGGGACGGTCCACCTCCTCGTTCTTGATCACGCGGCAGCGGAATCGCCCGATGTCCCCGCGCCAGACGACCTCGATGCGCCACGACAGCTTGCGGGCGATCCACACGTCGCCCACGTAGCCGGCGTCCCGCTCGGCCTGCGTGGGGATTGAGATCTCCGGCAGCCCGGCCTGGCGGCTCGACCAGCCCGGAGGCAGATCGACGCGCACCAGCCGGGGGCCACGGCCCTGGCGCACGCAGCTGCGGCAGTGCCCGTTGGGGTGGAACTGGTCGGACGGCTTGCTGGTCTGACACGCGCGGCAGAAGCGGACCACCCGGCACCATACCGAGGCCAGCGGCGCACCCGGGTCCGGGCCCCCGCCTACCAGCCCTGGATGGCCGCCTTGACGATCTGCAGGCCCGCGTCCCGGGCCCACCGCTCCACCACGGCGCGCTCGGACGCCGTGGGCAACCGGTTCTGGAGGCCGCGGACCTGACGGATCATCTTCGTCGAGTTGTGCACCTCGACGGTGAGCACGCGGCCGGCCGCCGGTGCCTGGCGCCGCACGCTCCAGATCGAGGTGCGACCGTGGCCCGCGCTCCAGGCGTAGGAGGCTACGCAGTGCTTGAGCGCGGCGCCCTCCTCCGCGAGCTCGTCGCGCGAGCACAGCTCGCGAACGACCCAGGTCTCGTGGATCCGTTTGCCGGTCCGAGAGTCCTTGCGCTCCCGGCTCCACGACATCGACGCGAGCCCGCAGGGGTCCCACCTGCTGGGGGGCGGCTTGCGCCGCGCGACCGACTCGGCCCGCCAGTCGGCAATCCGGGCGCGGCGCGCCGCCGCACGGCCCGCCGCGAGGTCGGCGTGCCACTGCTCCATGTCCCGCATCAGCGACCGGGCCGTGCGCCCCTTGAGGGACCAATCCTCGGTCTCCTCCCGGCAGTGCTCCATGTAGTCGATCAGCGGCCCGACCTGGGCCGGATCGAGCATCGGCTGGCTGCAGAACCACTGCACCGCCTTGGAGCGGAAGTCCTCCGTCTCCTCCCGGGTCCGGGGCCGAGCCTCCCCCTCCAGGATCAACTCTGCGATGTCGCCGAAACGGTCGCCCCAGGGCGTCGCGCAGAGCACCTCGGCCAGACGGCGCGTGCCGCCCATCGTCCGCACCTGCGTCCACCGAACCGCAGGCACCAGCGTGCACGCGTCCTTCTGCTGCATCAACTCGTGGCACTGGCGCTTGGTCAGCTGGACCGGGAAGTCGTGGTCGCGCACGAGCCGGTGCATGCCGGTCCCCTGCGCGAGCTCGACGAAC
>Ga0315550_1000636_pt1 | contig 21624 bp, 21 predicted proteins | sample SalMarSW160190MG_2_FD_203100 | JGI IMG/M metagenome (GOLD analysis project Ga0315550, IMG submission 203100) | Salt marsh sediment microbial communities from the Plum Island Ecosystem LTER, Massachusetts, United States - Salt Marsh Sediment SW1601-90 ... | reverse complement strand
AGACCGATGCCCAGGACGGCGACAATCGCCAGCACGATGATGTCGCCGTTGCCCGAGGTGCTACCCGGAGGGATCTGGTACCAGAGGGCGACAGGGATCAGCCAGATCTGGCCGGGCCAGTTTCCGACGGTTGCCGCCATGCCCCACTCATCGCCGGCCACGCCGGCGGGATCACCCAGGCTGGCGAAGTAGTCGCCATCGGCAAGGAACAGCTGTGACCGCGTGTAGTCCATGACGAAGAACCCCGGGTGGTCTGGAGTCTCGTCCAACAGCGCGGCGTCGACGGCTCCGCTCCGGGCGAGCGACAGCATCGTCTGGAGCATGGTCGGGAGCGGACCGGCGCCTTCGGGTGAGAGTGTCGCCGCCTCCGATGGGTTCGCGGCGAGTGCCGTCGAATAGCCGTTGGCCCACTGCAGGCGCTGGTCCGGGGTCGCCGCTCGATACTCGTCGACGGCATTCGCCAGAGCCGATCCATCGGTGACGAACCGGCCCAGCGGGTCGAGGACCAGGTCCTGGGCGGAGTTGATCGGGATCGTCACACCGGCGATGCGTTGGGGTGAGAAGAATCCAAACAGTGACTGTGCGGCGTCCGGGTTGTCGGTGTAGGGCGGCCCGTACTGAGCGGTGTCACTGGTTCCGTCCAGCTCGGCAAGCGTCGTCGCGAGGAAGCCACCCGGGTCTTGGACGGCCCATTCCCGGAAGGTGACGGCGCCACGCTGCGGGGCTCCGAACAGAACGGCCAGCGCCAGCGCCAGTACGCCCATGACCACGAAGGCCACAACGATCTCCTTGAGCAGGTCGTAGGACCGGTAGGGGCCCTCCCAGTCCTCGACGGGGCGAACGGAGGGTCGGGACGTCATGCGGCCACCTCCTGCGACTCCGAGGCTTCCTCACCGATGGGCGGGCAGACGCCCCGGCGCCTGACGAGGAGGATGTGGATCGCCACCACGATCGCCACCGCCAGCGGGAGGACAACGACGTGAACGGTGAGCACCTGCTGGGTGTCGAGCAGGTTGAGGAACGCTCCGACTCCCCCGGCGTTGAGACCGTCCTTCGCCTGAGTGGCGATCCATTGCGCCTCGAAGTTCTGCTGGGAGACGTAGCCGGTGAGGGCGGTGATGGTCGAAGCGAACAATGCGACCACGCCGACCACCCAGGTCAGTCCCCGCCTGCCCCGCCACGATGCCTGAACGAACTGGGCGATGAGGTGGAGGATCATGAAGAAGAAGAAGAGTTGCACCGACCACAAGTGGGTCGCATCAACGAACCGACCAACCGACGACGTGTGCCGCCAGCCGGGGCCGGCCGCCGCCAGGACGATCCCCGAGATGACGATCACCCCGAGCGAGGCGAGCGTGGCGACGCCAAACGTGTAGGTCCACGACGCCACGTACGCAGGTTCGGACGAGGGAAGCAGCCGGCTCCACGGAAATTGGTGCCGAGCCCAATGCCGAACCGACCCTGTCCATCCGCCACCTCGGTCCTCGATCTCAGGATCCGTATCCGGGTCGGTCAACCGCGCCCGGGGGAAGGGTGCGGCAACGGCGACGAAGAAGACCACGACAACCAGCGCGACCATGACGAGATTGGCGATCGTGATGCGGAACCACCCGAACTGGATGACGTGTTGGGTACCACTCAGATCGATCATGGCCGCTCACCTCCCGAGGGTGAAAGGGTTCCCAGCATCAAGGAAACGAACAGGTGCCGATGAGCGGCGCAGCTGGGCATGATGCCCCGTTGTTGGGTGATCCCCGAATCATATCGTGGCGAGTGCGCGATATCGATGTGGCTGCAGAGGAGACGGCGGCCCGATGGGCGGCTCGCCGGCCGCGTCGGTTCGATGACCGGAAGGAACGAGAACCTACCACCCTGGCCTGGACCAGGTCTGTCGTTGACACGGCCGCGCTCGACATCGTCGAGCGTGCCAACAGGTCTGGTGAACCACGACCGTTGCTGCCGGAATCCTGTCGCATACCTATTGGTCGACCGACCACCTCCGGGTCGAGGGCAACGTGACGTCGCCGTACCCGTTGCAGCGGGCCTCGCTCAGCCGCAACTCGAACAGGACGTAGCGGTCGGCGGGCGTATAGCGGGCCGCGGCGGCCACCTCGGACCGGAGGTCGGGGTCGCCCACGGCGAGGCCACGGCCCACGATCGAGAACTCCCCACCGGTTCCGTCGTCGTCCAGGACACCGGTGTGGAGGGCGAACCATCCCCGCTCCCGGAGATCCCTCCCCTTGGGAGAGGTCGGCTCCATGAAGAGGAACAGTCCGGCGCCGGCGAGGATCGGCGTCACCGGATGCACCCGCGGCACCCCCGACCGGCGAACGGTCGCCAGATACGCAGGTGCGGCGGTCAATCTGCCTGCCCCGAACCGCGCCAGCTCCGACTCCCGTGCGGCGAACTCACCCCACCTGATCGCCTGTGGCGATCCTGGGTCCGGGACTGCCATGTCCTTCACCACCACTTCCTCCGCGGCCGCTACGCCAGGCCCACGTACTCGGCGAGATGCTGTCCGGTGAGGGTGGAACGGGCCGCCACCAGATCGGCCGGTGTGCCCTCGAACACCACCCTGCCGCCGTCGTGCCCGGCTCCGGGACCGAGGTCGATGATCCAGTCGGCGTGCGCCATGACGGCCTGGTGGTGCTCGATCACGATCACCGACGTGCCCGCATCCACCAGCTGGTCGAGGAGACCGAGCAGGTGGTCGACGTCGGCGAGATGAAGCCCGCTGGTCGGCTCGTCGAGCACGTAGATGCCGCCCTTCTCCGCCATCTGGATCGCCAGCTTGAGCCGCTGCCGCTCGCCGGCGGAGAGCGTCGTCAGCGGCTGCCCGAGGCTGAGGTAGCCGAGCCCGACGTCGGCGAGCCGCGCCAGGATCTTGTGGGCCGCCGGGATCTTCGCCTCCCCGTCGCCGAAGAACGCCAGCGCCTCGGCGACCGGCATGGCGAGCACCTCGCTGATGTCCCGTCCACCGAAGGTGTGCTCCAGCACCGACAACTCGAATCGCTTCCCCCCGCACACCTCGCAGGTGGTGGCGACCGTGTCCATGAAGCCCAGCTCGGTGTAGATGACCCCGTTGCCGTTGCAGTTGGAACAGGCGCCGTCCGAGTTGGGGCTGAACAGCGCCGGCTTCACCCCGTTCGCCTTGGCGAACGCCTTGCGGATCGAGTCGAGCATCCCGGTGTAGGTCGCCGGGTTGGAGCGCCGCGAGCCGCGGATCGGTGCCTGGTCGACGAGGACGACTCCGTCCCGGCCCGCCACCGAACCCTCGATCAGCGAGCTCTTGCCCGACCCGGCCACGCCGGTCATCACCACCAGCACCCCGAGCGGGATGTCGACGTCGACGTCCTGCAGGTTGTGGGTGGTGGCGCCGCGCACTTCCAGCACCCCCGACGCGGTCCGTACCGACGGCTTCAACGAGGCCCGGTCGTCGAGGTGCCGCCCGGTGAGCGTGTCGCTGGCCCGCAGCTCGGCGACGGTGCCCTCGAACACCACCTCGCCGCCGGCGGTGCCGGCGCCGGGGCCGAGGTCGACGACGTGGTCGGCGATCTCGATCAGCTCCGGCTTGTGCTCGACGACCAGCACCGTGTTGCCCTTGTCCCGCAGCTGCAACAGCAGGTCGTTCATGCGCTGAATGTCGTGCGGGTGCATCCCGATCGTCGGCTCGTCGAAGACGTAGGTGACGTCGGTGAGGGCAGACCCGAGGTGACCGATCATCTTGGTGCGCTGCGCCTCGCCGCCCGACAGCGTCCCCGACGCCCGGTCCAGCGACAGGTAGCCGAGCCCGATCTCGACGAACGAGTCGAGGGTGTGCTGCAGCGACCCGAGCAGCGGTGCCACCGACGGCTCGTCCAGGCCGCGCACCCACTCGGCCAGGTCGCTGATCTGCATGGCGCAGGCGTCGGCGATGCTGATCCCCTCGATCTTTGACGACCGGGCGGCCTCGCTGAGCCGGGTGCCGCCGCAGTCGGGACAGGCGGCGAAGGTGGCCGCCCGCTCCACGAACTCGCGGATGTGCGGCTGCAGCGACTCGCGGTCCTTGGAGAAGAACGACTTCTGGACCTTGGGGATCAGACCCTCATAGGTGGTGTTGATCCCCTTCATCTTGACCTTCGTCGGCTCCTTGTAGAGGAAGTCGTGCAGCTCCTTCTTGGTGTACGTCCGGATCGGCTTGTCCGGGTCGACGAAGCCGGATTCGGTGAAGGAGCGCACCAGCCAGCCGCCCGCTTTGTAACCGGGGATGGTGATGGCGCCCTCGTTGAGCGACTTGGAGTCGTCGAAGAGCTGGGTGACATCGATGTCGGACACCGTGCCCCGGCCCTCACACCGCGGGCACATCCCGCCCTGGTAGACGACGTCGCGGACCACGATCCGCTTGCCCTTGCCCTTCTCGACCGTCATCGCTCCGCTCGCCCGTCGCGTCGGGACGTTGAACGAGAACGCCTGCGGCGAGCCGATGTGCGGCGTGCCGAGCCTGCTGAAGAGGATCCGCAGCATGGCGAAGGCGTCGGTGGCGGTGCCCACCGTGGAGCGGACGTCGCCGCCCATGGGTCGCTGGTCGACGGTGATCGCCGTCGTCAGCCCTTCGAGGATGTCGACCTCGGGGCGCGCCAGGGTCGGCATGAACCCCTGCACGAAGGAGCTGTAGGTCTCGTTGATCAGCCGCCGCGACTCCGCCGCGATCGTGTCGAACACGAGCGAACTCTTCCCCGATCCCGATACCCCGGTGAACACCGTCACGCGGCGCTTCGGCAGCTCGACGCTGACGCCCTTCAGGTTGTTCACCCGGGCGTTCTGGACGCGGATGAGGTCGTGGCTGTCGGCAGTGTGCGGCATGGCTATGCGGCGGGCGGCTGGTCGATGCGGATGAGATTGCCGGACGGGTCACGCACCGCGAAGTCCCGGGCGCCCCACGGCTGGTCGGCCGGCTCCGACACGATCTCGGCGCCGGCGGCGCGCACCTGCTCGAAGGCGGCGTCGACGTCGTCGGCGTGGAAGTGGACGCCGTTGAGGGCTCCCTTGGCGACCAGGGCGGCGACCGCGTCGACGTCGGCGGGGCTGCCGTTCAGGTAGTTGGTGAGGACGATCGCGACATCGGGCTGGGAGGCGGCGCCGACCGTGATCCAGCGGAAGTCGCCGCGGGCGACGTCGTTGCGTACCTCGAGGCCGAGGGCGTCACGGTAGAACGCCAGCGCCGGGTCGGGATCGGTGACGATCACGAAGCATTGGGAGAGTGAGATATCCATGCCGGCAACCCTACGGAACCCGCGCCGCGTCAGCTAATAGCTGAGCATCGTGTCCGGGAACGCGCCGCCGCAGCTGCGCTCTGATACGTGCGAGCAACTCTGCAAGCTTGAACGGCTTGGCCACGTAGTCGACGGCACCGGCATCCAACCCGACCACCACGTCCAACTCCTCGTCACGTGCCGTCAACATGACCACATCGATCGACGGGTCAACCTCATGAATCCGACCACACACCTCGATGCCGTCAACATCCGGAAGCCCAAGATCAAGCAACACAAGATCCGGACGACGACCAACCACGGGATCGAGCCCACCCTCACCGGTCCGCTCCCACACCGCGTCGTAGCCGCTCCCAACCAGCGCGCGCAACAACGACGAGCCGATACGCTCGTCATCCTCCACGATCAGGACACGGTGCCGTTCCACACAACCAGGCGAGAGGTTCCCGGATCGACCACCGGCGACGAGAAGCCGGCCGTGTCTGCGAGTACTCTGGTAGCGTCGCCCTCCGACCGTCACCGTCGGCGGAGGGCACTCGGTGAGAGGTGAATCGTGAAGGCCGTCGTCGTCTACGAATCGCTCTGGGGAAACACCGCCAAGGTTGCCAGTGCGATCGCTGAAGGTATCGGATCGGGTGCGAAGGCGATGTCGACGCGGGAGGCGACACCGGAGATGGTCGCCGGGGCAGACTTGATCGTCGCCGGCTCCCCGGTGTTTGCATTCAAGATGTCTTCAGACAAGATGAGAGAGAGCATCCGCAAGAATCCAGGGCCGGCGCCGGCGCCACCTGATCTCTCCCATCCCTCGATGGCGTCCTGGCTGGATTCCCTGCCCGAAGGCAGTGCGGCCGCGGCTGCATTCGACACCGAGGCACGCGGGCCGTTTGGGAAGGCGGCACCGACGATCGCCCGATCCTTTGAAGCGGCTGGCTATCGGCTCATCGGCAAGCCGACCGGCTTCTACGTGTCGGGCAAGTACGGCCCGCTACGGGACGGCGAATTGGACCGGGCCCGCGAGTGGGGAAGAGAGCTTGCCGCGGCGCTGGCGATGAGGTAGCCCTCGTGGCAGCTGAGCTGAAGCGGGAGCGATCGGACCACCTCGACCTCCGACTTGCGATGCACGTGTCGTGGTTCATGGCCGTTGTCGGGGCGGTTGCCCTGGCATTGGGGATGGTGGCGGTGCCCATCGCCGGGGCGAATTGTCCCGGTGCCTGTATCGACTACCCGTATCTCGAAACAGTTGATCGTTTCCCCCGGGATTACCTGTGGATCTACGTCGCCATCGTCCTGGTGATTTCCTACCTGCTGTTCATGGTGTCGCTGCGGCTCGTGGCGGCGTCGAGAGCAAACGCCGTCGGGCAGGTCACGGTGGCACTGGCTGTGATGGCCGCGACGGTGCTGGTGGTGACGTACTTCACACAGTCGACGGTCGTGCCTGCGAGTCTGGCCGCGGGCGAGACCGAGGGGATCGCCCTGCTGACGATGTACAACCCGCATGGGCTATTCATTGCATTGGAGGAGATTGGGTATCTCCTCATGAGCCTGTCATTCCTGTTTGCGGCATGGATGGTCACCGGTGCCGACGGGATGGTACGTGCAATCCGCTGGGTCTTCGCAGCCGGGTTCGTCGTTCCTGCGATCGGGCTGATCTTCTACTCAGCGGCGTACGGCCTCGATCGCCAGGACCGTTTCGAGGTGGTGGCCTTGTCGGCAGACTGGCTGGTGCTGATCGTCAACGGGATCCTGGTTGCGCTGGTGCTACGCAACCGACTCCGCACCAAGAGCAGTCCTTCGATACGACCGACGCCCGGCTAGTCGCGCAGTTCCACGATGGGGCACCAGCGTCCGGGCATCACATTCTCGGGGGCGTTGCGGAGTTCGGCGAGCTGTTGCTCATCGAAGGCTGCCCAGGCGAACTCGACCTCGCTGCCGTCGACGAGCAGGAAGCGTGCACAGCCGATTCTGCCAACGACACCGCATCGGCCTTCCCCGCGAGGATGGGCGATTATCGAGTAAGCCGATTCTGGCCTCGGAGCGTTGTTGGGGTGAACAGGCGAGACGAGATGCAGACGGCGAGCTTCGAAGATTTCTATCGGCAGGCGAAGGACCCGTGTTTCCGGGCGGTGCTGGCGGCGATCGCAGATCAGAACGCCGCCGAGGACGCCCTGGCCGAGGCGATGGCCCGGGCGTTCGATCGATGGCCTCGACTCAGGTCTCATCCAAACCCAGAAGCGTGGGTCGTACGCGTCGCGGTGAATTCCCATCGGTCGTGGTGGCGGCGGTGGCGTAGGAGCGTTGATGGGCGCACAGGGCAAGCCAACCGGCCTGCCGGGCTGGCGGAGCCGTTTGACGAGACACTGCTGGCGGCGCTGCGCGATCTGTCCCGCCGACAGCGCGAGGTGGTGGCCCTGCGAGTGCTTCTGGATCTGGACACGGCTACCACCGCTCGGGAGCTGGGGATCGCACCGAAGACGGTCACCGTTCACCTGCATCGAGCCCTGACGCGGCTCCGTGAGGTTGTCGCGCCGGAGGGTGAATCACAGCCAGAGGAGGCAATGAGATGAAGCCTGATCAGGATGAAACCGTCACCGCGCTGAAGGAACGGTTCGCCGAAGCAACCTACGACCGACCGGTCGAGCATGCGTACGAGACGTCGCAGGGTCGTCGGCAGCGTCGACGTGGTGGGCTCCTGGTTCTCGCGGGGAGCGTCGCCGTGGCTGCCTTCGTGCTCTGGTCGCCGTTTGGCAGCGAACCGGCAGCGTTGGCCGGGTGGACGCCCGAGCCGCATGAGGCGAGCCCGGCTGTGGTCGATGCGGCGGATCCGCTTTGCCGCTCCTTCTTTGCCGACGAGATCCCCGGAATCGGGGAACCCGGCTGGACTGACCTCCGTGGCCAGGGTCTCTTGATTGCCTACCCCACATCCACAGCTATTGGGGTCTGCATGCAGGTCGACCACGGTAACGGGTTCGGAGCCGGCGGTACGTTCGGAGTTGCGGTGGACCTCGAGCCGCTTGCCGGGGCGTTGCGGGTGGACAGTGTCGCAATGATCGAGAGCGACAAGACTGGTGTGACGGCCGTCATCGGCCAGTCCTCGGCCGATGTCGCTCGGGTCGAAGTGACGGCTCCGGAATGGAGCGCCACGGCATCACTGCATGAGGGATTCTGGCTTGCGTGGTGGCCTGCCCCCACAGATGTCGCCGAGGTCTCCGTCACCGCCTACGACGCCGCTGGAAGTGTGCTGGGCTCGTGGGTACCCGAGGCGGAGGAGGCGGAGGAGGGGCAGACCCCGCCAGCGCCCACCACGACTCACCCCGCCCACCCAGCAGACGGCTAGAAGCCACAAGGCAGCGCCTGCTGGGCCGATCTCGGCCGACTCCGACTCAGGTCTGCACCGCGTGACGGGTGCAGACTCGAGGCCGCGCCGAAGCATGTCTACCGCGGTGATCCTTGAGGGCCTCGTCGATGAATGCAGGCGGATGCACCGAGCCTGAGCTCGGCCCGGACGCGGGCGAGCGCGTCTTGCGGTGTCTGCGAACGGCCGAGTCGCTGCTCCGCCATAGCTCCGAGGATCAAGATGACCTCCGATACGCGGAGAGCGCTGCGTACAACCTACGGGAGGCGCTGAACTCGGCCGTCAAAGGTAAGCCCGCTGGCGAGGGTGGGTTCGCCGCTGCGCTCAAAGCGTGGGAGCACTACAAAGTCACCAGCCGACTACCCGGCGCTGACGAACCGGCGGCCCGGGCAGAGTTGGCAACAGCCCTCGACAACCTCGCCAGCGACAGGGAACGCCAGGCCTACATGACCAGCAAGCTCTTGGAGTGGTTCCGAGAGCAATCCGGCGTCGAACCCATCTCGGGTGATAGCGACCCAACGGTGCAGTACCAACGGCTGCGGGACAGCGCATCGCGGATTCTCCACGGAAACAGTCCCCATGCTGAGGTGGACCTGCTATTCCGTGAGACGGTTGCATGGTTCGTTCGATTCTTCACACCCCCGAGCGACATCGTCGGTCAACTCGTCCGCCTTGCCGAGCGCCCGTATTCCCCCGACCTGCTTGTCGAGCTCCGGTCCATCGCGATGAACTCCCACCACCTGCGGCTGTTCTTGGAGCGGCTGGAGGATTCGGCATGGTTGGACCCGATGCGGGAGTGCGGGCTCATCGGACTACCGCGGCCCGGGGAGCTGTGGCCGGTCAATTCGCTCGCTCGAGCACTCCGCGCAGGGGCTCCATGGGCGGCATCAGGCTGCCGGGCCGACAGGCCCTCGGTCGCCGTTGCTCGCCCTGGCGCGCCTTCTCGGCGACCACCGTGTGACGATTCAAGGGACCCGTTCGCGCGGCCCGACTCCTCTCCTGCCTGGCATTCCGACTCAACGATCGCCATCTCCCGGGAAGAGAGCAAGGACAGATCGCCGGGCGACCGCTTCCGCGTCGGTCGTGTCGTCGATGTGGACTACTCGCGCTCCCGGCCAGCGGCCGAGCGCCCGTTCGACGAGTTCGGACCGGACGACGACGAAGGCGGCGCCGTAGGCCGTCGAGTCGACGGCCGCCAGTCCGCCAATCCAGCCCTCCCCACGCTCGAATTCGAGTGTGCCCACCTCGTCTACGACCAGTAGATCGCACGGTGTCGCGGATCGCAGCACGGTGTCACCCCATGCCAGGGTGTCCGCGTCGAATCGCCAGCGGATCGTGGTGGACGGCCCGTCACGGGTGTCACCGTCGTCTCTTCGTGTGGCGAGTCGGCGGTGCTGCCCCGAGGCCACGTCGAACACGTCGATCGCCCATTCCCTCCCCTGTCGGAAGACCTTTGGCGAGAGCACTCCCGCCACGGCGAGACGAGCACCGTGGGATCGTGCCTCATCGACGAGCACACGGCAGAAGGTGGTCTTCCCGGCGCCGCGTTTGCCGGTGATCACGTACACGGCACTGTTCGAGGAACCGGCGCTCACGGAATGCGTCCCGGCAATACGACCTGCAGTCCTTCCACCGTGGCCACCCTCACGGGGACCCCGTAGGTGAGGGTGAGGTGCTCGGAGGTGAACACCGATTCCGTGGGACCGGTTGCGAGCACCTGGCCGTCTCGCATCAACACGATGGTGTGGGCTACCGACGCGGCGGCGCTGGGATCGTGGCTGGTGAAGACCACCGTGTTGCCCTGTTTGGCGAGGACATCGATCAGGCCAAGCAACCGCATCGTGTTCCCGAGATCGAGATGAGCGGCCGGTTCGTCAAGTAGCAGAATCGGGGCGCGCTGGGCTAGGGCCCTTGCCATCGTCGCCAGCTGCCGTTCTCCTCCACTTAGTTCGGGTACGGCCCGGTGCGACAGGTGCTGCAGACCCATTGCCTCGATACTCTCCACGGCGATCTCGTAGTCGGCTTGGCTCGGCATATCGAGAATGGCGATATGTGGGCTGCGTCCCATCAACACGTATTCGAGCACGGAGAGATCGAAGGGGATGTGCTCGTTTTGCGGCACCATGGCAACGAGACGGCTCGATTCCCGCCGGGTTCGATCTGTCTGGCGACGTCCTGCGATCCACACCTCGCCACCCTGCGGTGAGAGCAGTCCCAGGATCACATGGAGCAGGGTGGTCTTGCCCGCGCCGTTTGCGCCTAGAACGACGGTGGTAGCCCCGGCGGGAATGTCGAGGGACAGGCCGCGGAGGGCATTGGGTCCGGCGGCGTCGTACCCGAAACGAAGATCGCGCAGTGACAGGACCGGCGGCTCGGTCATCTCGGTACCCACAGTTTGACCCGAGTCATGAGGAGCACGAAGCCGAACGCGCCCACTAGCGAGGTCACGATTCCGAGTGGAATCTCCCCGGCGAACATGGTGCGGGCCACGTCGTCGCAGGCGATGGCGAAGATGCCGCCGATGAGGAGGGAAGCCGGAACGGCGATGCGGGAATCCGCCCCGTAGGCGCGCCTGGCGAGGTGAGGCACCATGAGGCCGATCCAGCCGACGATCCCGGCGACGGCGGTGACGGCGGCGGCGGCCGCCACTGCACCGAGCAGCACCAGGCCGCGTTCGCGGCTTAGGGCAGTACCGAGTGAGAATGCGGTCTCGTCCTGGAGGCCGAGGAGGTTGAGCCGCCATCGCATGACCACGATGACTGCGAGACCGGGAAGGACGAAGGGGAGCAGGTGTAGGACAGTTTGCCAGGTGGTGCCCGAGAGGCCCCCGAGCAGCCAGAACGTGATGGCTGGCAGGTCGGCCAGGGGATCCGCCAGGTACTTGATGATTCCGACACCGGCGGAGAAGAGGGCCGACACAGCTATGCCGCCGAGCACGAGGCGTAGCACCCAGCCTCCGAAGTGGAATCGCCGCGCCACCGTGTAGGAGAGCGCTAGGCCGGCGAGGGAGAGCAGCATCGCTGAGGCTTCGACGGCGAGTGGTGAAGCATCTGCACCGAGGCCCAGGATGGCGAGGGCGGCACCGAACGCAGCCCCCTGCGTTACGCCCAGGAATCCGGGCTCGACGAGCGGGTTGCGGAAGACGGTCTGGAGGACGATCCCTGCGCCGGAGAGGCTCATTCCCAGCAGCATCGCTGCCATAACTCGGGGGAGGCGCAGCGACCATACGACCCGTGCGGCGAGGTCGTCCTCCCACAGCAAGCGGGGAGGAGTCCAGAACGGTGCAGGGTATCGCCCCGCGAATAGGGAGAGCACGGCCACCATCAGCAGTGCCACCCCCAGGGGCCACAGCGTCCGGACCGCGGATGGTCGCTGCGGGATCTGGTCGGGTGGCATCGCTATGGCAGGCTCCCGAAGAGGGCCGGTACGACATCCGACTCCACCTCGGCCGGGGAGAGCCGATACAGGCCGGTGAAGAAGGCCTCGATTTCGCCCATGATGTCGACGTCGCTGCCCAGATCGGGCTGCACCTTGGTGAAGAGCCAGGTGAGTCCGAGAATCCAGCGGGAGTCGGGTTGGTCCCAACTGCTGTAGTCGCCCGGCCATCCGTAGATGCTGCCGGCCCCGACGGCGCCGAGTGCCTGCCACGCCGGATCGGCCTGCAGGCCCTCCACCACGGCCTCGGAGTCAGCGGTGTAGGAGATGATGTAGATCTGATCGGGGTCCCAGGCGGCGATCTGTTCGAAACCCACCCGCGTCCAGCCGTCCCCGCCAGCCTCATCGGTCCACACGGGTCTGCCACCGGCGAGTGTCACCATTGTCGTCTGCAGCCAGGAGGCGGGAGGCACGTCGAAGATCGCCGTGCCCTCGCTGGCGTCGTGCTGGAGGACCAGAACGGTCGGCCGAGCGTCGTCGGCCAACTCATCGGTCGCTGAGGTGATCCGACGGACTCGATCCCGATAGAACGACAGGACCTCGGCCGCCCGGTCCGGTTCGCAGAGGACGGTGCCCAGCACGTCGATGTCGCGCTCGTACTGCTCAGGGGTTTCCAGGTCCAGATAGAGCACGGGGATGCCCAACTGCTCGAGTGGAGCGCCCAGATCGTTCGCCATGTAGGACTTCAGGATGACGAGGTCGGGATCCGTGCCGGCGATCTCTTCCGACCCGACATTCTTCCCGAGGATGGTCTTGTCGGCAAGATCCGGATCAACGAGTTCAGCGAAGGCCCGGTCCGACTCCCTACCGATCTCAAGGCCGGCGAGCCGGTCACTGCCGCCGGGGAAGAGGTACACGGCGTTGAAGATCATGAAAGCGGCTCGTCCGGCGACGGTGACTCGGCCCGGCACCTCGGGCAGGACCACCGTTCGACCGAGGGCGTCGACGACGGTGACCTCCGATCCGGTCTGGTCGGACGGATCGTCGCCGCATGCAGACGCCGCCGTTACGAGCACGGCAGCGAGTGCACCCGCTGCGAGACGCCGACCGACTCCTCTGGGTTGCATCACTCCCCCGATTCCTCTGGGGCGGCCGAACGGGCGGCGCATGTCGAACGCCGCCGTCTCGTTAGCCCCAAGACGAAAAGTACTCTCATTGGGAGTATAGGCGTCGATCGAGGCGGGGCCCTGCGGTCACGGGAATCGGCGTGCCGAGATGTACTCTCCTACGGGATTTCCCATGAAGCCCACACAACTATCAAAAACCGAATACGTCGTACTCGGTCTCCTCGCCGAAGGCCCGTCCCACGGTTTCGCCATCGCAAAGGACCTGGAAGCCGACGGCCCCGTGGGCCAGATACTCACCGTTCGACAACCCCTCGTGTACCGGGCACTCGGCCGTCTCGTCGAAGCCGGACTCGCCGAACCGGTGAGCGTCGAACCTGGAGACGCCGGGCCACAACGGGTCATCCACCGCATCACCTCCCGCGGCAGACGACACCTGATGTCCTGGCTCACGCAGCCGGTGGAACACGTCCGAGACCTTCGCATCGAGTTCCTCCTCAAACTCGTGCTCCTCCACCGGTCCGGCATGTCGCCCCTCCCACTGGTCGAGGAGCAGCGGGCCGCCCTTCACGAGACGCTGACCGCCCTCGAGAATCCCGCCGCCGAGAGCACGGACCCCGTCGAACTCTGGCGGAAGCACAACGCCGCAGCAGCAGCCGCCTACCTGATCCATCTGGAATCCCTATACCGCCGAACCTGACCCAACCAAGCACCGCCGGAACTGGGGCCAAACCAGGCAATCACCGTGGGGCCAAACCACGTGGACGGTCCCAGCAGAATCCTCGAACCCATCAGAGACATCCCACCTGCCGAATATGAAACCAACAACTACCGTCCAACGAGCCCGACCGACACGGTCGGACTCCCACGAAACAGTCCGACAAACCCGGACCGATTGACACCCGGAGGTTCCGATGAATCCGGACTCGTCCCGTCGGCGGCAACGGTGGGCTAGTCCTGACGAACCGGTTGCGGCCTGGTGGCCCCGGCCCCTTCGCCACAGCATCTCGGCGAAGCGGCCAACCCAGATGTGGGGGTTTGGGGACGAGGTGACCGCCGTGCCGTTCGAGGATACCTAGCGAGGGACCATCGGCCTGATGCCGGAGGCTCGGGGCGTACTTGCCGAATGTTTGGCACTGAGATGAAGCGTGCGACGGGCCGGAGCGGTGCCGACCAGTCACCACTCTGCCGACCCTGACTACCGATTCTGCCGGATCTCCTCGAGGGCATCAAGCACACGCTCGGGTGTGAATGGCGTCGTGCGGAGGCGTACCCCGACCGCGTCGTAGATGGCGTTGGCGATCGTGGGAATGGGTGCGTTGATTCCGATCTCGGCGATCGACTTGGCGCCCATTGGTCCGGTGGGTTCGTATGAGTCAACGAGGATCGCCTGGATGCGCGGCAGGTCGGGTGCCGCCGGGATCTTGTAGTCGAAGAACGTCGGGTTGCGTACCCGTCCGTGGTCGCTGATCAGCATCTCCTCGGTTAACGCGTATCCGATGCCGTTGGCGACCGCCCCTTCGAGCTGACCTTCGGCGGCAGCGGGGTTGATCGCCACGCCGCAGTCGGCCACCGCCACGTAGTCGATGATCTTCACCTGGCCCGTCTCCATGTCGACGGCAACCTCAGCGAAGCTCGCAAGGAACGGCGGCGGCGATTCCGCCCCGACGAACGACGCGGTCGCCCCGATCTGGACCTGGTCGGTCGCATAGAGGGTCCTAAGCCCGACATCCTCGAGTGTGACGCTCTCACCCGTCGGGGCGGCAACGCGCTCGGATCCGATCCGGAGCTTCGCCGCCTCCTCTTCGAGCATCGACGATGCCACTTCGAGGATCTGGTCCCGGACCTGTTCGGCGACGAGCCGGACGGCGTTGCCCGACACGTATGTTGTCGACGACGCGTAGGCGCCAGTGTCGAATGGTGTCATGTCCGTGTCCGAGGAATACACGATGATTTTCGCGAGCGGGACGCCGAGCACCTCTGCGGCGATCTGGCCGAGGATCGTGTCCGACCCGGTGCCGAGATCGGTCGCTCCGATCAGGAGGTTGAACGACCCGTCGTCGTTCATCTTGATGGTCGCGGCCGCCATGTCGACATCGGCAATGCCTGATCCCTGCATGTGGATGGACATCCCGACTCCGTGCACCCACGACCCGTCGCGCCAACGAGCCCCATGTTTGGCCTCCCATCCGATCCGCTCCGCCCCGATTTCGATGCACCGCTCTAGTTCGCAGCTCTTGACTGTCTGTTCGACGCCCTCCTTGCCCTCACCGATCGCTGCGAAGATCGGCGACGTTTCTCCCACCCGAATGTGGTTGCGGCGTCGCAGCTCGATCGGGTCCATGGCGAGCGCCTCGGCCAGTTCGTCCATGGCAGTCTCGAGCGCGAAGTACCCCTGGGTGGCGCCGTAGCCGCGGTACGCGCCGCCGACCGGCATGTTCGTGTACACGGTCTTGCCGTCGAAGCGCACGTTCGGCGCCTTGTTGTACAAGGGCAGCGTCTTGGATCCGGCATTCGACATCACGGTTAGGGCGTGGCTGCCGTAGGCGCCGGTGTTGGAGATCACCTCCATATCGACGGCGTTGAGAACCCCATCGTTGTCGGCGCCTAGCTTCACCCGGACGCGCATCGGGTGTCGCGTTCGTGAGGCGTAGAACTCCTCGGGTCGCGACAGGACCGCGAGTGACGGACGTCCCGTGCGCATCGTGACCAATCCGACGACGTCCTCGAGCAGGACCTCTTGTTTCACCCCGAAACCGCCTCCGATCCGCGGTTTGATCACTCGCACTCGATAGAGCGGCAGGTCGAGGACCCGGGAGACGATGCGGCGGGCATGGAACGGGACCTGGGTGCTGGTGACGAGCACGAGGCGACGGTCGTTGTCGAGGTATCCCCGCACGACGTGCGGCTCGATCGGGGCATGCTGGGCGTACTGGGTTTCGCACACGGTCTCAACCACGGCGGCGGAGCCGGCGAATCCGACCTCGATGTCCCCCACATCGGCTTTGACGACGCACACGATGTTGCGGGCCGCGTCGTGGATGCCGGTTGCGTCGTCCTCGCCGTGGATGACCGGAGCGTCGGCGGAAAGGGCCGCATCGATGCTGAGAACGCTGGGAAGCATCTCGTAGCGGACGTCGATGAGTCGCACCGCCGCGTGAGCGATCACGCGGGTCTCGGCCGCCACCGCGGCGACCCGGTCTCCGACGAAACGGACCGTTGTGTCGAACATGCGGGCGTCGTATGGGGATGGTTCTGGGTATCCCTGTCCAGCGGTCGTGTACCGCCGAGCGGGCGTGTTCTCGTGGGTGAGGACGAGGACCACACCGGGCAGCGCCTCGGCCCGTGAGGTATCGATCTCAACGATGTGGGCGTGGGCGTGCGAGCTGGTGAGGAACGCGATGTGAAGCGATCCAGCGACATCGACGTCCTCGACGAAGACCGGCTTCCCAGTCACCAGGGCGTACGCGTCGACCTTGGGCTCGCTGCGTCCAACAACCTCGAAACTTGGAACAGCTTGATCACGCATCGGTCTCTCCTGCCTGGAGCCGCGCGGCCGCCAGGACGGCATCCACCTGCTTGACGTATCCGGTACACCGGCAGAGGTTCCCGGCCATCGCTTCTTTGACCTCGTCCTCGGACGGATCGGGATTGCGGGACAACAAACCGATCCCGGACATCAGGATGCCGGGAGTGCAGAACCCACATTGCACCCCTCCCGCATCGACCATTGCCTGTTGCATGAGATGGAGGTGCCCGTCGTGTTCGAGGCCCTCCACGGTGACGACCTCCTTCCCCTCGGCGGTAGCGGCCAACACCATGCATGAGTCCACGGCGCTCCCGTCGAGAAGCACGGCGCAGGCACCGCAGTCGCCGGTATCGCATCCGAGCTTGACGCTCTTCAATCCTTCCCTGCGCAGCACCTCGAGGAGGGTCTCTCCGAGTTCGGTCTCGACCGAGCATCGGGCGCCATTTATCGTGATCGCGATCATCTGCTTCACGGTGTCGCCCCCTCGAGTCGGCGCTTCGCGTCTTCGAGACAGCGGGTGACCCCCACAGGGACGAGCCGTGTCCGATAGGCGGCCGTGGCACGCAGATCGTCACCGGTCGACACGTCATCGGCGGCGGCCCGGGCGGCAGCGGCGACGGCGGCAGTGGAGAGGTCGGTGCCGACGAGGGCGGCCTCGGCGGATGGCACAGCCGCTGCAAGGCGCGGCGTAGCGCCGACGAAGATCCTGGCCCGGATGCACGTGCCGTTTTCAGTCTGGATCAACGCGGCACAGTTGAGAGCCGCGACGTCCACCGCCGAGCGGGTGAATTTCCAGAACGCGCCGGCGACCCCGGCGGGTTGGCGGGGAAGAACCACTTCGGTGAGGATCGATCCCTTCAAGTGTGCGGCCTCGGCGTACAGGTCGTTGATGGACCCCGTTCGTTCCTCTCCGTCGAAGAGCGTGAACGACGCCCCCAGTGCCCTGAACAGCGGAATGACGTCCGACCAGGGCTGCTTGCGGACGAGATTGCCGCCGACGGTCGCCACGTTGCGCAGCAGTGGCGATCCCACCCGTCGCAGCATCTCGGGGACGACGCCATCGAGGTATGCCGCAGCGGCCGGGGATTCGAGCAGGTCGGTGAGCGTGGTCATGGCCCCGATCGCGACGGCCCCATCTCGTTCCTCGACGTAGTCGAGGCCCAGGCCCCCGAGGTCGACGAGTCCGGTGATCTCGTTCGAGCCGGAGAGGACGAGATCAGAACCGCCCGCCATGAGTCGCGTGCCGCGACCGCCTTCACGCAGGAGGTCGACCGCGGAATCAAGATCGGTCGGCCGGGCGTACGACCGGAGATGCGTCAGCTGCACCGCGCCTCCTCGCGTTGGGTGCGGGTGACGGCTGTGACCAATCATATAGATGAGAGTCCGTCGCGTATAGGCGTTCCTGACCCTCGGCATTTCCGTGAACCGTGCCCGGTTTCGCGGGGACCCAACGAACGTATGCTGGAGTCGTCGACAGGAGCGGATCGATGATTGAGGCGACGTTCGCAGGTAGCGAAGGCCGGGTCTTCTACCGAAGGTGGAACCCGACGGGTGAACCGCAACGTATCGTCCAGATCGTCCACGGGTACGCCGAACACGGCGGCCGCTACGGACACGTCGCGACAGCCCTCACCGGCGACGGCGCTGTCGTGTATGCCGACGACCACATCGGCCACGGGCGGTCCGACGGGGAGCGAGCCGTAATCAGCGATTTCGAACACGCGGTCGAAGACCTCCACACCCTCTCTGGTATCGCCCGCAGCGACTACCCGGATCTCCCGCTCGTCCTCGTCGGGCACTCGATGGGCGGTCTCCTGTCGGGGCGGTACGCTCAGCGTTGGCCGGACGAAGTCGCCGGCGTGGCGTTCTGCGGGGCCGTGGTCGGCGACTGGCAATGGGCCCGCGACGTGCTCGCCGCCCCCGAAATGCCGTACGTCCCGTTCGACCCCGACGCCATCTCCCGAGACCCCGAAACCGGTGCGTCCTATGCCTCCGATCCGCTGGTCTACCACGGCCAGTACAAGAGACCCCTACTCGTCGCCGAGGTCGCGGCGCTCGACGCTTTCGCCCAGGACCTCGACCGGCTCACGATCCCGGTCCTGCTGCTCCACGGCACGGCCGACCCCTTCGTCCCCTACGAGCGATCGCTTCAGGCTGTTCGCGACATGCCGACCGGCGACCTCACCGTCCACCTCTACGATGGGGGACGGCACGAGGTTCTCAACGAGACGAACCGGGACGAGGTCATCGGTGATCTCGCAGCTTGGATCGGTCGGGTCGCATGACGCCACAGGACATGGCGGAGCCTCCGCCATTGGTCTTTGGTCCGGTGCCATCACGTCGTCTCGGGCGCAGTATCGGAATCAACAACATCCCGCCCAAGATCTGCTCGTTCGCCTGCGTGTACTGCCAGGTAGGACCCACACTCGATCGGGCCATCAACATCCGATCCTTCTACGAACCGCAGCGCGTCGCCGACGAGGTAGCGGCTCACGTCGCACAGGTCAAGAATCGCGGTGAGGACATCGACTTCCTCACATTCGTTCCAGACGGCGAACCGACCCTCGATGTCGGCCTCGGTGAGACCATCCGGCTGCTCCGCCCCCTTGGAATCGACATCGCCGTCATCACCAACGGCTCGATGCTGTGGCGAGACGACGTCAGGGAAGGCCTCGACGACGCCGACTGGGTCTCCGTCAAGGTCGACGCCGCCGAAAACGCGGTCTGGCGGCATGTGAATCGGCCGCACCCCGATCTCGACTTCGGCACTGTTCGTGAGGGGATCGCCCGGTTCGTCGCGTCGTTCAACGGTGACCTCGTCTCAGAAACCATGCTTGTCGCCGGGATCAACGACGATGTCGAGTCGGTGAAATCCATCGGCGAGTTCCTGTACAACACCGGCTTCACCAAGGCCTACCTCTCAATCCCTACGCGCCCCACCCCGTATGCGGCAATCACCGCGCCGGATGAGCAGACGGTGAACCGCGCCTATCACGTGCTCGCTGAGCACGTGCCGCACGTCGAGTATCTCGTCGGATACGAGGGTGACGAGTTCGCTTCCAGCGGCGACCCTCGCGCGGATCTCCTCAGCGTCATCGCGGTGCATCCGATGCGCTCCTCAGCCGTGCATGAACTGCTCGATGGCGCCGGTGCCGGATGGGACGTCGTCGAGGATCTCATCACCGACGGCGGCCTCATCGAAACCACCTACCGGAACGAGACGTTCTACGTACGACGCTTCGCTGCCCCACCCAAACGGGCGATCAACGAAGACTGACCCCCTCGAGGGCGCACCAACGATCAGGCGGCAGCAGCAACGACGGTGAGCGAGATCCGATCCCTCATGAGCAGGATTCGACCAGAGGTTCCGGTCTCGCCGTTCAGGTTCCGAGCGTGTTGAGAGATAGGGATACAGGCCTCTGCCCAAGTTTCCATCATCTTGATAGTGTTTAGAAAGGAGGGTGTGAAACGCCATGGTCGATACATCTTCGAGTGCGGGAACCTACGGGCTGGGTTGGCATGACGAGATCGACTACGTGTACGTCGCCGACCGGGGCCTCAACGAGCAGCACGTCCGCGACATCTCCATGCGCAAGGGTGAACCGGCAGGTGTCCTGCAACGACGCCTGACCGCCCTCCAAACGTTCCAGCGGATGCCGATGCCGTCGTGGGGCGGGAGCGGGGAGCTGGACCACATCGATTTCGACGATCTCAGCTACTACATGCGCGCCACCCCCGCCAGCGTGCGGGACTGGGACGAGGTCCCCATTGCCATCAAGGGCACCTTCCAGCGTCTTGACATTCCACAGGCTGAGGAGTCGGTCCTGGGCGGGATCAGTGCGCAATACGATTCCGAGGTCGTGTATCACCGCAATCGAGCCAAACTGGATCGTCTCGGTGTGATCTTCACCGACATGGACACCGCAGTGCGCGAGCACTGGGATCTGGTCGGGCGCTACCTAGGCACGGTGGTTCCGTTCGACGACAACAAGTTCGCTGCGCTCAATTCGGCCGTGTGGTCGGGAGGATCGTTCCTCTACGTGCCGGCCGGTGTGCACGTTGAGCGTCCTTTGCAGGCCTACTTCCGCGTCAACGCCGAGAAGCTCGGACAATTCGAGCGGACGCTCGTGGTGGTCGAAGAAGAAGGCTTCGTTCACTACATCGATAGTTGCTCGGCCGCGGCATGGTCCTCGGCGTCGCTTCACGCTGGCGTGATTGAGGTCGTGGTCAAGGGCGGAGCCCGGTGTCGCGTCACCGGTCTACAGAACTGGTCGAAGAGCGTCTACAACCTCGTTACGAAACGAGCGGTCGCCCACGAGAACGCCACCATGGAGTGGATCGATGGCAACATCGGTGCGCGCCTCACCATGAACTACCCGTCGGTGATGCTCATCGGCCCCGGCGCTCACGGGGAAGTCCTCTCTATCGGCTACGCGGGTCGAGGTCAGTACCAGGACACCGGAGCCAAGATGTTCCACCTCGCTTCGTCCACCACCTCGTTGGTGACGTCGAAGGCAATCTGTCGCGACGGCGGGCGGGCCGGATATCGAGGTGTCGTGCACGTCGAACGCGGCGCCAGGCAGTCCCGCTCGTTCGTTCGCTGCGATTCGCTCATCCTCGACCCGATCTCTCGTGCCGACACGTACCCCACCGTTGAGGTCGAAGAATCCGAAGCGCGCATCGGACACGAAGCAACCGTCTCACGGATCAACGAAGACCAGCTGTTCTACATGCAGACCCGCGGACTCACCGAGGATGAAGCAACAGCGATGCTGATCGCCGGGTTCATCGAACCCATCGTTCGTCAGCTCCCACTGGCTTGCGCTGGCGAGATCAACCGCCTCATCGCCCTCGACATGGCAGCTTCCGGAGCCGTCGGGTAGCCAGAAGTGGGGTGGCTGTGGTTCAGCGGCCTACTGGTGTTGTTCGCGCTCGCCACCACATGGATGGCGATGTTCTTCGGCCTGCTCGCCAGTTCGGTCGAAGGCGCCG
>Ga0315550_1000635_pt1 | contig 21634 bp, 23 predicted proteins | sample SalMarSW160190MG_2_FD_203100 | JGI IMG/M metagenome (GOLD analysis project Ga0315550, IMG submission 203100) | Salt marsh sediment microbial communities from the Plum Island Ecosystem LTER, Massachusetts, United States - Salt Marsh Sediment SW1601-90 ... | reverse complement strand
GGAATAATGGAATGCTGGATTTTAAAGGAAATAAAAGAGGTTCTTGTTGTTCCCCAATATTCCAGGATTCCAATATTCCAAGCCCCGCAGGGGCTATCCTGGTCGCAGTAAAGCGGGAGGAATGGTGGAGTCTTTGCCTGCGATATCAAAAAGTGACTTGAGTTCGTTCCAGTTTCTCTCCGAGCTGTAGGCTCTACCTTCCGGGGCGGAGTCCCTCCAGGACGGAGTCGGGCCGGAGGCCAAAGAGACTGCCAACAAAGGTTGGGGGTTTGTCACAATGAGGGCATAGCAATGGATCGATACCTGTGTAGTCGGTTTGACGTTCGGCCCATGTGGGTTGGGTATCTTCATCGGAATCATCAGGAACCGATTGGTTCAAGGCAATACGGGCTTGGCTTAGGTACTGTTCTTTCCATCGATTGGAGAAAAGACCTGCATAGCGAATCATAGGGAAGTCTTTATCCGGGATATGACGGATAAGACGGCCGATAAAGGTGTGAATAACAATGATCAAACTGATGATAGGGTTTCAAGGGCAATGGCGGGCAGGTCTCATGAATCGTGATATTTTTCAACGAGGTATAATCTAAACCCAATATTCCAACATTCCATTATTCCCTCCGGGCCGGAGGCCGATTGTGCCTGCCCGCCATCGCTCTCGCTCAGGCGAGGCGGGCGGGAGCGAAGCGAACTAAGTTCGAATTGAATGTCAAGAAACTGGTACGAATGCCCCCTCTTTTTTTGTGCTGCTATACGCATTCAATAGCTAGGGCAAAGCGGCCAGAAACCTCGCAGCCGGCATGACACGCACCTTGCCGTCAAGGAAGTCCTTCTGGCCTTCAAGGTGGATCTGGTAGAGATGTGGAATGCTAAGCCTTTCTCCAAAATAGGTCAGTGAAGGGTTCGCGGAGTCACTCCTTATTTTGCATGGCATTAGGGTTTTTGCCACAAAGCCAATAAAATTGTAATCATTTTTGCTTTTAGGCTTACCTTTGCCGATGGTGAGTTGAGTGAAGAGAAAAGAAAGACCGACATACTTTTTCACCTCAAAGAGGAACTCACTCAACAGCATTTATGTATCCAGACCACGCTCTCATGCCCTTGATATTAACCCTATTGATGGCTCCATTAGCATCCATCCACGGAACAAAGGCCAATCCCAATAATGCTGCTGCAAATCGCCCGGTCATATGATAAACTAACTAGTGCCCGTCCATAAATGGGGTATTTTTTGGATTTGAGGATTGAAAACCTTTCCAGGCGCACCGGCATAACCCAAAGCGCCGTTTAAGCCAGGAGATACCGGACTCCACCCCAGCGCGAAATCTCCGGAGCCGTTTGTAGACCCATGGACTCCGGCACATCTCCTCTATTTCAATGCCGCGTTTCTTGGCAAAGCACACATCTTTGATGTGTTTAGACTTAGCAGAGGTGAGATTCTCTTTGCTCGCAAACCCACCGTCTAAGGCGACCTTGAGGGGATAGCGGCCATAGAGATCACGCTGACGATCAAGCATCTGATCGGTTAGGCTCGTGTCAGCAGGGTTGCCGTCAAAGATTACACAATCGGTAACGAGGTTGGATGCGCCACCGGTTACACAGATTTTATGACCATAGAAGGTGTCTCGATGATCCTTCACAATGATGTCGGTGTGGGGCTCAAAGATAGAGACAATCTTCTCAGGGGCGGGCACCGATTCCCCATGGAGGACCCTCCTCTCGGTCTGATTGATCACCATGCGGGTAAGCTCGCTATAGGTCTCCAGCTCTTCAGCGATCTTCTGTGCCAGGAGTATCTGAGCGGGATCTGCGGAAGAGTATCCGGCAAGGAAAGACACTGCCCGCTGCGCATAGGTAAGGCTCTTACGGGTAACGTTCAGAAAATCGAGACAGTGCCTTTATAGCGTGACAGAGGGCGGATTTCTTGAACCCTTTGTGGGTAATGCCAATACGGCAAAAGCTCCGATAGCACGAGGAGTCAACGATATGGAATGCGAGCTCATCGTAGCTGTAGTCTTCCAGCTGTTTTACTATTGCACACCGGACTACCTGCTCCGCGCTCATTCCCTCGGCTCCGGTTCCGACGTTCTCCACATGCTGGGTGAGGTCTTGCCACGCCAACTCATTTATGGTAGGAATACGATCAAGGATTCGGCTGATGAGCTCCAATTCTATCGCATGGGGATGGTCAACGGTCATAGGGATAAGGGGCATCTGTTTTTGATTCTTCTTGCGCATGTTGTAGTGGCTCCTTTCTTCGTTTTACTTGTAATATCAGTTGATTACACTTCTTTTATTACTATGTAACGAAGAATTTGTCCACTTTAAAATGCGCTTTTTTTGATTTATTTCAATTAGTTAACGTTCATGGATGGGCACTGGCTAATCTGGCCTTTCAAAAATCAGAATACCCGACATCCCTTGTTCAGTAAGGAACTAGGTAATTGAAGCCCCGGCAATACTGCAATCTACAAGGATTACTTCAAAATTGGATTTGATATCCATGTCGTAATCAGGGATGATAAAAGTTGGTCCTACAAATCTCTCTTCTCTTATCATCCCTTCTTTTGTTTCTGACCGGCGAGATGTGCAATCTCAAACGTCTTTACTTTTTCGGATTCCTGTCTATTGTACACCTGACAAAGTTGAACTCACAGTATTGATTGGTTAGACAAAGCTGAGAGGGAAAGTTGAATACCCATTGATCGTATAGGCCAGCCAGTTTCAGATATGTTTCAAAGATAGCATAATTACAGTCTACCTGTATTTTCTGGTTATAGATCTCTGCCTCTTCAGGCGTAAGAAGATTCCAGATCACTTGGGTGGTGTAAGGGCAGTCGTAATTGCGTAAAGATATCCTGTCCTCTGTATCCTCCACGATTTCCATAGGATTACCAAACAGCGCAAAACTCTTAATCATAATTTGAGCGATATCGTGGATGGTCCAGTCTTTATCTTCTGGTTTCTTGCCAATCAATTGGCAAAGACCTGGCCACTCCAGCTCTGAGCGTATTGCCCACATCTTCGCATAGAGTTGTACGGCCCTATCACTTCCCACTTCCTCTTCCATGACCTTGAAGGCCGAGTAGTCGTGAAGGGTCCACAAAACCATAGCGTCATTATAGGCCTTCTCCCAAGTATATTCAGGATAAAGTTTCATGATTTCGCGCATATTTTCGACGAAATTGTTATTTCTTATGCCCTTCGCAGATTTATTAGCTACCATAGTGTAACCTCCTTTTCAATTTTTTGAATGGTTATTTGTCTGTGCTTAAAAATGAACGATCTACTCAGATCACCTCCTTTCACGAATCAGATTAGGATAATGATACACAGGGCAATCCAAGACTTTTAGCCACGGCCTTATGAACCACATCTCCCTTGATGACATTTATGCCCCTGGCGATCGCGGGATTTTCTTTCATGGCCTTTTGATAGCCGAGATTTGCGATTTCAAGGGCATAGGGAAGCGTAGCATTGGTCAGCGCCATAGTGGATGTTCTAGGAACGGCGGCGGGCATGTTGTTCACACAATAGTGAACGATTCCCTCTTCCACATAGGTGGGGTCCTCATGGGTTGTGGGGCGACTGGTATCGCAGGAGCCTCCCTGATCGATGGCGATATCAACAATGGCCGCCCCTAACTTCATCTTTTTGAGCAGTTCCCTAGAGATCAATTTTGGCGTAGTGGCGCCGGGGATAAGAGCGGAGGAAATCACAAGATCCGCTTTCATGATCTCCTCTTCCAGGGTGCCTTCGTTAGACATGAGGGTGGTAACGCCTCCCCGCATTACATCATTGATGTAATCCAGGCGCTCCTGGTTAATATCCAGGATCGTGACTCTGGCTCCATTGCCAACGGCGCTAAAACAGGCGTGGAGCCCTGCTACGCCGGCCCCGATGATGACCACGTAGGCGGGCCGCACTCCCGGGACACCACTCAACAGTACCCCCATCCCCCCTGTCTTAGCCTCAAGGCAATAGGCCCCTGCCTGGACAGAAAGTCGCCCTGCCACTGCACTCATGGGGGCCAGAAGGGGCAATGACCCTTTATCGGTCTGGATGGTCTCGTAAGCTATTCCAACTACCTTTTTTTTGACAAGGGTTTCAGCCAGTTTACGATCGGCAGCCAGATGCAGATAGGCAAATATGATCTGATCTTCTTTCATCAGATTGTATTCCTGAGGTAAAGGCTCTTTTACTTTGAGGATCATGTCTGAATCAGCCCATACTGTTGTTGGGTCTGGTCTCATATCAGCACCGGCCTGGATATAGCTCTCATTGGAAAAACCGCTCCCCAAGCCAGCTCCTGATTGGATTAGGACTTTCTGACCACCCTGTACAAAGGCCCTGATACCTGAGGGAGTAACAGCAACTCTTTTTTCGGCTATCTTTACCTCTGCGGGAACTCCAATAATCATTGTGTCTACCTCCTTTACTCTTTAGATATCGAGGAGTTAGCGTACCTGTTTTGCATCTCAATTCCCGAACCATATAAGTCGATTGCCATAAGAACGTGGGTTGAAAAGCCAGTTCGTCTCAGCGTGGAAAGACAATTGTTGTGTCGTTTGCCACACGCCAGGCGGCCACGCCGATCACCTGGGCTACAGCCTTGACCCCGTTCCAGTCGATATTGTCCACATGCTCGTTGTCACTGTGGTAGTTGGGGTCATCGGCCTTCCAGATACACATAGCCGGTACCCCGTGTTCGTTGAGATGACCTTCCTCCGGGGTTCCCCAACTGCCCCACAGCTTCCCGAGATGAACACCTATTTCCTTTCCCACCTTCTCCACAAATTCGTTCAATTCCTTGTTGTGTTTCACCTCATGATCCGGTTGATCCGGGTAGGTGCCCCCGGTCACAATGCGTGGAGGTCCGCCTACCCCCACCATATCAATGTTGAAGCCTGCTACTGCCTCAAGGAGTGTTCCTTCCTTCTCGCGGTTGGCAATATACTGGACCATTCCATCAGAGATCCCCTCCTCAGACCCGGTGGAGATGAACTCGATGGTTCGCGCCGGCTGCGGGAGCTTTGCCATGATTTCCGCAAGCATCATGATACACACCGTGCCCGTACCGTTATCATTGGCGCCGTTGCAGGCACCATCATCACGGTGGGCATGAATAAGCACCCTTTCATTCGGTTTTTCGGTGCCAGGTATGAAGGCCCTGACATGGAATCCATCTCTGGGCTCGGTCACACAGTCCACAATAATTTGTGCCCTCAGACTACCTTGTCCAACAGCATGGAGCAATGCCATGGCGTCAGTGCTGCCGATGGTCACACAGGGAACGCTTTCATCGCTTGATGGGTACTCATTTTCCCACCCTCCGCTGTGATCCCACCTCCCGTAAGAATGGGAGGGTGTAAATGCCACAGGGCTGCTGTTACATACCACAAAGGCAATGGCACCATGCCTCTTGGCCCGCGTGGAAAATGTCCCCAGCCAGAACAGGGGATCTGCAGAACTTGCCTGAGCAATAGCGATCTTTCCCTTCAGGTTGGCCGCGGCGAATTCTTTCTCTGTTCCCTTCTTCACAAACACAAGCTCACCTTCTACGCCCTCTTTCTGCGTAGGATAGGAATAATATGCGGCTCGGGAAGGGAGGGAAGCCTCAAAAGGGGCATCCACCCTGAAGGTTACCCCCTGATAGTCCCAGGAGAGAGTGCTGAAACGGTCCAACTCCGTCTTTAAGCCCAAGGAAGTAAAATGCGCGGACACCCAATCTATAGCCTTTCGATCACCTTCTGTCCCAGACATCCGGTTACCAATATCCTGAGACAGGTATCGGTCCATTGCAAGCATATTCCATGGATCTATCGAATTCAATATTACCTGTTCTTGTTGAGTGATCATATTGATCTCCCCCTATTCTCTATAATTTCGAGTTAGAGTTTTGCGGTCAGTTTTTTGACAATATCTACAACCTTGGAACCGAATTCTATACATACTTTCTTTCCGTCTTCACCTGGAGAACCCATAGATAATGGACAATAGCGTCCGCCGGAAACAAACCCCGGTACAATCACTCCATAGACCAGAACCACCCTTAAAATATCGAGGAAAGCGATTTCACCGCCCCCTCCCAGGCTGCCGACCGACACAAAGGCTAGCCCCACTTTTTTTTCCAGGTTTTTGCAATGCTTCACGCTGTCATCTACAAATCTTTTGACCTCTGCGGTCGTCACACTAAACTAGGTGGGTAAGCCGATGATGATTCCTTGAGGCTCCAGGAGGTCATCTACACTTGTACCTTCTATTGTTTTCATGACAACTTCAACACTTGCCTCCCTCACCCCTTACTCCACGGATTCGGCCATAGCTGTAATATCTTCGGTTTTGGACTGATATATAATCAGGATTTTCAGCATTGTTCTCTACTACTTTCTTTTAGCAAATCTTACCCTGCAAACGCTATCACCACAGCAAATGAATCTATCCATGGTAAACGAAAACCTGTCAAATGCTCCCAATGCCTTTAGGATGGCTTGATAGTAGTTGGTGGAAACTGCAGCTTCGCACTTGAGCGTCATTGACCGAGCGGTCTCTTCACCCAGAATTTCTCGCATATTATCCCAGTACGGACATGCGAGGAGCTCGGCTTCGTGCAGATCCTCATCAGACTTGGTTACCCGGTATGGGCACGCGATTTTTTCCCAATAGATCTGAGAGAGCTCTCCGAGTTTGTCCATGTCAACATCCTCGGGTCCTGATATTCCGACTGCTTTTTTTACCTCTTCTATCTCGGAAAGGGCAAATTTTTCCCACAAGCCCATATAGATGGGGTACCCGTCTTTTGTTCCTATGTGGTTTTCTAATTTCATGTAAATGTTAAAATCTAGAAGCGCAAATAGCTTCACCCAATTCAGGATAGATTCGTTTACGTCCTTTCCAGAGCCTTTAATGGCTGAATGGTTTGCATCTGCCATGATTTGTAAAAGTGTTTCTCCTATCCTGTCAACGTTGATCGGTTCCTTAAGACCAATCTTATCCTTTATGGCATCTGGGGCCTTTTCAGCTACGCTGCTCCAGATGTCCTTCAAAATTGTTTCTTTTTGCGCTTTTCCTATCCCTGAAAGACCATCAAGGAGATTTGAATAATGAAATGCCAGCCCTTGAGACCAGGTTAGTACATCTTCATCTGCCTTATGTCCGATCTCGGCCAGACAACCGAAAAGGCTGAGTGATCCTTCCGATCTTGTTTCCATTGCTGCCCTCCTTATTGTTTGAAAAATTGATGATTAGTGTTTTCATTCCTTCAAATCGCCTCTCTGAACAAATTTGTTCTTCTGATCCGGAGTTTTTGCCCACTAAGGAAGGAGATGAATCGTTTTTCCTGAATCACAGTTGCAACTGCCCCTGCTGTACCATCAAGGATGCTAAATCATAATACTCTGTGATTCTGATGATCTTTCCCTTTTCCATGGTAAAAAAATAGGCAATTCGAATATCCACTTTTCCCCCTGTCGGTTCGATTCCACGAAAAGTACCACTGTTGGTTGCATCCCATCTGACTTGGCATATGATCGTGTTATCATCCACAAAGGTTTCCAGGACTTCTGCGTGACAGTCCGGGTATCCTTGGAAAACGTCCGCATATGACTTTTTAAATGCTTCTACCCCAATAAAAGGCTCGAGTTCGGCCACTTCATCGGCAACAATATCCTCGGTGCAGTATCGCGCCATTTTCTCTACGTCGTGTTCGTTCATGGCACCGAAAAAACTGTCAATGACGCTAAACAAGTCCTCTCTTTTCATCTTAGCCCTCCTTTTCACTGAACGGCGAGTGACAAGTCAATAGAGATCAACTTTTAGCAAATGGCGACAATTTTAATCAGATTACGGTATTTATTGAGGGGTTGCAATAAATTTATAAGGAGTTCCTTTGAGCATATCAAAATATCCCATATTTTTGGCATACTCCGTGGTGTCACCTCCAACGTGACATGAATCCCCTACAATCACATTAGATGCCCCCGCTTCATTAGCAAGGCCACAGACAGCCTTTACCACTTCCAATACAGTCATTGTGCCCGGAACTGGATCACCTCCGATCAAATTCGGTTTCACCAATACTGCATTTCCTTTCTTAACAAACTTTGAGAAGCCCCCAATCAAATCAACAGCCCTCCGGACTGTATCCTTCATGGTCTCTTGTCCCAGTTTGCGTACAATAGATACCCTTGTGTTAGCCATTATTTTCTCCTCCTTGGTGTTATAGAAAATATCGTGTAGATAGAATATGCTATCGGCTATAGTTTAGACGATTCGAAAAAAAATTCAAATATATCTAGATTAACTTCGTCTTAATACCTTGCCTGCTTTAATACCTTTGTCTAATTTGGTCTCTTCAAGTACCAATCGTCCATTTATAAATACATATTTAATTCCGCTAGGACCCTTATCTGGTAGAGTGTATGTTGTGTTATCGTAAATCTCTTTTTCATTAAAAATAGTTATATCGGCACACATTCCTGGTTTAATTAATCCTCTATCGTGAATATTGTATCGCTGTGCCGTCAGTGAAGTCATTTTCCTTACTGCCTTCTCTAATGACATAATTTTTTGTTCTCTGACGTATTGCCCCAAAACCCTTGGGAAAGACCCAAAGGCCGCGGGATGGGGAATGCCTCTGCCTGTAACAATGGCGTCCGTGTTGATTGCTGAGTTTGAATGGGCCAATATTTTTCTTAGTTCTTTATCATCGTCAAGATCGCCGCTAACACCGAAAAAGAGGGCCATGGCAGCGCCTTTTTCTTCGATCAATATATCCGCCGCGGCATCAAAGGGCTCTTTTCTCTGAAGCTTTCCAATCTCCTCCAGGCTCTTGCCTAAATACCCGGCATTCTTCTCTCCCGGCACCCAAATCAGCCTGATATTTTTCCATCCTGATGCACGAACCAGGTTATGGGGCCATCTGCCCGGCAACCAGGTCGGCCATTCAGAACTCAGATTTTCCACATCGTTGCGTATTTTTTCCCTTTGTTCCGGATCTTTAACCCTTTCAACAAACCTGTCTACGCCACCCTCAAGGGCATAGGGCGGAAAGCAAGCCAGCAGAGTAGTATTGGCAGCCACATATGGAATGACATCAAATGTGATATCCACGCCATCTTCCCGTGCAGATTCATGGAGGCGTATCTGTTCATCGACCTGATTCCAATATCTTTCACCGTATGCCTCCATGTGGGAATGCTCAATGGGTATGCCATTGACCCTGCCGATTTTTATAATTTCCTTGGTGGCCTCCAGGCCTGTCTCGCTGGACCCTCGGACATGGCATGCGAAAACGCCGTGATAGGGAATCAAGGGTTTGGTTAATTCCACCAACTCATCGGTAGAAGCAAACATGCCGGGAGCGTAAATCAATCCCGCTGAAAGGCCAAAGGCGCCATCTTCCATGGATTGTTTCACCAAATCCTGCATCTCTCTTATTTGTGTGTCAGTCGGGTAGCCTGTGTTAAAACCCATGACCGCAATTCTCACTGCGCCGTGAGAAATTAATGGTACAACATTGTATCCAACACCTGAACTGTCCAGATGATCCAGAAATCCTTTCATTGTGGTCCAGCCCCATCCTAGTTCCTGGGCCTGCAAGAAACTAGTATAGCTCTTTAGTAGTTCCAGATTGTCCGGATTCACCGGGGCTGGGGAAAATCCACAGTTGCCCGTCACAAGGGTGGTGATCCCCTGTCTCAAATATCCATCCAGGATTTCCATATGGTTTTCGAGGGGCAAGACAAAGTCGGAATGGCTGTGGGCATCAATGAACCCGGGGGATACGACCAATCCAGTTACGTCTATCAAAGAGGCATCCTCGTCTTTAGGAATGACACCAATCCTCGATATCCTCCCGTTAGAGATTGCGATGTCGGCCATGTACCAGGGGTTACCGGTCCCATCCACAATCTTTCCGTTTTTCAAAATAAATTCATACATAAAAAACCTCCTTTCCTCTCTTAGCTGGGGTTCACGCAAAAATAATGTCACTCTTGTCCAAAAACGATTTTAAAAGAAATTGATTGGAAATGTCCTCCTAATGGGAGACCGTAATGGTGACAACACTAATCGGAATCCCAAAAAAAGGAGGGCAGAATCATTATACGACATGCAAGCTTGATGAACTCGTAAAAAGTCTCAAATCTGTCTCTTCAGTCATTCTGGCGAAAGCCATAATCTAGTAAATTCAACAGCTTCTGGATGACGGATCAAGTCCGGCATGACGAGTAGAGGACTTTTTACGAAACCATCAAGCTTGTTTAGTCAACGTATTGCCCTTTTCAATCGAAACCAATTCTACCACCTGGTGCGGAAGCATAACTCAGAGCGGTATGCCAAAGGCTACAACTCCAGGGATCATGGTATCGCCATGCTTTTTTGCCAATTAGCCCAAGCCAAGAGCTTATGAGAGATATGCGGGGGACTTGCCTGCTGCCTGGGCAAGCTCAGGCATCTGGGGATGAGGGATGCCCCTAAGAAATCCACCCTCTCCTCTGCCGATGCCTATAGACCCTGGGAGATGTTTCATAATTTCCATCAAAAAAGTGAAATTATTTTTGCGTGAGCCCTTAATGCGTTTCCATTGACTAGTAGTTTCCACCGCCTTATTCTGTGGCGCAGAGGTATTTAACCTTGACCTCTTCGTTTTCTCTTAATTCAGCCGGAGAAGATTCATAAACGATTTGGCCTTTACTGATGAGCAACACGTGATCAGAAACCCCCAGTCCCATGGGAAGGTTCTGTTCCACCAGGAGGATGGAAAGTCCCCTATTTTTCAGTCGGACGATGATGAATCCAATATCGTGGACCATTAGTGGGGCAAGCCCTTCTGACGGTTCATCCATAAGAAGGAGTTCCGGGTTGGTCATTAAAGCCCTGCCAATGGCCAGCATTTGCTGTTCTCCACCGCTGAGCAGGTTCCCTTTCAGCTTTGCTCGTTTTTCCAGGATGGGAAACTGGCTATACACCCGATCCAGGGACCAATCACCGTTTCTACCGCCTTTGCGTGCGGCCATGGTCAAGTTTTCCTTGACACTCAGAGATGGAAAGATATTTCTACCCTGTGGCACCAGACCGATCCCTAGTTTCGCAATATGGTAGGGTTTAAGCTTTGTAATCTCTCTCTTCTTAAATTGGATCCGACCCTTGCGGGGTGGGGTAAAACCAATAATAGATCGAATGATGGTGGTTTTTCCCATGCCATTTCGCCCTAAAAGAGCGACCACAGCTCCTTCCTGAACGGTCATAGAGACACCGCGTAGGACGTAACTTTCCCCATAATAGGTATGAATATCAAGTAGTTCCAGCATAATCGACAGCGTCTTCTACCCCCATGTAAATTTCTCTGACCCGCTGATCGGTCTGGATCTGTTCCGGATTTCCATCTGCGATCAACTGTCCGTAGTGGAGAACAAGAATCCTGTCTGCGACTTCGAAAACCATGTCCATGTCATGGTCCACGATTAAAACCGTAATGCCGGTTTTGAGACTTTTGATGATACTGATGATCTCAGCACTTTCTTCCTTGGTTAGACCTGCGCTGGGTTCATCCAGGAGTAGCATCTTTGGATCCATGGAAAGGCCGAGTCCGATTTCCAGCCTTCTTTGCTCTCCATAAGACAGGTTGCTGACCGATTCATCCTGTTTTTCTAAAAGGTGGATCCTTTTTAGGATATCAACAGCCTTTTGAAGCACATCCTCAAATTTTTTCATGGGCCTGAATATGACAAACCGGTGGGGGTTTGTCCCGTTTATGGTTAACAGTGTATTCTGGAGCACGGTGAGTTTTTGGAGAAGGCTGATGGCTTGAAACGCTCTGGCCTGGCCCAGATGGGCACGGCGGTGGGGAGGCAAAGCGGTTACGTCCTGTCCGAAAAAGTGAATGCGGCCACTGGTCGGTGAAAGCTGTCCGTTGATGAGATTGAACATAGTGGTCTTTCCCGCACCGTTTGGCCCGATGATGGCAAGCCGTTCACCGACATTGACGGTAAAAGAAACATTATTCACCGCATCAACACCGCCGAATTGTTTGCTCAATCCATCAATTTTTAACGCTTCCAAAATAGTGACTCCATTTGGTCCAGAGTCTCCAGAGATAGACGCCGATGCCTTCCTTTGCGAACATGATGGTCAAAACGAAAAGGGTTCCCAAGACCAACGGCCAGCGTTGTGGAGAGAGGATGCTGGCATAGTTCTCAACGAATATAAATACCCCAGCGCCCACCACCGGGCCTAGAAAGGTGCCGAGCCCCCCCATGATGGCCATGACCATGGGGAGGAAAGATGTGGCAATACCCAGATGATTGGGGGAGATAAAAAAGTTGTAATAGACAAACAGGACCCCCGCCAGGCCGGCAAAGGCTCCTGAGACCACAAAGGCCACGTATTTCAGAAACCAAGTGTTATATCCGATCGCTTCCATTCGGAGTTCCCCTTCACGAATGCCTTCCAGGGACAGCCCGAAAGGAGAAATCGTCAGTCGATACAATAATGCAGAGCTCAGAACGAAAACGATGAGTACCACGTAGTAGAACGAGATGGTATCCAGGGTTAAAACGGCTATGCCCAAATCGGGAAAGCTGATCCCGGTAATTCCTTGCATCCCTTTAGAATTCAACCATTTCACGTTCCACGCCAGGCTGTAAAGCATCTGACCGAGGGCAAATGTGATCAAAAGGAAATAGATTCCCGATGCGCGGAGAGCGATAATGCCGAACAGTGCTGCAATGAATGCGGCCACCAGCATACCCAAGGGGGCGGTGATCCAAAAGAGATTTACATCGTAATGAAGCTTCAACAGGGCCACGGTGTACCCCCCGGCGCCGAAAAAGGCTGCATGGCCAAGCGACAGGAGACCCGCATAACCAAAGACGATATTGAAACTCATGGCGAAAAAGGCGAATATGAGAAATCGGGTCATAAGCCCCTGGCCATAGGTGTCCAGGAAAAGGGGCGTAATTACTAGCACGGAGACCCCCAGAAGATAGGGTGCTGAACGGCTGATCCACCGAACCTGCTCCTTATCTTGTTTGATGGTCTCCATGGGTCAGATTTTTCTCCCGAGAAGACCCGCGGGCCGGACGATGATGACCACAATCATGGTAAGATACATGGTGAACATGGCCAATTGAGGGAATATCGCCCTTCCAAAGGAATCTATCACGCCAATCAAAATTCCTCCCAATAACGCTCCTTGTATAGAACCTACGCCCCCGACAATGATGACAATCAAGGCCAGCAGGAGGATTTCCATACCCAGGGCATTGTGAACACCCAATAGCTGCGCCCCGATAACGCCTGTTGATCCGGCGATAAACGCAGAGATGAAGAAAATAAGGGCAAAGGCACGTTCCAGATTGATTCCCAACCCCATGGTGGTCTCTTTGTCGTCCATTCCCGCTCGAACAATGGCACCCATCCTGGTTTTTTCCTGCAGCCACCACAAGCCGATAGCCAAGACAAGCCCCACCAGGATGACAGCTACCCGAGCCTTTGGATAGGCCCTACCCATAATGTCCATTGAGCCGGTGAGGAACTTGGCTGTGAACGGCGCTCTTGGCCAGCCGCCCCAGATCCAGAGGCAAAGATTGGCCAGGATATACACAAAGCCGAATGTCAGCAACACCTGTTCATTCGGCTTTTTATACAGGTAGCGGAGCAATCCCCGTTCTATGGCTAGCCCCACTAAGCCCGCACAGAGCCCCCCTGCCAGCAGGGCCAGCCCGAAACCGGCGCCCCATTTTACGCCCACAGTCCAGCCCACATAGGCCCCTACCATGTAGAAGGCGCCGTGGGCCAGATTGGTGATTCCCATGGCACCAAGGACAATAGACATGCCGGCAGCGATGAGAAAGAGCACCACTCCGTATGAAAACCCATTGAGCAAGTTGATTACAAACCAATCCATGGTCTGCGGTTCCCTACTGCTTTTGGTTGTTTCATCCCTCCTCCTCAGAGGAGAAGGGATTCAACACCGGCTACTTCTTGAGCCTGGGATCGGCAACTGCTTTGTAGGTCTTGATCGGATCCCAATAGTACTTTCCATCTTTCTTTTTGAGTTCAACAATGTAGTTGTCCACCAGGGCAACTCCTTCCGGGCTTACGGCTAGGGGACCCTGGGGCGTATTGATTTTCACTTTTAACAGGGCTGGCCAGAGTTTGTCATAGGAATCATCCCCGCCCGTGGCTTTCAAGGCCGCCAGGATGGACTTGGTGATGGAGTAGCTATTGGCTTCAAGACCGCCCGGGGTCTGCCCGAAACGTTTGGTCATGGCCGTGACCCAGGCTTTGTTGATAGGGGTATCCATGTCGGTCATATAGGAAGCTTGACCCTGAAGACCCAAGACACCGTCGCCCAGTTGGGAGAGGATTTGCTCCGGCATGTCAGCAGCCAGGGTGGTTCCCAGAAGCGGTATCTTAACCCCGAATTCCTGGTACTGGGAAAGGAACAGTTGGGCTGCCGAAGGGCCTTCCACAAAGTATCCGATACAGTCTGCTTTCTTCAAGGAAGAGAAGTAAGGGCCGAAATCCTTGTTGCCTACTGGCCACCATACATCCTGGACCACCTTTCCGCCCTTTTCTTCGAAGGCTACCTTGATCCCATTGATGAAGCCATGGCCGCCTGCGTAGTCGCTACCAGCCGTGATCATGGTCTTGTGACCCAGCTCCGCAGCGTAATAGCCCACCGGCAACGTTAGCCCTTCCAGGGTCGTCGGGTAGATGAACCAGTTTTTGTATTTTGTTAATTCGATGTCTCCGCAATAGAAGGTAGCACTTACCACCTTCTTATTAGCCAGGTAGGGGGCAATGGCCATATGCGCATCGCCCATGAGGGGACCGAGAATGATGTGCACTTTGTCCTTCTCAACCAGCTTTTTTGATTTTTCCAGACAGACATTCATATCGGCTGCTGCATCTTCTGGAATCAGCTCAATTTTCCTGCCAGCGATCGTGTAGTCGACCTCTTCCAGGGCTTTCACAATGCCGTTTTTGAAAAGAGGTCCGATAAAGGCAATGGGCCCGGTCAGATTTAGAATACTCCCGATTTTGATGGGTTCAGCAGCCTTGGCGGTCATGCCACCCCCGAAAAGAACAGGGGAAACCAAAAGGCCAACTACGAGAAATAGAGTCGTCAATTTTTTCATTTTCTGCCCTCCTTCAAAAAATTAATATTCATAAAATATGCCGTTTGAACTAGCCGGATTTCACACATAGCTGTTTGATGTATCCATATTTTTGTCCAACCCAAACAAGCAAATCTCGTTTCTACTACTTTTTCAAGTCGGCAACGTCCCAGCCAACCTGGTAATACATGTCCACCAGATTCCAGTGGTCTCTTATGTATTTGATTTTTCCGTTTTCAATAAAGGCCACCTGGCAGTACTGGCAGTCGAATTTCTTTCCCGTTGCGGGTTGCCCGTAGAATCCCTTCTGTATGGTTCCGCGAATCCGGCCCATATTGACCACTTTGTTTCCCTGGACGATAAATGCTTCGATAAATGGTTTGAAATCGGGGACTGCTTCCACCCAGCCAATGCCGAACTCCCGAATCCCCTCATGTCCTACGGCAGGCTCGCCGGTGATATCATAATAAACGCCATCTTCGGCCATAACCGAAAGGACCATATCCACGCTCTGGGTCACCCATCCCTTCAATTCAGTCATCACCAGTTTCAGGCTTTCCCTTTCTTCTGCCGATAGATCCTCAAACTCATCTGCATCCTTGTCCAGCAGGCTTTCTTTCGTCATTAGCCAATCACGCGTATTCATTTTTCTACCTCCTTTGTTAGTAAAAAGTTAGTTTTTCTGGAACGAATCCGATGTGTTATGTCTCCACAGAGTTTAACTGCCTACTGGAGATGCCCCTCGTATATCCGGGGGACTCTCTTACCAACAGCGCAGACCAATTCATAGTTGATAGTCCCTAATCTGTCTGCGAGCTAGTCTACGGTAAGGGATTCGCCGAATAGGATGGCTCATCCCCTGGATTTACGTCCTCCATGTCCGTGACATCGAACATGCACATGTCCATACAAACGCGTCCGATGAGAGATACCCGTCTGCCATGAATAGAGGCACAAGCCCTATTGGACAAATGTCGGTTATACCCATCCGCGTATCCTACAGGAAGTGTGGCCACGAGCGTATCTCTAACGGTGTAATATGTTTTTCCATAGCTCACAGGTGTTTTTGCCGGCACTCGTTTGGTGTAAGCGACCTTCGATTTCAGGGTCATGGCCGGCACTAAATGGATGCTTCGAGGGACCTCTTTGGATAGATAGAGACCGTAAATCATGATCCCTGGCCTGACAAGATCGTAATAAGATGATGGGATGTCCAGTACGCCAGCGCTGTTGGCCATGTGTTTCTTGAGTATCTTTATGCCAGAAGCCTCTATTTCACGGATTACGTGGTCGAATGTCTCGATCTGCCTTTCGGCAAAGGCTGTACCCATCTCGTCTGCTCAGTAGAAATGGCTAAAAATCCCTTTGAGTCGTAGATTTTTGAGCCTGCCTAATTTTTGTGCAAAGTACAGTGCATCTTATGGTAGTACACCGATTCGCCCCATCCCTGTGTCCGCCTTGATATGTACAGGGATCCTAAGAGATGATTCCCGACCCTCTTAATCCAGGGCTTCCGAGAGTTCCATGGTGCAATATGGTTTGCTCGAGAGCCCATTGGATCACTTCGTAGACTTCCTCGGGACAAATCAATCCAGAACGAGGATTGGAACCTCAATCCCGGCATTTCGAAGGAGTTCCCCCTCTTCGGGCAATACAATCCCAAGACAAGTTGCTCTACTTCGCAGTGCCGAGAGGCTCACTTGCACAGCTCCATGACCATGCCCACCGGCTTTCACTATGGCCATCAATTTCCTTTTATTGCCTATCTTTTTCCGAACCCCAGCAATGTTATGAGCTACAACCGCTAGGTTGACGATGGCTCTGGTTGATCTTTCGTTGTCCTGCTCTGTTTCTGCCTTGACCTTCTAAACGCCTAACTCCTGACTGCGGTTTGGCCTAATGGTTTGAGAAGAGTGTATTACCTCGCGAACCCGATCCAAAGAGCTTTTTGAATCTTCAGCGAGGAACCGTTCATCGTCTTCGGTTAACCCATAGCCTTCGGCCGTCTTGATTACTTTTTCAATATAGGACTGCCGGATTTTGTCCATACTGAAATCTTCAACCGCTATTTGATCTACGCGCTCGGGAATGATAATGGATTCACCAGGAGTATTCTCCCTTGGATCTCCCCGTCTTACCTGGATGCCGTTTTCTTTTGCAAAGGTCAGTTGAGAAGAGGGGAGCTTTCCTGCTGCTGTGTATTCTGTTTCCTGAACTACCAGAATCTGATCCTTATCCATCTCTTTGGCAATTGCAATAGCGCCAGCCAAAGAAGTGTTTCCTGCAGGGCCTCTTTCCATCCCTTCCAGCTTAGCCAGCAGTTCCGTGGTATAAAACACTTCCCCCTGGCTCACCAGGGCATAGCGATCCAGATACCGCAAGCCCCTGGCGCAGTTTCTCGGTACATCCGTTCTATCTGGCCAGATGAGAAAAGGGATTCCGAATCCGCTGTGCCCGGTTGTAAAAGACTTTCGGTTAAAATCACTATCACTTGCCATATGAAGTCCCCGGAGATCCACTGATACGCCTACTACAGTAGTTTGGGTGCTGCCCGCTTTTCTCAACCCGCGGGCCGTTCCCGTTACATTTCCTCCCCCCGCATGGGTAATGAGGACTACGTCAGGAAATCGGCCTTCCTGCTCTAAGATCTGATTAGCCACCTCGTATCCAAGGGTCTCTATCCCTAACACGCTTGTGGGAACATAGAGTGATGCGCTAAAAAAACCGGTATCCTCCAATACGCGGAGCATAATATAGAAGAGTTCCGGCCCTACCGTCAACTGCCAGACTTCAGCCCCATAAGCTTCACAGGCCCTTGTCTTTTCTAAAATTTCCGGTTGACCCACCCTTCTGCTGTCGTAGACTTCCTGAAGCACAATTGCCTTCAGGCCCCACTTATCAGCCTGCGAGGCTACCGCCGCACCGTAATTCCCAGAGCTGGCGGTCACCACACCTTCATATCCCAGCTTTTTGGCATGATAGACAGACAAGGCCGCTCTTCGGTCCTTAAAGCTCCCACTTGGATTAGCTGCCTCATCTTTAACATAAATCCGGCATCCTTTGCCAGGGGGGGAAACTGATCTGATAAGTCGGGCCAGATTTCTTAGTTCAATCAAAGGGGTCTTTCCCACACCGGTCTGCAGAAAAATCTCCTGCACGTCTTCCAGAGAATATCCACATGAATTCATAAGCTTTTCATAATCAAAGGCTATTGGTGATTTTTCAAACTTCCCATAATCAATCCCAGTTGCCTTATTAAGGATATCTTTTTTCCTTGCCATAACTTCTGAGTAGCTGTTGCCTATTACCTCTCCCCCTTTTGGTCTATCATTTTTCTTTTAGTTGCCTCTTGACTTCATTACCGATTGGCAGGATTTCCCTTTGGGGTGCCCCAAAATTGTGTTCATATACCGGATTGACCAGGTCCATGGTTCCTGATATCTCTCTCCCTATAAACGTCTCGATTCTGACTTTATCTCCTTTATTGGCCTTTTCATCTATCAGGAAGCCTTTGATCCAGCATTCATAAGGTACAGACTTTGTGGAAGGAGGAAGGCCCTCCATTCTTTGATCAGGTTCTAAGATGACTTTGTGCACCTGTATAAAATCACCTCTTTTTGCATCAGTCATGGGCAGTTGCTCCTTTCCTTTAGAACCCAGTAGGCAATATCACTTTAATATTATATGGGGTGGACGGGGTTGTCAAGACCATTTTCCCCCCCAAAATCCGCGATTGATTTCATCTAAACCTGTGCGTCTCGCCCTTTCAGCCTTGAAAACACCTTAGCGATCAGGAATCGATGTCATTTTTACCTCACGAGACCATATTACCCTCTTCTCACGCCTTTACCACGTGTTCAGCAGCTACTTCGGGCATACCTTTCCTCTGGAAGCTCTCAGAAGATAGGTTTCTTACGATCGGTCATGTCGTCGCGAACTCCCATATCCTCTGCCGATTCAGGTCCTGTTGGTCGCAATCACGGTATACTTTAGTTTTTCATCTTCTTTAGAGAAGAGCGTACCTTGGTAGGGCCTGCGGATCACGATAAGCCTGAAGGCCGTATCGGTCTTCTCCATGGAGTGAATAGTCTCTGCGAGAGAGCCGTTCTGATAGGGCTTCCAGTCATCTTCAGCAATGGTCTTGATCGCACCGGCTACCGCTTTATCGAGGTCTGCTCCTATGGCAAACCGGATTCTCTCCTGTTCACAGTAGTTGATGATCTCAGATTGATAGGCGGCGCTATCGGATCTCAACGCAGTGATCCTTTTTCCTTTGGGTATCTGCCTGACGCAGTATTTGATAAAGGCAAGGTTTCTGGCAGCAGGAGCGACATTGCCCTCCCGGAACCCATCTCCTACCGCCAACCCGTTTTCCGCGAGATGACCTACGATGGGCATATAGCCCTGAAAGCCTTTATAGGTTATCTTGGCCGTCTTCTTCTCAGCCTCAATGCCGGTGGCATCAATATCGAGGGTGTAGCCGGTGAGGCCGTCATGTTTCATGGCCCGTTTGAGGAGCTTTCGGTTCACCGTTTCAAGGCCGGAGAGGCCACCGTTTTCTCCCATGTTCCGAAGCCAGTCTCCGACAGCGTCTGAGGAGGGAATCCTCTTGAGAGGCAGAATCTCCCGAACTCCCTCATCTGCTCTGATCTGGCGGATGTCTTCTAAGCTCCTCCCGCCACCGTTGAGCATCAAGATGAGAGGGAAGAGATACTCAGAGGGGTGGTAGCCCGCGCCACTGCCGGGCTTGGGTAAGGATCTATCGACTGATGGTAATAACCCCAGTCCCACGGCAAACTCCCCCAAGAGTGCCAAGCCTGCATGGGGGGTGATCAGGTCTTTGGTAAAATCGAGCTTGAACGAAAGTATGGTTTGTCGTATCATAAAATCTCACCTCGTTGGTTACAGTTTGATTTGTTGTTTGATGAATGTATCTTACTGAATCAACGAGGTTTTTTCAACTTTATTCCACTGGAATTCGCGATCAATCGCGGGATTGGGGTGTATTTTCACTCTGCTCCTAAAGGCAAAAAATTGGACATTCTCGGGAGTAATAATAAGGTTTGCTTTGAGTTCGATATAGATCACCGGATCGTAAAGGCACAAGACGCATGCGGATGGAGCATGAACTACCGGAGCGTTATTGGGTTTGGGAAGGCCTCCATCCTCGATGATTCCGAGGAAAAGATCACGGCCATTAATACCATCATTACACGCTATGCAGGTAAGTCCTTACCATATTCGAAAGCCAAGTTAAAGGATATGGTGATCATAAAAGTTGAAATAGAGAGCATCACCGGGAAGGAATCGGGATATTGATGGGTAGATGAATGAGTTCTTCTGCCGAAGCTAGAACTAACATATGCTGAGGAGATCGAGCGTTCTAAGATTTCTACAATCTCTCTATAGGGAGCCTTCTCTGTGGGTTGTGAAGCCTTTTCTGGGCGGCCCGATTCAGGGCGCTATCGAAATTGGTTCCTGATCTCTAAGGTTGTTTTTCAGCCTGAAAGGTCGAAACATACGGGTTTGCACGAAACCAATCTCGGATTTTGGAAAGAAGCAAACCAATATACTTTTTTGGTAATTTGTGTTATATAAATCACAAAGGAGGAAGACGGCATGAATGTAAATGAACCGTCACAAAACAGGATTGCTGTACTTATTGACGCAGATAACGCACAGCCTTCGATCATGGAGGGGCTCCTTTCAGAGGTCGCCAAGTATGGGGTTTCGAGCGTAAAGCGTATTTATGGTGACTGGACTACGCCGAGCCTTACAGGATGGAAGTCTGTCCTGCTGGAGTACTCCATCCAGCCCGTCCAGCAGTTCCGTTATACGGTGGGGAAGAACGCGACAGACAGCGCAATGATAATAGATGCAATGGATCTGCTCTATACGAGACGTTTTGATGGATTCTGTCTTGTATCCAGCGACAGTGACTTCACTCGTCTCGCCTCCCGCATTCGAGAAGAAGGCCTCCTCGTATACGGATTTGGAGAGAAAAAGACCCCAAAGGCCTTTGTATCTGCATGCGACAGATTCATCTTCACGGAAGTTCTTCGGTCCCACGATAATGCCGACCTTGCTGTCAAACCAAAGACTGCAAATGAACTGAAAGGCGATGCCAAATTGGTATCTCTTCTCCGAAATGCCCTTGAGGCGGCTTCCGACGAGGGTGGGTGGGCGCATTTGGGTACGGTGGGCAGTAATATCGCGAAGCAGTCCCCAGAGTTCGACCCAAGGAACTACGGCTTTAGCAAGCTTGGGGAACTCGCCATAGCCACCAAACTCTTTGAGGTGGATGAAAGGGTACAGAGTGATGGCCATTCCAGATCAATCTATATTCGCGACAAGCGAAAGAAGCCCGACAAATAGACTTGATCTGCCCCCTATGGCCTATACGTTCGATGATAAGGCAGTATGAGAGACAAGGTGCCCGGCACCATAGGTGTCAGGCTGAAGCATTTAGAAAACCACCTTTTCAGAAACAGCCCGTACATTAGGTTGTT